>Ga0325410_1002852_pt1 | contig 19413 bp, 7 predicted proteins | sample PopdelMetagenome_16_FD_206182 | JGI IMG/M metagenome (GOLD analysis project Ga0325410, IMG submission 206182) | Populus deltoides microbial communities from Bellville, Georgia, United States - Xylem-PdIQD-R3 | ecosystem: Host-associated > Plants > Phyllosphere > Stem > Wood/Secondary xylem... | reverse complement strand
GCTTCTTTTTGGCCGTATGGTCCAGGGAACAACCAGCCTCCTCCTCCTCCGCCTCCTCCTCCAGCTCCGCCGCTATTCTAGTTTAATTTTGTTTTTTAAACACATTAAATTTGTAATGAATATTATTTAACATTACTTTTACATTTTTAATGTTTAATGCATTTTTATTTGTTTATTAAGGTTTTTTACAATTAATAAATTATTTTTTATATATATTTTAAATACCAACCGACGGATATATCCGTCGGTATTTAACAGAGAGTTGCCGAACAATTACCATCCTTACCATCATTACCGACGGATACTATCCGTCGGTATTACACAGAGAGTTGCAACAAAATTACCAGCCATGCCATAATTACCGACGGACTTTCCGTCGGTAATGCCGTCGGTAATTACCCTTGAAATTTTAGACGGATTTATTTCGTCGGTAATGTTCCCGCGGGAAACTTTTTTTTTGGCGCGCGCGTATCCGTCTGTAAGACCATCGGTGTGTCCATCGGTGGGTGTTTTTTTTATTTGCGACAGAATTAGCGACGGAAATGGGATTTACCGACGATTGTTATACCGACGGAAGTTTTCAGTCGGTGAGTCCGTCGGTATGGTTTTCACCGACGGATATCATTGCTGTCACCGACGGAATTAGTCAATTGGTAAAACTGGATAGTGTTGTATTGTTCGTTCTTCCTAGCTTGATTATAAGCCATCTTTTGTAACTTTTCGTGTAATTATTGTATTTGTCCATCCATCTTCCTTCCATGCTCCTCGTCAACTTTGATCTTATTGTTATCAACCATTGTATTGTGTTGGTTCTACTTGATTATTCTTTGTGATCGAGGAGATCGAGCTCTTATACCAGTTGTTAAGGATCTTCCTCAACAAACAAGACTTTAGAAGAGAAGCGAGGGAGAAGTAGAAGAAATTGAAAAGAGAGGAAGAGAGTTCTGCCATTCGTGCAAAATACACTTCATTTCTTGCTTGTCTTCAGAGTTCTCCATTTGCAGCTTATATACTTGGACTTATTGATTACAACTAATCTCCTCTAATCGATTCAACCAACTCTTAACTAGCTAGAACAGCCTAATCGACTAGTTGTAACCATATCCCACCTGCAATATTCTAGCTGCATGCATGCTGCTTCTTCCCGCCTTTTCTTTTTGGTATTAATCACATGCATGTCAATTATCCTTCCTTGATCCTTACGAAAAATTAAAATCTTCAGTGATTTAACATTTACTAAGAGCATTTTTAACCATCTAGCTAGTGATTTAACCATCAAGAAGCATTAGAGAAGAGGACCTCTCTATTTTGATTTTGCAAGAGTGAAGTTATCGTCCACATTAGCTGTCTTTAAACTGGTAAAGGACATCTACAGTGACCTCTTCTACAGGAAAAAAACTAACAAAAAGCTTATTTCTCTAGAGTTTTACTTCTCTAATCATGGTTGATTACCAATAATCACGTAATTAGAGTTGTTCATGAGACAAATTTGTTCAATAAGCTAACCCAAATCCTATGATTATTAGACGGGCTTGGGGAGAGACTCTCGATGATATATGAATATCCACACGCATATTTTTACCTCAGAAAACCATGGGTCTAATAAAAAAAAAACATTTTTCTTTTCTATTTTCATTTTTTTGCCTTTTCTAACTTTTTTTTCCAATAATATTTTCTTAAAAAAAATTCATTTGTTGAGAACAGAGAAGAATTTTTCCATTGAAAAAATAAAAAAAAAAAAGTCAAGATTATAGTTATTTTTCATTAAAAAAAACATAATTTATAAATCTATATAAAATATCAATTTTATTTCATTCAAATTAGAAATTATCATGCAAATTTTATACTTGTTAACTAAAAAATAAATCTATATTAGAATCATAATACTAATTAAATATGAAGATAAAAAAGAAATTAATATTTTAAATTACTAAAAAATACTGGAATATAGAAAAAAAATTATATTATTCATCATTTTATTTATTTATTTATTTGAAAAACTTGAGATGAAAAACGTTTAAAATATGTTTTATAAAAACAATACAAATTTAAAAATCCAAAAAAACTAGTTCACCTAGAGAAATATTATTTTTGAGCAGTAAATTTCAAATTCTTTTAACTCTTTTTTTTTTTAAGAAATTGAAGTGTTACTTTTATCTATATATTTTCTTACAGCTAAACAACCACCATCATTTTTGGGTAAAAGGGCGACCCGCCTTTCGTTTTTCAACATCTATGCAAATCCAAGAAATCTAACAGCCCGTTGGTGGGGTATGATAACTTTTTACTTGAATAATGAGCAATCTCTAGGTGATGTCGAACATAGGAATAAGAAGGCCGGGAAACACTTACGACCAACGGACAGGAGTTCATGACATTAAAAAATGGACACCACGTCAAATGCCCCGCCGGAGGAATTTCGGCAGAAAGAGCGCCAGAACCTCACACAACGGAGGCTTGCTACAAGACATTAGCATCCGTACCAAACAACCAAGCTACTCTCCGCAATTATGTATGCTCTTCCCAACCCCCATCAGCACAAAAATTTTAAAAAAATAGATTAAAAAAAAGGGGAAAACACAGACTTTTACATATTCAAGTCGACCAAATAATACCAAGTCATTTTTCTTATGTTTGCACTTGGCTCTCTCGTTTACTGTGAACAGCAGCTAATGCATTTTGATTCACACGCCACCATTTCATCTGTATAATGCACAGACAGCATAAGCTTGGGGTGCCTGGCGACCATTAAAAATGAAACATTATAGCAGAATCTTGTTATGGAGATATCGCCGAATCAAGAAGAACACATCCAAGGGACGAATATTACAAATTTCACCTGCATTTTATTCACAACAAAAAAGGCCTTCCACCCCCACCATCATTTATGCTCACTACGTTTTAACTTCAAACCACCTATAACACTCCGCAGAAACACAGGTGAAAAGGGGGGGCTGGAGGTACTTGTGACAAAAATCTCCTTTAAAGAGTACCGAGTATCCCAAAAGAAAAAAGAAAAACCAGAACAAAATGGGGAGACCTGAGCTGAATCAAATTAATCATGTGAAGGTTCCGAAGAAGCCTGAGAAGAGTGTGGTGGTGGGGAACCAGCATGCTCAGTTGGATCATCCAAAGTCTTTGTGTTTGAATCAGAATTTTGATGCTTGTTGTAGCTTGCACCATCAGGATTCCGCATCAGATCAGGAAGTTTAGACAAGGAAACAGGAGTTGCAGATGACAGGGCTGCTTGCGCCATTCTTGGATAAGTTACCAGAGATGAATCCATCATAGATAGAGATGGCAGGCTCAGACTATAGTTATAAGGGTATGTAGGTAAGGGGTGATCATATCTGCAAGTTGGGCCAAACTTGCAGATTCCGTACATACTGTAGTCTGGACACACAGCTTGCCCCTGCATGTGAAAAGAAGAGCAAAGAAATCAATGTTTTGCCATATAAACTCTTTTATTATATTAATAGTTCACCAGTAAATTTAAGATTCCCACTAAATTAAAACGACCAGAATTATTCAAGCAAAATTGTTTCATGTAAGATGCTGACTCCATGCCACCAAATGTGAAGTATATAGAGAACTTACAGGTCTCAAGGGAAGGCCAAATGGGCCCATCGTGTTGGTTGCTAGTTGTGCAATCCTTTCTTTTGGGTGATGGTACTTGCAGTCAGAACCATATTTGCAGGTCCCGGAACTCATAAAATGCCGGCATTCTGGTTGATCAGGTCTCTCAGGGAGAGCAGGAATGGTTGTTGATAACAAATGTGCTTGCCCACTAGAACCAGAGTCACCGTGGTTTCTCAAGTCATAAGCACGGTTGGATCCCAGAATACTAGAAGAGGACATAGGGTTCGTGTTTCCCTGGTAAACAAATAAAACCATGATATGAGATGCAAAAAAATATTTAAAAATCCCTTTCCCCAAAAAACTGCAATGAGAGAGAATAACTAGATGCAATATTAAAAGAGCCAATGAGTAAATAAATATAAAGAGTTTGAAAGAAAGTTTATTTTGGCTATTCCTAGGCCACATTGCAGGACACTGCTGCATGCATATGTCCCAATACTAATTTATGAAGTCTCAGTGCCAGTTCACAAATTTTTCCACAGGGACAGGGACCTTTTTTTGTTTTCTGAGAACTAGCACCACCAGATGATGGATGCGGGAGTATCTTTATTGCATCAAATAATCTAGACAGATCAATTGTTGCTCGAGAAATAATAATAATTTTCCTTCTATAATCCCAGGATTTCAATACAAAACCACATAGGAAAACTTTTTAAATCCTTTACTTGTGTGTTTGAGTCCATCCTATAATTAATACTTTTTTAGTATGAACCCGCAGCCCAACTACCTTACACCTCCAAAACAATTGCCTTGCCAGATAATAACAAAAAGGTAGCTAATTCTTTGATGTTGGATGTAGAGGTATCATCCTACAACTTTATTCACATTAACAATGCAACTCTAAGTTGCAGAACTAATTCAGTCAGCATGACAGACTCAAGTAATCATACTTCAAGGTTCACATTAAACATCACATCATCAGATCTTAAGAGTTTGATTTTTAGTTAATATGATGCAGTACACGCTTCAGAAAGGTGCAAAGATGAAATCAATCATAGAGGGAACCAGAACACAAAGTGAAATAGATTGCATTGATTATGGGCATCATAAATTCATAATGTGAAGTTGTGATAACTCACATTTTTTGGATTAAACTATGAAACAATGAAAATGCAATGACAAATCACAGAACTAATCAGCATGCCACATTTATGCCAGTCATTTATGGCAAAAGAAATTTTAATTACCACATAGGTGTTCCAGCCTGGTACAGGAACAATGCCTTGAGAAGGAGAAACAACAACAGGCATATAAGCCTGTGGACCCTGTAAGTGTGTACCAGACATATACGGCGGTGCTCTTGGTAATGACCATGTTGGAAGCCCGCCTACATAAGGCAGACCTGAAGATGGAACAATTGGTGATCCTGTAGATCCAAAGGCAGCAGCTCCAGTAAGAGGTAAGCTAGTTCCAAGTGATGCAGGCTGGGGATGGTGGAATTTGCACGCAACTCCAAATTTACATGCTCTGGTCCGCATGTAGTAAGGACATGATTTTTCATCCTACAAGTACATATTTCTAAGTTAGAAAGTCAATTTATCTGGTCTACAGCACTTAGTAAATATTAGGAAAGCCAGGAAAAAAACAAATCCAGATGTCAGGAAACACCTGACGCATTGGAAGGCCTAACGCATTGAATGAAACTGGTCCTGCACCATTCCTGTCTCTTGGATGATGATATTTACAGGTTGATCCATATTTGCAAGTTCCTGTCTTTATATAATACTGCAATGGACATTTTCAATCAGAAAGTTATAAATTACAGAGTTTTCTGTAAGGCATTATATCTAACACGGAATTTAACTAGTATTCCCTCAAAAAAGGAATCCCTTGTGTTTACCAATAACCATTGATAAATTGTTGAGCGTCATGTCAGTCTCCTCATCTCATAAAATTCCAAACACATGTAATGAAGATCAAAACCAATCAAAATCTTCAACTCTAAATCAAGCATAATTTCTTATTTATCTAAAAAATCATGAGCTTCTAAGAAGAAAGGTTCATGGAGAGCCCTAATTATTCGGGTAGACTAATGTAGTAATTGACTTCAGCCATCACAGGTATCTCAAACAACCAAATGTGATCTCTTTGTGGAGAAAAAAAAACAAACCAAAAGAGGCACACATGGTAAAAGCATGATTTGACTCTAGTTTAATAACCAATGAACTGACTGGTGGTTGATAAAATATGTCTACACTAATATGTGAATTTCTCTCCTTGCATTGGAGTCATCACAAAAATGTACTACTATCAATTTACCATGATAATAAGCAAGAGAAAAAGGATAGAAGAGAAACACGATAGGCATATGTTAACAGGCCAATTCTCTTTTTTTATGGAAATTTCCCATGGTCATCAATGAAATGAAGCTCAGATGGGGGCGAACTTCTTTTCAAGAGACAGGGCAGAGAAGAATTTACCCCACAGTCAGGTTGTCCAATTCTCTCTGGAAGTTCTTCTCTCAATTGAGTGCCCTGTACAGAGAATAACAAAACCAGAACCACAAACTATTAGGAGAAAGCTAGGTAATAGTAGAAGACATGCACATTAGACAGAATTTACATCAAGCAGGCCCAGGGCTAAGCATCGAAACCCAAAGGTATGAGCCAAAGAGACAATAACAAATTCTAAAGCAACGATGCATTTTACCTGTGCAGCATAAATAGGATGGTTATAGCGACAATTGCTTCCATAACCACACAATCCAGTCCTTAAATAATATCCACAATCCGGCACACCAGGACGATCTGGGTATGGACTTGATTGAGCCATACCACCTTGCTCTTGAGGATCATGTATCTTCAAACGCCAAAATGCTTCTGCAACACATAAAAAAGCCAAAGAATCCAGTTAAAACCCCTCACAGCCTACCTAAGTATTACATCATTAACTAGAGCACCTGTCAACAAAGCCACATGAGAAACTAATTAGCAAAAGTCTGTAACAAGTATGGACTTTCCAAACTAAAAGGAACCACATAATATAGATCAAATTATTTACTACAATAACAGAAAAGTGAAAAAGAAACCCACATTAATTAATAATTTGCTAAAACACACAAAACATCAAAGAAAGTATCAAACTTTCCAATTCCAGCAACATTAGGAATCACAATAAAGAAACAGGAATCCGCAAAAGCTTCATTTCATCAATTTATACATTGATTGCATCAAGCGCCCCCAAAACCCTTGATACCAAAAACCCACCAGTGATCAAGAAATTGATAACAAAGCCTGTTACAACTTGCCTAAACCATCAAATACGATTACAAACACAAATCAATAATTACAGTTTTTTTCCAGACAAGAAAAAAAAAAAAAAAAAAAAAAAGAGGCCAGTAACTTGTAACATGTTCCATAATCAACCATCCACAGCAAAAATATGCATCTGTAATTGTTGATGACAGCAACAAAAGCAAACTACCAGACCATGATCACATCACCTTAGAAAAACCCAAAAAGAAAAAAAAAGAGGCAGATCTTCACTGCCTTAAGGAAGGAGTACACACATAAATATGATGGTACTACCTACCTTCAATGTTATCAACAGATTGATTTGACACAGCATTGCTCTTAACCTGCCTGTTGTTGTGGTCTGGCATCACAGCACAGTTTCTATGAAGCAATAATAAAGCGTTTTCTTTTTATGTAATTTTATCAGTAATTTCGACTTAAAAACAACAATCAAAACTAACCCCTAATTAATAAATAGATAAACAACCCAAATTTTCATTCCTCAACACAAATCATCAAACCCCGAAAAGAAAAGGAAAAAAAAAAAGGTTTCTTTATTTTGAAAGAAAAATATCAAAAAAATATCTTGTATTGAGTTATGGAGGTAATGTGTGAGAGAGATTGAGATAAGTAAACGAAGAAGAAAAAGAAGAATCCAATAGTGTAAGAAATATATTCCAATTAGATTTTATAAATAAATAAATAAAAATAATAACCTCTCCCTTTTACCCTTTTAATTCTTTATTTTTTTGAATTTTCTTTTGATTTCTGTGGAGTGATGGGAACTGAGTTGGGATCTCCTCTCCTCTTTGAATGAGTGTGAAACCACTTAACATAAAGTAAGTTCTCGTTCGTGTACGAATTCTATTTATTGTCTACTGAATTTACGATTTTGCCTCCAACGCGGGCTAACCTTTTTATTTCTGTTATTAACCAACGGTTTCTCTAGTGTGTTTGTTTTTAAGTTTAAAACGTGTTTTAAATTTTTTTAAATTATTTTTTTATAATTTTAAATTATTTTAATATATTTATCAAAAAAAAATTAAAAAAAATATTTTAATATATTTCTAAAAATTAATTGATGATTACTTTCAGTAAAAGAAAGACCTCTGCACCGTTGATTGCTGCTTTACGGAGAAATGGATCCCGTCCATGCTTTCTTTGGAAGTTAGATTACCAGAGTACCCCTGCAGTGAAATCCATGCTTCGTACATTTAATTATTAATTAATTAATCCGTACTGGTGTTCGAATCAAAATGTTTTTAAATTAAGAAAATAAATGCACAGCAATTGTGAATATGTTGTGAAATTATGAAAAATGTTTAATTAAAAATTAAAAATTTAGTGTATATATTTAATAAAAAATAAGAACAACATGTTTCATTAAATGTTATAAGAGGTTGTTAATGCTATGTCACGGGTAGGATTTTAAGTTAATTTTTAATATAATAAAAACAAATATTAATATTATAAATATGTTTTATTATATCATGATTTATATAATTGATAAATTTAAAGATATTATTTGTACTTGATAAAATAAATTTGAACATGTATAAACCAATAAACTAATAAAGTTGTCGATATTAAATTGAAAAGTTAATTTTTCTCATTAAAAAAAAACAACAAATAGGTAAGTAAATACTTAATTTATATCCTGACTTTTTATTTTAATTTATATATTTTAATTATTTTACCTTAAAGATTATCTTTTCTTAACAAGAAAAAATAATTTTTATTTTTATAAATACATCAAGGAAATACGATTTGTTTTATATCAAATATGAAAGAAAAATTAAAAATAATTCACAATATTTTTTTGAAATATTGTAAAAAACCTTTAAAAAAACTACCATTGAAAATAATAAGCTAAATAATTTAAAAAATAAAAGAGAGGGTACCAGTTTAAATGTAAATAAAAAAATAAATGTAAAGTAAATAATATATTAAAAATATAATTAAAATTTTAAAAACAATCAAGATTAATAAAAAAAACAAAAATAGTTATAAATGGGCTTAGCAACCCAGGCTTGCATGCATGACCAATTACCTAGGAGGCCAGAAGTGTCTACGTTGTTTTTTTCCTTATAAAATTGATGACTTGTTGAGTTTTTTTCTTTTTTAAGATTAGACAACAAGTTATCTTGTAATGATAGACAATTTATCATCTTCTACAATATTTTTCAATTAACTCTCGCTGACCGGAAAATTAGTATCTAGGTTTTAGGACTTTAAATAATAATTTATCAATCTATTTTTATTTAAAAACATTAATAAACCAAATTTTTATTCCAAAATACCCCTAAATGGATTCAAAAACATAAAATTAAACAAAAAAATTATTTCTCAATTCAATCTACCTTTCCTCTTACCATATGAAGGGTAAACAATATCTTAATAGAATTTCTTTCAATGAAATTCTTTGATATCAAGAATTTATTTTTTTATTGCTGAAACATACACAACCAAATAATGTTTCTTTTCTCTAGTATTTTTCAGTGTATTTTTCTTTTCTCTTTCAAATTTAAAAGCTAAAATGCGATCAAAATGAAGTTTGCGATTAAAATAATAAATTGTAAAACTAAAAAGACCAAAAATTAACTTGGTTAATTTTTTTAGGCAAAGATCCTTTAAAAGGCGTGTTTTAGGCAGTTAAAAAATAAAATAAAAAACCCTTGTATTGTCGCTTCATACTTTAAATGTTATTTTTTATGCAAGAATTTATTTTTTACAAAATCAAGCATCAATAAAAACATTAAGATGTTATTTTAATATCTCAAAAACTTTATAAAAAAATTATTTAGCCCAATGTTTATTTAACATAATATAAAAAAGCTAAATTAAAAAAAATAATGAAATAAAAAAACTCTGTAAATCCACAATCTATGTGTGGGTAAACATACGTAAATCTTCAATCGATGAAAAAAGTGAAATTAAAATTTATACATATATATATATATATATATATCATTGGGCCAACAGCAGATTTATATGACATCATCACGTCAAGAATACTCCAAAATCAAAAGAGACGGGGGTGTTTATGTCTTTTGCTTTATCATTAATGGACAAAAAAGTAGGCGTGAGTATCACATGGTTTAATACTTTGGTTCTGTAAGGAAAAAAAAAAACAAATAGAGAAGGGAAATTAGAAAAGAGAAATCGTCACCGTCAAAGAGCGCGAACCTGAGTGGGCGGCGATGAGATGTGGGCCATCGGGTTTGAATTCCTGGTGGGACCCAAATGAAGTTCCAACTGCTCATAGCACCGAAATGACAAGGCTATCCCGGTAGTACAGTTATTTCTTCCGCGGTGATAGCGATGTAGGGGCATTTTCGTCATTGAAAACGTATATGGCGCAAAATCACTGAAAAATATCTCCTCGACGATTAATTGATGGGTTTTTCTTTTTTTTTTTTCCTTGGCTGTAGGAAGAAGATGCGAAAAATCGTCGCCGTTAATAGGAGGGAGTGATATGAACCGCTGGATATGAATTTCTTTTATTTAATGAGGTCAGGGAACCCATAGATCCCGGGAAGTGGTAAGAAAAGAGCTTGTCTCGGATTCGATCCGTAGAGGAGGGTAGTGGGTCCCGACATTCATCAGATTGTTATGGCCAATGAAGAGTGTGTATTTTTATTTATAAATGTATTAAAATAATAATTTTTATTTTTAAAATTTATTTTTAATATCATCTATTCTTAAAAAAATATTTTTAAAATAAAAAACAAATATACTAGAATTAACAACCAACGAACATCATACAACCCCGTTTAAAGTTTAAACAACCCCGTCATTTTTATTTTTGCTATAGAAGATTAAAATTAACAAGAAAACGACATTTTCCTTTTGTAATTTCACGGTGTCATTATTTGACATGTAACTATATGGGGGTGTTAACGTCACTGTATGGTGTTCATGGCTTCGACCATATATGTTAATGGTGCCTGCACTATAATGCGGGATGCGGGTTTGTATTATTTTTTAATAAAATATTTCGGCATTGTTATGTTTTCTTCTTTATAAATTAAATAAGTTGATTTAATTTGAATTATATTAAAAAAAAAAGTAATGATAGCAAATGAAAAAACATAAATATAAAAAAAAACCGATCAATTATAACAAAAAAAAAACAATATAGTATCAACTTGAATTAAAAAATGAATTTAAAATAACAAAAATTTTATATTTCTGATTTATAACTCAATCAAGATAAAATATTTTTAATTTATGATTATATCAAGATAAAATATATCTGATTTATTAAGATGGAATTAAATTTTCTGTTGAAAACTAGAGAATTGTGTGTATATATATTCTAATTGTTTATTTGTTTAAAACTACTCTTTAAACAGCTAACTATTAAAAGGTTAAAACTATTTATTTTTATGCTTCGAATGTTTATATATTTAACGAGTTGTTAGATTCATTATTTTTTAATACAACTAAGTATTAAATCCAAACAAATCATCCGTTGTTTGTGATTTGTTCTAACTTATATATGTTTGTTTTAGGATTTTATCATATTTTTATATCTTTATGGAAAAAAAATAATTGTTGATTTTAAATAAAAGAAGTTATCACAAAAAAAAAAAAAAAAGTTTATTACATGCAGTTGAAAGTAGTTGCGGTTTTAAATTTTGAATTTCTTCTAATGCCAATATTAAGCAGGAAAGATTGATATAACTTAACACAGGGAATAAAATCCCAAAAACTTCAATTATACAACCATCCTCAAAGTATTCGTTCTTGACCAAAGAAAAACAAAAAGAAATGCTTGAATTATACAATATTAAATTTAGCTCATAAGCACTTGTTTTTTTTTTTCCAACCTGTTTTTTAAAGTATTTTTCAAAATATTTTTTACTTAAAAAAATTAAATTATTTTATTTTTATATGATTGTGATATTTTAATATAAAAAATTAAAAAACTTTATACATTAAAGTATCGAATTCAAAAGTCTTTGGAACACAACGTTAACCGGAAAAGTGGCGCTTGTGTTTTTTGTTTTTTTTAATTAAAAAAAAACCACTGGCCATGAAAAGCCATCCCTAATTTAGTAACGTGTTTGTTTGTGGGCAAATCATTATTGGAGCCCTCTGCCATTCTTGCCCTCCACCTGGCTCCCTCCGTTTCGTGGACCAATCAAGGAACGGTATTTGAAAATATTGTAATTATTATTTTTTAAAGTATTTTTTTTCAAAACTCTATTAAAATAATATATTTTTTATTTTTTAAAAATTATTTTTAATAACAGTACATTAAAATAATTTAAAAATATATAAAATATTAATTTAAAACTTAAAAATTTAAATTTTTTTAAAACTATTTTTAAAACACAACACTTCCACTCCCAGTAAAATATGGGAAAAGGCTCGTAACTCTAGCACGAACTCTAACAGGTCAATACATGGGCAGCCTCTTAAACACTTCCCACATAGGTCAAAGTTAATCAGCACATAGGATGTTAGCTTCATCGTATCAGCCAAATTTTAATTAATATTTAACACAGTATGATCAGCGTCATTAAATTGACCATTAGATTGCCAATAAACTATTGATATTAGTGTTATTTAAAAAAATATTAAAAAATATCAAATTTTTTATCTGTAAAAGAAAAAATAATTACATTAAAGCTAACATGGTCCAGATATGACTAAATGGGGATGGAAAAGATAATTAAATAAACCAAATTAAAATTTATTTAATTATTGATTGTTTTAAAAAAATATTACAACGAATAAAAAATATATTTAAAATAACATGAATAAAAAATTAATTTTGAAAAAATAATATAATTTTTAAAAAAATATAGGTCGCATGACAAAGCGAGACGTGCTGTGCGATATTATAATTACAATAACAAATGTCATTTTTCCAGCCATAGCAGTTGGTGACGTATATGTGACCTGCAAGTCTTACATAAATATTTTATTTTCATAAATGAGTTTTTAGCTTCGCTATTTTTGATTTATTTTGCAGCCATTTTGTTATCTTGAAAACAAAATTGTCAGCTATTCTGGCAAGGGTAGTATCGTCTAAGTGAGAAAACTTTTGGACCAAGAAAATCTATTGCACCTCCCAGACAGTGTCAGAAATGAAGTGGGTCCCAGAAAAAGAGAAATTATTTGGTAGTGTCAGCTCAGAGGGGAGAGACTAGAGAGTAGTCGTACTGAGCCACCAAAAGTAAATACGATGGCGTTGATAGAAAGCGTGGTGTGAATAAGTAAGAAAATATAGCTGTCACGAGCCACAGTCCTACGCTTTTTTTGTAGTTGTTGGAAAGAGTAGAGTTTTTATTTTTAAAAGCACATATAAAAAAATATTTAGAAATTTAGTTCATTTTATATTTATAGATAGTATGCCATTAATATGTACAAAAAATATTTAAAATGCAATTAATCTCCTAGCAATAAAAAAATTTAAAATAATTATACCTAAACAAATAATAAACTCTCAATAAATTATTATTTTTTTAAACATATTTTATATAATTATCGGTAGAGGTATGCACCTCTAGCTAGAATTATGAATGATCCAATTTGGTATTTGCATAATATAATTTAAATCAATATTAAATTTAACAAAATAATTTCACTAATTCACAATTAACAACAATCCAAGATTATTAATTATTTTACAAAATAATCTAATTATCAACTCAAATTATATCTAATTAATCTAATTATATAAAACCCTAAATTTTTTCAAAAAAAATCTCGAATTTAAAATTATAACATTGTTAACATATATTAATATAATCACGTGAAATTGGTAGAGAAAAAATGTTTAATATATCTCTGAATATAGAACGTGGATGGTAATAATAATCAATGGTGATTGTTTTGGCCGAGAGAGCGAGGGCAACAATCTCGAGCTAGAGAGAGATGGGTAATTTCATTGTGCTTTGGGTATGTTTCATGGTGGGGAGAGAAGCCGTTGATAACAGGGAAAAGGGAGGGGCGAGGGGCGAGTGGCGAGTGGCTATGGGGAGAGACAAAAGAGAAGGGAAATAAAAGAAAAAATGAGAAAAAAGAGGTTTTGAATATTAATTTTAAATAAACTCGTAAATATTATTTGCAACTCGAGTATTGCAGAGGATAATTGTAAAATAAGATCGCAGATAGCAAGTCTTAAAGATAACAAATGCAATTTATGAAACTGAAACTGTCCTACATCTCTAAATATTTTATTTATTGTATTACTTTAATTTGTTTTTTAATATGCTAGAAACCCAATAAACTAAAAAAGATTTATGGGATTTTTTTATCTACTTTTCTTCCGTTGCCATGCTGAAGAAAGATGCTGACACCTTTTGACCTGACCAATCAATTCTCTCGATTTGATCCAAATTTTCCACAAGACGACTTCTTCTTCTTCTTCCAAGTGCTGCCATCAGTCTTGAGATGTATGACCATAACGACTAGTCGTTGTTTCGTTCACTCTATGGTTTTACTAGTCCACGTCTTAACGCGTATAAATAATAAGCCAATATTTTTGGCCAAATAAGCATAATATTGCTTAAATTGCATTTTTTTTCTAATAATAGGTGTTTTTATATATATATTTTTTCAATCAACCGAGATTTTTTTTTTCAAATAATTTTAATAATATACTTTTCATATTAATTCATTGTATTTTAAAAAATAAACTATAATGATAGTGATTTCAAGATTTAAATTCCATTTGTCAAGACCATTTGACCATGAAACGTTTCCTTTGGGCAGTTTAGATTGCACCCAAACGACTTCAACGGTGTAGCTAGCTAGAAAGCTATTATCTTGTGTTTACTCCTTTTACCCCCATGGTTTATGTTTTTTATTATTATTAAATAAAGGTTTGTTTTAAATTTGAGTGAAAACTATGGTTCTATAGCAGAATTTGGACTATGCTGCAAACCATGAGCTGTGTTTGTGACTTCTTTTATAGCCTGTGTTTGTAAAATATTTAAAATTTTTTTATGTATTTTGAATTGTTTGAATTCGCTAATTTCAAAAATAATTTTTAATAAATAAAAAAATATTATTTTAATATATTTAAGTATGAAAAATATTTTAAAAAATAACTGCAATTATACTTTCAAACAGGTTATGAATATTAATTTTAATTAACAAACAAAAGCCAACGAACACGTAATTTTGTCAAATTTTAAATATTTTTTTAATCACAATTTTCCTTCCTAAATTCATAGAATACAAGTATTGAGAAGTTCGTAGCGAAAAATAAATGTACATAATAAAAATTCAGAAAAAAGAACACACAGTTAAATCTATAAAATATTCAAAGTCAGGGACATTTTGGGATTTTACAGAACTTACGAAGCAGGCATTGAAAAATTTTAACTGCATGAAAAAAATGTATTTTTTTCTCAATTTAAAAAGAACTAGAATATAATTTTCCTTGAGAGATTGATTTGATCCTTGTTATAAAAGTTCGCGTATCATGGTTTATAAAATGATTGGTAGGTTGGTTCTAACCAAGTTATTCGTACTTTAATCGTGGATAAATTTATTTTATTTTTTTTGAGTGACACCTTGGAAAAAAAAGAAGTTTCATTGAAGAAATTTTGTACTTTAAAAGATTGATTGTCTTCTAGCTAATAACTAGATTTATTGATTTATGTAAAAAAAAAATTAAAAGTTTTAAAAATTTATTGAAAGTGTCATTAAATCTAGTTAAATGAGTTAATTTTGAAACCTCATGAACTCGAGTTTTTTAAGATCATGTTTGTTTTTGTAATTTAAAAATGTTTTTGAAAAAAATTAAATATTTTATTTTTTTTATTCTTTACTTCAAATTAATAATTTTTGATGTTTTTAGATAATTTTAATTCGTTAATATCAAAAATAATTATTAAAAGATTAAAAAATATATTATTTTAATATATTTCCGATAAAAAAATAATTTGAAAAATAACCGCAACCACACTTCCAAACACCTCTAAAGTGATGGTGATGTCAACCATAACTATAATAGTGATTGAAATTATTGAATAATTTTATAAGTGAATTATAAAACAAGTGATATTTCCCATAACTTTATAAACTAAAAATATTTTTTAATAAGTTAGAAGGTTGATAGTAAAATATTACATAAAAATAAAAAAATATATATATTTTTTATGCAAAATCAATACCCTTTTAATTGGATTTTTTTTAAGGGAATGTTTTTACTCGAATCACTATCTATCAATTTATTGAATATATTAATAAAAATATTTTACAAAATAATCTAATTATTAACCAAATTATATCTAATTAACCTAACTACATAAAACCCTAATTTTATTTTTAAAAAATCCCTAATTCAAAACCATAACATTGTATGAAATCGAATTAACACACATTAGCATAATCACATCAAATTGATAGAGAAGAAATGTTAAATATATCTCTAAATATAGAATGTGGACCGTGATGATAATCAATAGAGGTTGTTTTGGCTGAGAATTAGTTAGCTCACGGTGGAGAGAGGGAGGGCGACAATCTCAAGCTAGAGAGAAATGGATGATTTCATGGTGTTTTGGGTGTGTTTCATGATGGGGAGAGAAATCATTGATAACGGGGAAATGGAAGGGGCGAGTGGCTATGAGGAGAGAGAAAAGAGAGAGGGGAAATAAAAGGAGAAATGAGAAAAAAGAAGTTTTAGTATTAATTTTAAATAAAATCATGGATGTTATTTGGTATCACATATAACAATTACAAAATAAGATTGCAGATAGCAATTATGACTCAAGTGTTAAAAATAACAAATGTAATTTATCAAACTGTGCTATATCCCAAATATTTTTTTCATTGAATTACTTTAATTTTTTATGTGTGTGTTTGGTATTGCGGTAGCTGTTGGGTTGTGGTTTGAAAAAAAGTTGTTTTATAAAAATTACTTTTAATTGAGGTTGGTTTGAAAAAATAGGTGTTTGGTTAAAACTGTGATTAAAATTGAGGTTGAAAAAAAGTAGTTTAATGTGTTTGGTTAAGAATGCTTTTGAAATTGAGGTTATAAAATAATTTTAAAAAATATATAAATTAATACTGATGATTTTAAATTTAAATATTGTGGATTTAACTATTGCTATTACATCATAAAATAAATCATACTTTATATAAAATATTTTTTATTATTCCATGAAACCATCTACAATTTCATTACGTACAAAATACATTCGACAAGAACTATAGTTTCCATAATTTTTCTAACATATAATAAAATTAGATAAAATATTATCAGGTATAAAATTCACTCTAAACTAATTTAAAAAAAAATGTTAAAAAAATTACTATACTAAAAAAAAATAAAAAAATAAATTTCACACAGTGCAAGTTAAAAGTGCAAGAGAATTGCATTGTTCACTATTTTTAAGTGAACAGTGCAATTCTCTTGCACTGTTCACTTGAATAATGTATCATTGTATATTGTTCATGTTAATTGCACTGTTTATTTACGATTAACATGAACAGTTGAAGAAAAGTAATGAATTCTTATTTTTTTTTTAACTGTGTTTCAAACGCAGAAAATAAATAAAACCCATGAACAATATATTACATTTTTTCCATAATCAAATAATTGCAAACTACATTTTAATTAAAATACTATATCTACTTTTCTTCCGTTGCCATGCTGAAGAAAGATGCTGACACCTTTTGACCTGACCAATCAATTCTCTCGATTTGATCCAAATTTTCCACAAGACGACTTCTTCTTCTTCTTCCAAGTGCTGCCATCAGTCTTGAGATGTATGACCATAACGACTAGTCGTTGTTTCGTTCACTCTATGGTTTTACTAGTCCACGTCTTAACGCGTATAAATAATAAGCCAATATTTTTGGCCAAATAAGCATAATATTGCTTAAATTGCATTTTTTTTCTAATAATAGGTGTTTTTATATATATATTTTTTCAATCAACCGAGATTTTTTTTTTCAAATAATTTTAATAATATACTTTTCATATTAATTCATTGTATTTTAAAAAATAAACTATAATGATAGTGATTTCAAGATTTAAATTCCATTTGTCAAGACCATTTGACCATGAAACGTTTCCTTTGGGCAGTTTAGATTGCACCCAAACGAATTCAACGGCGTAGGTTACTCTTTTTATCCCGTGGTTTATGTTTTTTTTAATTATTAAATAAAGGTTTGTTTTAAATTTGAGTGAAAACTATGGTTCTATAGCAGAATTTGGACTATGATGCAAACCATGACTATGTTTATAACTTTTTTAGAGCGTGAGCCAATCATTTCTAAAAAAGTTTTAATTTTATTTGTTAAAAATTAATTTTTTTTGTGTTTTGGATCGTTTTGATGCGTTAATCTCAAAAATAAATTTTTTAAAATAAAAAAACATCATTTTAATGTATTTAGACAATAAAAACATTTTAAAAAATAATCACAACCACACTCCCAAACATGAACATGTATTAATTTTAATTAACAAAAAAAAGCCAACTAACACCGTAATTTTGTCAACTTTTAAATATTTTTTTAATCGCAATTTGCCTTCCTAAATTCATAGAATACGAGTATTGAGAAGTTTGTAAGGAAAAATAAATGTACATATTAAAAATTCAGAAAAGAGAACACGTAGTTAAATCTATAAAATATTCAAAGTCAGGGACATTTTGGGATTTTACAGAACTTACGAAGCAGACATTAAAAAATTTTAACTGCATGAAAGAAATGTATTTTTTCCTCAATTTAAAAAGAACTAAAATATAATTTTCCTTGAGAGATTGATTTGATCCTTGTGATAAAAGTTCGCGTATCATGGTTTATAAAATGATTGGTAGGTTGGTTCTAACTTCTAACCAAGTTATTCGTAAGTTAATTGTGGATAAGTTTTTTTTTTTTTTGAGTGACGCCTGGGAAAAAAAAAGAAGTTTCATTGAAGAAATTTCATACTTTAAAAGATTGATTGTCTTCTAGCTAATAACTAGAAATATTATTTTTTCTTATGTAAAACAATTTATTAAAATTTATTAAAAATTTATTCACAGTATTATTAAATTTAGTTAAATGAGTTAATCTTAAAACCGCCTAATTCAATTATTTATCTAACTCCAGTTTTTTAAGATCCTGTTTGTTTTTGTGTTTTAAAAGCGTTTTTGAAAAAAATTAAAAATTTTATTTTATTTTTTTCTTTACTTTAAATTAATATTTTTTCATGTTTTTAGATAATTTTGATGTGTTGATATCAAAAATAATTTTTAAAAAATAAAATATATATTATTTTAATACATTTTCAAGTAAAAAACACTTTGAAAAATAACTGCAATTACACTCCTAAACATCCCTAAAATAATGATGATGAGATGGTGATACCAACTGTAACTATGATAGTGATTGAAATTATTGAATAATATTATAATTAAATTTATAAAACAAGTAATATTTCATGTAATTTTATAAACTAAATTTTTTTTAATAAATTAGAAGGTAATAGTAAAATATCAAATAAAATAAAAAAATATATTTTATGCAAAATCAACACCCTTTTAATTGGATTTTTTTTTTCACATTCGTGATGATATCAGTCAGATCT
>Ga0325410_1002850_pt1 | contig 19416 bp, 12 predicted proteins | sample PopdelMetagenome_16_FD_206182 | JGI IMG/M metagenome (GOLD analysis project Ga0325410, IMG submission 206182) | Populus deltoides microbial communities from Bellville, Georgia, United States - Xylem-PdIQD-R3 | ecosystem: Host-associated > Plants > Phyllosphere > Stem > Wood/Secondary xylem... | reverse complement strand
AAGAGAGTATTTGTTTGTGTAGTTGTTTCTCCTTTTCACACAAATCATAATAAATATTTGTTTGATAATAGTAAAACCAAATTTTAAATTGATAGGACCGATGTACTTTTTTGCATTTACACCACATGTTTGTTGCGTTTGGTTCAGCGGTGGCTGCTCTGTTTTTTTTTAACTTAATAAAACTAGTGTCTGGTTATAAATAGCAGTTGTGATTTGGCTTACAAGCAGTGTGGTTGTGGGTGTTTTTTAAATAATTTTTTGTTTTAAAATGCATGTTAATAATATTTTTTTATTTTTTAAAAATTATTTTTGATATCAACACATCAAAATAATCCAAAACATACAAACTATATTTAACTTTTTTTAAAAAAAATATCAAAATTTTTGGAAACACGGCTGACTTAACCGCAGTTTTGATGAAGCAATTTTTTCATGCTTCTTGCTGCGTTTTTGTTCCGTACTGGTAATTAAAAAAAACAACTATATGGGTGCCACAATCGAGTTTCCTCCAGCCACTTGCGAATATTGAATGCTTGGTGTCATCATCATCAACGTACAGAGAAAAGAAAAATGATCATCATGTTGAAAATCAATATTACTCGTCCATATCCATAAAAATCACAGGAAACAAAACCTGAATCTGCGTGAGGTATGGTTAACGGAAGAGAAGAGATAAAGAGAGGTATATAATATCTTGGTGGAGGGGAGAGGAGGGGTGTTAACACAAGGGGAAAACGCTTGGCTTTTCTCTCCACTATTCCGGCCACTGTTCCTGCCAGATCGGGTCCGGTCCAAAAATAAATATATTGAACCAGGTTCGATCCAGTTAAAAAAATTAATTTTTTTAATTGTGTTTTATTTAAAAAATTAGAAGGAGATCGTTTGATGACGTAACATTTGCAGAATTTGATTGCAATCCTAATTTTGTTTTTGCCGCGTCCGACCCAGTTAAAAAAATTCAATTTTTATTTTTATTTTTAATTGTGTTTTATTTGAAAAATTAGAAGGAGGTTGTTTGATGACGTAACATTTGCAGAATTTGATCGAACAATAAAAAATATTTGATATCAATATTATTTATTTCATTATGTAATAATAATAGTTAAATCTATAATATTTAACATCAATATTAATATATATATATATATATATATATATATATATATATTATTTTATAACCTCAATTTGAAAAGCATTCTTTTAACCAAATATATTAAATTACTTTTTGTTCAACCTCAATTTTAATCACAGTTTTAACAAAACATATATTTTTCCAAACCAACCTCAACTAATAATACTTTTTATAAAACAACTTTTTTTTAAACTACAACCACAATAGCTATCACAATACCAAACACATGTTTTTTTTAAGGGCAAAGTTAGTACATCTTTTGTATAGTGGTGTGAGATATTTTTTAAAATTATTTTTCAATGAAAAATATATTAAAATGATTTTTAAATTTTTTATTATTTTTAACATAAACACATCAAAATCATTAAAAAAATACTAAAAACATATCAATTTAATATCTTTTTAAGGCAAATATATTTTAAAAAATACTAAAAAAATAAGTTATTGTATTCCCAAATATTGTTTTATTCCTTGGGATTTTTTTTCTTTCTGATAATTAGGACTTGAAACATGGACGTTCATAAAAATTAATTTTTATCATAAAACTATATATTTAACGCAAGCAAAACACTCAATAAAAAAATAAATAAGAACAATAGAAATTAGAAAAACAGAGAAAGTATTCTTATTTTATCTAATCTTGTAAATGTAGTCGTACATAAACATCATCCCAATAATGGTTCTATGTATAGTCTATTATACATTAATACTTGTAAGCCCAAAAGCCATAAAAATATATAGAGTTCAAATGTACTTGAAGATGATGAATGAACATGATGATGAAGAAGTGAAAGAAGGCAAATAGACATTCATATACAATGTATGATTTCATAACACTCCTCATTGGATTTTTTTTACAGCCTTATATGTTAGAAAATGCCGCATTGAAAACCTCACCATGAGAAAACTTAATGGAAAAAAAAACTTGGTTAAGAGAAAAAAAAGTACAATATGTATTAACTCCCCCTCGTAAATATATCACCTTAATTCTTTAAGCTATCTCGTTCCAATATGACATCATAATCTTTCAAACATTGTAGTTGGTAATGCTTTAGTGAGTACATCTGTTAGATTATCTTTCAAGCGAATTTGTTGAACATCAATATCACCTAACTTATCAAGATCATGTATGAAGAAAAATTTTGATGGGATGTGTTTTGCTCTATCTTTTTTGACATGTCCCCTTTTAATTGAGCTATATATGTAATATTGTTTTTATGCAATATGGTTGAAGTTCTTCTGCTGGAGGATAAACCACATGTTTCCCAAATATATTGAGTTATTTATCTCAGCCACACATACTCACGACTAGTTTCATGGATTACAAGTATTTTATTATGACTAGATGAAGTGACAACTAATGTTTGCTTTGTGGATCTCCATGATATAACAACAATACCACACGTAAAGACATAATTTGTTTGAGATCGACCTTTATATGGATCAGATAAATATCTTGCATCAACATACCTAGCTAATTCATGATTAGCATTCTTTGAATGGAATAAGCCCATATTTATAGTTCCTCATGGACAATGAAAAACATGTTTAACTCCATTTTAATGTCTCTAAGTAGGAGAAAAACTATATATTGCTAGCAAAATCATAGAGAATGTTATATTAAGTCATGTATTGTTAACAAGATACATTAGCTCACCAATTGCACTGAGGTATGGTACTTCAGGATCAAGTAATTCTTCATTGTCCTCTCGAGGTCTCAGAAAGTTCTTTTTCATATTAAGTGATTGAACAACCATTGGGGTACTCAATGGATGTGTTTTATTCATATAAAATCTTTTAAGAGCCTTTTCTGTGTAAGATGATTGATAAATGAGAATTCCTTTTACTAAATGCTTGATCTGCAGGCCAAGATAAAATTTTATTTTTCTCAAATCTTTCATCTTTAACTCTTTCTTTAAGTAATTTACTATTTTTGGTATCTCTCTAATAGTTCTAATAATATTTAAATCATTAACATATACAATAGTAATAACAAAATCTTATTGTGACTTATTTATTAAAATGCATGGGCATATGGGATCATTATTATCCCTTTATTTGAATAAATATTCATTAAAATGATTATACCACATGCGTCTTGATTGCTTTAATCCATATAAGAACCTTTATAGCTTAATTGGCTAAACTTTTTAGGGATTTGAATTATATGTTTCAAGCATTTTAATCCTTCAGGGATTTTCATATAAATATCATTATCATTCGACCCGTATAACTAGGCTCTAACCACATCCATCAAATAATTATACAGTCTTTCATGAGTTATTAGGTCAATGAGATACCACAATGTAATTGCATATACTATAAAAGAATATGTTTCATCATAATCGATATTAAATCTTTGAGAAAACTCTTGTGCCACTAGTCATGTCTTATATCTTAAGATTTCAATTTTCTCATTTTATTTTCACACAAATACCTATTTGTACCAACTGGTTTACACTTTCAAGTGTTTAGACTACAAATCCAAAAACTTCATATTTTGTAAGTGAATTTAAATTTTTTTGGGTTGCTTCTTTTCATGTTAACCAATCATCTCTACGTTAACACTCTTTGAGATTTAGGTTCAAGGTCCTTATTTTCACTAATGATATTAAGAGATATATTATATATAAAAAGTTATTAATAACTATCTCATTTAAGTTCTGTCTTTTTTATATGGAGACGTAACTTATTAAGATCTCCTTATTTTTATTGTTTTCAAGTACCTGAAGCTCTTCTGGGGTGTTATGATTAGCTATGTCTATATCTTTATGAGTGTTTTTTTCCTTTATAATGCAAACTTGATTACTTTCTCCTTTTTTCCAGAGGATTTTTGTTTTTTAAACCAGTTGGTCAACGATGTTTTTGGCATGCCTTGGATTCATTTGCTATAATTTTAGCGGATTGTCCTATTAGGACTTTAGCATGAGCAGGAACATTTACAGTTGGTATATGAGATTTGGTTACTCATTTTGAGTTAGTGAATGCATCTGATAGCTGATTTGCTATGTGTTGTAAGTAAAATATCTTTTGAACTTCTTGTTCATATTATTTTATACAAGGATCAAAATTCCGTAATGATAATACATTCCATATAGTATCTTTATCCAACTATTTAATTTCTCCCTCTAATACTGGAAGTATAGTCATATCAAAATGACAGTCGACAAATCATGATGTAAATGAATCGTCTATTAAGGGTTTAAGATATCAATGGGGATTTAAACCCAATATATATTCCTAATCTCATTTGAGGATTCATTTTTGTAGGTTGTGGTGGATAAACTAGAACTTACACTACACAACCAAATATTTTTATATGGGAAATGTTTGTTTTATGATCGAAAACCAATTGTAATAGGGTGGATTTATGATATGGTATTAGCCTAATGCATATACATGTTGCTGCATGTAAAATAACATGTCCCCAAATAAAGACATAGAGTCTTAATGTCATAGGTGTTTAATAAATGATTCAAGAAGACCATTTTGAGTATGAATATATGCAACAAGATATTTAATGTTTATCCTGAGTGACATGAAAAAATCATTAAATGCCTAGGATGTGAATTCACTAGCGTTGTTAATATGAATTGTCTTGATTATATGATTTAAAAAATGTGCTCATAATCTAATAATCTGAGCAAGTAATCTCGCAAACACTATGTTGCGAGTTGATAATAAACACACTTGTGATCGTATTGTAGACGCATCTATTAAAACCATAAAATATCTAGATGGTTCACGTGGTGGGTGAATAAACCCACAAATATCACTTTGAAGTCGTTCCATAAATCTCAGGGATTTAATCCAAACTTTTGTTGGTGATGGTTTAATAACCAATTTTTCTTGAGAACAAGCAGCACACGATAATTATTTAAATTGAAGAACCTTCTCGTTCTTTAATGGATGGTCATGAGAATTCTCAATAATTATTCGCATCATTGTTGATCTAGGATGATCTAACTAGTCATGCCAAATAATAAAATTATTTTGTTTATTGAACTTTTGGTTCATTATTGTATTATCTTCAATTGTACTAATAGTTGTATATTACAAACTCGAAGAAAAAATGAGTAATTTTTCCAATATTTTTTTAGTAGAAATATTCAATATGATATAAAGATATTTTATACCATTGTTATTAGTAGTTTTAATATGGTACCCGTTACGACATGTAACCTTGAAACTTAGCAAATTTGAACATAACATTATCAATTATAAATCTTGTCCCATTTAAGAAACATTATATTGGCCCTTTCAAAACTTTCAATCAAGTCTATTGAACCTACTATTATATTTACTTCTGCTTTCTTCATTCTCAAATTTGAAAAATATTGTTTATGCCTTGGAATGGCGTGTGTCGTTGCACTATCTACCAAACATATATTTTCACCACTAATATACAAGTCCATGTTTTCTTCATGAAAAAAATAAAAAGTTCATAAAAAGACATAATTCTTAAAGTTGTATATGACAATTATTATAACACAATCATTTACATTAAATAAGTCAACATGAAAGAAACAAACCAAAATACATTGAAATATACTAGTATAAAATAAACACACCCAAAAGATTAACATAGTTTTAAATTATGACATTCTTATATTTAACTAATTAATTATTTTCATTACAAGAAATATCAACTTTCTCATCAGTTTGCTTAAAGAAATTGGCAACATCAAGGTGTGTCACATCCAAAAGGTCGAAATAAATATCATTATTATCTTGGTATGGATGAGCAAAATTTATTTCTACGTCTTTCTCCTTTTCTTTCAATGAAGACTAATATAAATCAACAAGATATTTGGTTGTATGACAGGTACGTAACCAATGTCCATTCATTCTATATTTATGACATATATTTTATATCTTTTTGGTATCTCCGTTATGTATATTCTTTGCCTTTTATTGTTTTTTCCTTATTCTAACAAGGTTTGTTATAACTATAACAATTAGAGTTGTGAAAATTAATTAGTCTTCACCCATATCCATGTCTATGATTTCTACTACGACCACGACCATAATAATTATTATATCTCGTAGCATTCACTTCAGGAAATGGAGTTGAACTAGTCGATCATGATACATGATTTTTCATCAAAAACTCATTATTTTATTCAGCCACAGGAAGACATGAAATTAGTTCAAAGTATTTCTTAAAAAACTCATTCTGAGCACATTTGAGACATAAAAAATGTTTTTTTTTCTAACATGTCTTATCGGTGATCTTATCTCCATATAATTTTAATTTAAAATCGATATTAAACATTGCAGAATTATATTCACTTGCTAATTTAAAATCTTACAATCGTAAATGTATTCAATCATAACAAGCTTTTGGAAGAATAACTGTCCTTTGATGGTCATATCTTTCTTTAAAGTTTTGCCAAAGAAAAAAAGGATTTTTGATTGTGAGATACTCAATTTTCAACTTCTTATAAAGATGACGACGCAAGAAAATAATAGTTTTTGCCTTATTTTGACTAGATGCTTTATTGTCATTTTTAATAGTGTCTACAAGACTCATGCCATCTAGATAAATTTTGGCATCAAGGACCTATGATAAATAATTTTTACCTATAATATCAAGTGCCATAAACTCAAATTTAGCAAGATTTGTCATGGTTACTTCGAAAAATATCAAAATTGTTAGGGATTTAGTTTAAACATTATAATAAATATTGAATAAACATTCAGTTAAATATTAAATAAATTTGTTATGAACTTAGAAAAAAATTCACTTGAAAAAAAAAAGTATATAAACACATATTCTATTTTTTATCCACAAGTCAAATATGATTATTTTCTTTAAGACAGAAACGAGGAAAAATCAAATTGATAACTTATTATAAAACTATATATTTATAAGGAAGCAATTTACTCAATAAAGAGTAAATAAAATAAATAAGATCAATAAAGATTAGAGAAACAAATAAAATATTCTTATATCATATAATCTTGTAAATATAGTTGTAGATAAACATCATTTCAATAATGCTTCTATTTATAGTTTAATGCACATTAATACTTATAAACCTGAAAGTCATAAGAAAATATAGAGTTTAAATGTACTTGGAGATGATGAATGAACATGAATATAAATAGATGAAAGAAGAAAAATAAACATCCATATATAATGTATGATTTCATAATAATTTTTGTTTCGCTCCAAATCGAATAATCCATATTCTTCTTAGAAGTTGTATGAATGAATATATAAAAATATTGTTTGGCTATGCGATTGGATGAATATTTATTAAAAAGTTATTTTTTAAAATTATTTTATATATATATATATTTGAATCATTTTAATATGATTGATGTTAATAATAAATTTTTTAAAAATTTATTTTAATATATATATTTTTAAAAAAATTACTATAAAAAACAATGCTAGCACAATATTAAAAACTACCGGAATACAAGTTGCCTCGAGGCGTGCATGTCTTGGACTGGCTTTGCGTATCCAACTCTCTCACACAGACACTCTCATAAAATAAAATTTAATTTAACTTAAAAAATCAGCAGCAGTTAAACTGCGTTGACTGAAATAAATGAATGTAAGAAAGAATGACACAACTCTTTCCTTTCCCAAATCTCATCTCTCTTTCCTTCCTTGTTCACACAACCCTTTCCTTTCCCAAATCTCTCCTCTTTCCTCTCTCCCGGTCACCTTCCTCCATCCTTCACCTGCTCGACCAGTAATCAATCTCTCTCCATCTACAGCCACCATAAAAATTCAGTCAAAGTTTCCCTCTGGCATTTTCAATTTTGGGTCAAAACAACAGGCTACCGATAGTCTTAGCTTCCAACCTCAATCTCTTGCTCCTTCTTCTTGCTCCCGCTGCTGTTGCTGTGTCGTTTTACCCTCTGTAAATTTGCGTCTCAATCAGTTTAGCTTTTTAAAACCCCTTTCCCTTTTCAAATTTTACCCTAAAAGATTAAGCATTTCAAAACTATCATCTTCATTTTTTTAATTTTTTTTTTAAATTCTGAAAGTAGTTTACAGATGAACCCTAGCTTTCATTCTCTAGCATGTAAACGATGTATTCTAAATCTGATCCCAAAAATTAGGGTTGCAAATCTCTTAACTTTACTATTTTAAATCATTTTTGTTGTTGTGAATTAATTATTATTAGTTTGAAAATGAAGAGATTGAGATCAAGTGATGATCTTGATTCTTATAACGAGAAAAGCTCAGTCAAGGATTCAAATCCAAGTAGATCATCTAGAAGTTTCTATCACAAATCTGATAATGTACGCAAAGGATTGGTTTCCTCGTCATCATCCTCTAGCCGGTACGATCGAGACCGATCTACTGATGAGGATAATAGAGAGAGCTCCAGAATGGTTAGGAAGCGATCAGATCATGAATTTGATAGCTTTGATAGGAGAAAAGGGTTAGGGTTAGGGTTTGATAGGTATGGCAGTGGAGGAGGTAGTAGTAATAGCAGAGAAGGTTATTGTGGAAGTGGTGGTGGTGGTGGTGGTAATGATAGGGTTATTAATCGACCAGAGAGTTTAGCTGGGTCGAGGAGGGAGTTTCCTAAAGGGTTTAGGTCGGAGAGGGAAAGGTCAAGGAGAGAAGTGAGTGTTTCGTCGTGGAGGAGGTTTGGGAGTAAGGAATTTGAGGAGAGTAGAGGTGGTAGTGGTAGAGGTGGAAATGAGGAGAGGATGGGGAGTGCTAGGTCTTCTCCTAAGGGGTTGAGAGATGTTGTTAGGTCACCTTCTTGGTCCAGGGATTCTGGGAGTGAGCAAACTAGAGTGGCGAGAGGAAGTGGCAGTGGGAGGGATGAGGCGAAAGTGAAGTCTTCGAATTCCAAGTCTAGGTCTTCACCCACGTGGTCGAAGGATTCGGGGAGTGAGCAATCTAAGAGTGTGGAGGTGGGGAGGAAAAGCGAAGCAGAGACAAAGAGTGTTGAGGTAGAGGCTAAAAGTGTGGAGATGGAGGTGAAGGTTGTTCAGAGTGGGAATTGTAGCGAAATAGAAGAAGGGGAGCTTGAGCCAGAGCCTGATTCAGTTTCTAAAGTTGCCAAGGAAGATGAGAATGATAATGTAAATGAAGAGCTAGAGAATGTTAAAGTAGATATTGATCAGAGGAAGGTTGAGATTGAGGCTGAAGTTAAGGAGCTAGTAAATGAAGAGACAGGGTCCCATAAAGAAAATGTCAATGAGGGGAAGGATGTGGTGAAGGATGCTGGTGAGATGCCAAATGTTGAGGAGAATTCAAATGATAGTGTTAGTGAGGATGAAGTTGGAAATATGGATGGCGATGGAGATACCAAGGACAACGAGAGTTTGATGGAAAAAGTTGAGTGCAGGGGAGAGGTAAGTATGATTGTTGAGGAGTCTTTGAATTTGGAGGAGAATAATAAACAAGATAAGGGTATTGATCTCGAGGTGAAGGCAGATGATGTTGAAGTGACAGAGTCAAACAAGGAAATTGTGAAGGAAAATGGAGGAACTGAAGTGAATATAAATATGGTGACAGAGATTTCGAGTCAGAATGTGATGGACAAAGGCAAAAGTGTGGCTGTTTCACCGATCAATGCTCCTGATTCCGCAGAAGATGGTACATGGGCTGAAAGAGAATCGAGAAATGTTGCAACTTTCAGGAACGGGGAAGATGATATGGAAGGGCCAAGTACTAGGGGATTTGAGTTGTTCTCTTCCTCTCCTGTTAGAAGAGTCGAGAAAGCAGAGGAATCAAGTGGTATCAAATCGAAAGATGAAAAGCTGCTGTTGGAACCGCTTGATCTTTCTCTTAGCTTACCGAATGTTTTGTTGTCTGTTGGTGCAACCGGAGACACAGGCCAGGCTCCTGGTTCTCCAAGTCATGGGAGAAGTGTTCAGTCTCTTAGTTCATTTCGAACAAATTCAGATGGGTTTACTGCATCAATGTCCTTTTCAGGTTCTCAGTCATTTTATCACAATCCAAGCTGTTCTCTAACTCAGAATTCCTTGGACATGGACAACTATGAACAATCTGTTCACAGCCGGCCCATATTTCAGGGTATTGATCAAACACATTGGCAGGGTCAGACTCAAAATGATTCCAAGCATAAAGATGTTCCCTTGTATCAAAAAATTTTGATGAATGGAAATGGCTCTCTTCATCAGCCTCAAGCAGTGCCAGGTTTGTCAAATGGTCAAGCTTTGCAAGGAACCTCTAAAATGCACAATGAACTTGAAAGACAATTGAGTTTTCATAGACAGTTGCCGGGGGGGCAGGCAAGGAACCATGATGACACTAGATCGCCTTCTCAAAGTGTGGGATCTCATGATATTGGTTCATCTTATAGCTTTGAGAAGAAGCGTGTCATGAAAGAGAAACATGGCAGTAGCCTATATAGAAGTAATAGCCAGAGGGAACTAGAGCAATTCTCGATAGGTGGAGCTGATTTTGTTGAGACCATCATTGGCAGAATAGTTTCTGAGCCCATTCATGTGATGGCTAAGAAATTCCATGAAATGACAGCACAATCTGCATCGTGTTTGAAGGAGAGTATTCGAGAGATTTTGTTAAATGCCAATAAGCAAGGACAAGCATGTGCATTCCAAAGCATGCTGCAGAACAGGTCTGAGTTAACCTTGGATATGCTGTTGAAATCCCATCGTGTTCAACTGGAAGTCTTGGTTGCTTTGCGAACGGGGTTGCCGGAGTATCTTCAAGTAGACAGTGGTATTTCGTCTTCTGATTTGGCTGAGGTTTTCCTAAACTTTAGGTGCAGAAATCTGACATGTCAAAGTCATTTGCCTGTGGATGAATGTGATTGCAAAGTTTGTGTGAAGAAGAATGGTTTTTGCAGTTCATGTATGTGTCTTGTGTGCTCAAAGTTTGACATGGCATCTAATACATGCAGCTGGGTTGGGTGTGATGTTTGCCTTCATTGGTGTCATGCTGATTGTGCACTGCGAGAAGCTTGCATTAGGAATGGAAGGAGTGTGAGTGGTGCTCAAGGGACTACTGAGATGCAGTTCCATTGTGTTGCCTGCGATCATCCTTCTGAGATGTTTGGCTTTGTGAAGGAGGTTTTCCAGAACTTCGCAAAAGATTGGACAGCAGAGACATTTTGCAGAGAACTTGAATATGTCAAGAGAATTTTCTGTGCCAGCAAGGATTTGAGAGGGAGACGGCTGCATGAAATAGCCGATCAGATGCTGGCAAAATTGGCAAATAAGTCCATTCTTCCCGAGGTGTATAATTATATAATGGGTTTCCTGACTGGTAAGTTGCTCTGAATCATTCATCCAATGACTTTCTGTATATTTATTGGCGTGCTTTGTGTTCTCGTCTTTTTGAAGAGGTGTGCTGGTATGCGATGCTTTATTATCAATTAATTTTTGACGTCCCTTATAATTGATTCCATGCTTTTGGCTGCTGAAAAATATAAACATATTCGTTTTTCACATTTGTTTGTAGTTTGTACCTTTAGTTTTTAGGGATCTATATTTTCTATATCAGGGTGTCTTGTCATTTTGAAGATGGTTAATTTGAAAGTTATTGCACTAGGGAGTTTATAACAATTTCTAAAGATGGTAACATTTTAGTCCTACAAAGTTATTTTTCTCTCTGCATCCCAAATGAGCAACTTGTGAGAGAATTATGATATTTCTTGCGAAGACAGCTTTCAATCTTAGTGTTCATTATTTCATTCAGGATGAGGAATGTAATTTTCACCTTTTATTTTCAACGGTGTACGCATACAACTTTGTACAGAATTCAGGACATGGTTATTTGTAGGAAGCACATTTTGTAAAATGACATGCTGTTTCAGAGGGTATTTGAGAGTGTTAATGGTTGCTTTTCAAAGTGGGAAACACATCAAAATAATGTTTTTTTATTTTCTAAAAATCATTCTTGACATTATCATATCAAATCCAAAAACATTAAAAAAAAATTAAGCAAATTTTTTTAAAAAAATTTAGTGAAACACCGGAACACAGTTCCAAATGGCCTCTCAATATGCTGAGTTAATTTTCTTGCCAGCTGGTCTGAATTGCAGCCAATTGTTGTCAGAGGTTTACACCTCCTATATTAAAGAGCTGGGATTTGCTGAACTCGTGAGGGTTAATTTCATAATTATTTATATTTTTTTGGTATGCTTATTTTTCATGCGTGTTGGCATTTTGATACTAGTTGTAATCAGGGGACATGCTGAGTTGATTTTCTTTATTTGAACGTGTGGATTATTGGCAAGTTATGTCAAAATGGTGTCTTTCACTTGCTTGCACAAGCATTAATGAATTCATTCATAGCATTTGCCGGCCTTAACTCTTCTGTGCTACGTTAATGCTGCCACAATCCTGTAGCATCCATGTGTTTATGTTTTTCTTTTGTTTATTTGTGTATTATATCCATTCCTATGATGTCCTCCATTATTGCAGAAAGTGATCCATCCAAGTTTGGCAACGCATCTGGTTTCTCTGGAAAGGAACAAGGAAATGGAAGCAATGGCACCATTGCTGGACCTAGCCAGGATACTGCATGGTTCAAATCTGTCTATGCTGAAAAAACTCCTCAATTGGAAAGATCAACTAGCTTCCATTCTGATTTGAATGATAAACGCCCTGTTGAGTCTGAGTTGTTGAGAAGTGCCCAAAAGGAGCCACTTTTTGATGAACTGGAGAGCATTGTCAGAATCAAACAGGCTGAAGCTAAGATGTTCCAAGCACGTGCTGATGATGCTAGAAGAGAAGCTGAGGGCCTGAAACGAATTGTGATTGCAAAGAGTGAAAAAATTGATGAAGAGCATGCAGGTAGACTCTCAAAACTGCACATAGTTGAGGCTGAGGAAATGCGGAGACAAAGATTTGAAGAATTTCATTCCCTGGAAAGAGCTCATCGGGAATACTACAGTATGAAGATGAGGATGGAAGCAGATATTAAGGACCTCTTGTTAAAAATGGAAGCTACAAAACGGAACCTCACCATGTGATCTCTGCAGTGTAGGATTTTGCATGAGAAAGTCATCGAGTCGAGTAAATTTACTCTTTAGAACTGTACTAGTGTATGTGCAATGTAGCAATATGGCAACCCATTTGCTGTTTCACAGATTGGAGGTGTATCTTTTGGTCCATTCTGTCTCCCCCCTCACTGCTAACATGAATTTGTACAGAAACTGCAAAACCTCTATATGCTGTAAGCCGCTCCCTTTTATGGAAGCAGTTTGAAAGAGAGATGATAGATCAGGTTCTCATAATTTGAAGGGATTTAAGTCCTGTGTTTAGGTTACATTAGGGCCATTTTCTGTGAGCGGATCAGTAAAGAAAAGGAAACGGGTTCTGATCAGCTATTGCCAATTCATTCATGCATATTTTGAATACAAGGGCATGCTCAGATCGCCTGTCTTGGGCATGTACAAATTTGGGTCTTTGAACTGGAACTGGAGTAAGGATGTTGGACCAGAAGATAGATTTGTCTTGGGAATAACTGCACTGGTTAAAAGGGATAGAAGATGTGGTTCGTTCCAGGATGAGTCTACATTGGGAGGAAACATGATGATGGCAGTGAGAAAATCGACTGTAAATAAGAACAATTACTGTTTTTTTCTCTTCACAATCACAAGGAAAATAACAATTAATCAGGTCACCGTTGCCGATCTTTATCAGCCTTTGTAATATTAGCAGGATAGAGTCAGGAGCCGAGGCCAGAGCCCAGGCAGATTTACCATCTCCACACGGGCACTTCTAGTTCTTTGTGGGGTATTTTTCGTGAAAAAGCCAACATTTTGGCAATGTTGGTATATATTTTAGTTTTTTTTACTATCATAAAATAGGCTGTATTCAGCTAGTTCTCTTAGAATTTATTTGATGCAAATGACATGCTTCATTTTCGTTCTGAATTTGGAGAGTGAAGGAGATGACTCGCAGAGATATGGCTATCTCTTAGTTTAAGCTGCTCCTGTTTGCTCACATGACGCTCAGCATCATAGCTTTCATGATGCCCAAAGGCAATAACTGTTCACGAGAAATTGAACTCTCGATGACTAGCTTTCAAAGTCACACCATACATTGAAAACTGAGAAAAATGCTCGTCAAGCTGGTCTGCAAACACCACCTATGATCTGGCTGTAGAATTTGCGAAAAACATTCCTTTTCCACCAGTTTTTCTTCGATTGGTATTCAAAACAATAACATGAAAAACAAACATGCTTCCCGGATAAATTTACTCACGTGTATGAAATACACTATTGGTAAAAATCAACGAAAACATGTATGAAAAACATTTCTTTGCAATTTACTGATCGAAAGTTTTTATCGGTGATTTTTGAAGGAAATAGTGGTGGAATAAAAAATAAATAAAAATTTGTCGGTAATTCTGCACGTGTAAAAATCTTCAACTAAATTATGGATGAAAATCTCGTTGCAAATTTTAAAAAAGTATAACTATAGAAATGGAATAATTTTGTACCCGCTTCCGCTATGAGACAATTGTTTTTTTAATAAAAGAATAAATATATAGGATTTTCTAATATGTTTTTTAATATAAAAAATTCTTAATTATAAATCTAAATATTTACATTACTATCTAATTAATTAAATTGATATTTAATTAAAAAATAACAAAAATTAAAATATTTGACCTCGTAATATGAATCACGTATTTAGTTGTGTTTAACAACTATGTAATATTATTTTCATTTAGTGAAACATCCATATGCACCAATAAAATAAAAGATAAAAAAAATCATAATATAATGTTGAATGATACAAAAAAAAAAAAAGACTCGTGCAGACACCCTAATCCAGTGATTATGGATACATGATTTGATAACTCATGTACCAAATTAAAAGATGAAATTGAAAAAAATACAAAGACTATTTCCAAAAAAAAAAAATTAAAAGGATGAAATTGAAAAAATATTAGGATATTTAATCTCGCAACACGGACCAGAGCTATGTATCAACTTGTGTTTAATAACTATGTTCCTTAGAATATTTTTTTATATATATATTCAAATGTTATCTATGCAAATGGAAGGTAAAAAATTGCAAACGAAAGCAAATTGAAGTAAATCATGAAACTCAACTATTAAACAACTCAATGTTAAATGATAAAATTAATAATAATGAAAAAATCCAGGTGAAACTGTGTTAACCCATTAACCTCTCGTCACTATGAGCACGTGATTGAGATAATTCTATAAAAATAAAAGTGAAAAAAAAGCATGAAGACCAATTCAAAAATAAATAAATGTTAAAAGATGAAATTAAAAAAAAATTCAAAAAGCACCTAAAAAGATCAAAATCAACTTGTGTTAACTTTCGAAACTCGTGACCTTAATCATAAGATCAAGACTTAATGCACAACAGGAAAACCTAAAAAATCAATGAAGGAAAATTCTCAATAAGAGAAATATCAAGGCATGAATTTGTTTTCAAAACATATTCTAATAAAAAACCAAGGAAATTTTTTTCGAGTTAACCAGGGTTAACCCTTTAAGTTCACGATCATAAAAACAGGATTGAGATAATCCTATTGAAAGAAAAGTGAGAAAAAAAAAGGCACAAAAACCAACTTCAAAAAAAAATATTGGAGGATGAATTGATTTTTTATATAAAAAAGACCAAAGTTAAATAATGTTAACCTTCAAAACTTATTATCGTGGTCATAAGGTCGGAGATGACCACGTAGAACGCAAATTCAAAAAACAACAAAGAAAAATTCTTAATTAAAAAAATGTTCATGCATAAAAAAAATAAGCAATAAAAAATTTTGAGTTAACCTGTTAATCCTGTGACCATGGGAATAAGATTTGCATAATCCTACAAAAAGTAAAATGAAAAAAAAAACACAAATACCAATTTCATAAAAATCAAATATTGAAGGATGAAATTGAATTAAAAAAAACCTAAAAAAGATCAAAGTCAAAATATCGAGGGATGAAATTTGAAAAAAATAAATAAAAAAGAAACCAAAACAGAAACAACATTAAACAAATAAGGGCAAAATTCAACACAAAAAAGAAATTAAAATCAAATGATGAGAAATAAAATTGGAGAAACAAATTAATTGGTGGAATGATTTAAAAATAATAAAAGCATGAGAACTAAATTTAATATGAAAATCAAATAAAACCAAATGATTAGGGATGAAATTGAATAAAAATCAATGAAAAAGATAAAAAAATAAAATAAATAACAATCAAAAGAATGAAAACTAAATCGAATATGAAATATAGAAGGTGGTACACTCTCATACTTTAGCCAACTATTTTCTCTGTTTTTTTTAATATTTTATACTTGTGGAAGATCAAATTACCTTTAAACCAACTTAATTATAACAAAGAAAAATCAAAAAACAAAGGGCAAAAAAATCCCTTAGAAGGAAGCTTTATTTTTATCTCTTTTTAAGACAAATAAAACCTTCCGACTCAGCTCTTTGTCTAACTCGATTTTTTAATTAAACCGTGTGCAAGCTAGCTCAACTTAAATCGATTGACTTCATAATTTCAAAACCAACCTTGATGGTCAGTAAAAATATGACTTAACTTTTAAAAAAACTCAAAGATGACAACCTTGTTTTAAAAAATATTAAGATAATGACATATTGAATCGACCTCGGCCCCCCCACGACCTAGGTCATGGAATTTAATGGATTTAATAACTTTTTTTAAAATATTTTTATTTAATTATACAATAAAAATAGATGCTCACAAAATTGAGCACCAACCTAAAAATAAACATTTATTGATGACAATTATCCCTATAGAAAGAAAACAAAAATCAATCAAGCAGTTTATTTCTCAATCAATTCAATATTAAAAGATGAAATAAAAAAATAAATTAAAAACAATTAAAAAAAAGCATATCTAGTCGATGGGTTAACTCGTCAAACTTGTGAATCGGGTAACCTAAACGAGTACGCTAAACCTGTGAACTAGATTATAGATTCCACTAAAATTATAATTTTTTTTTCCAAAACTACTTTTTATATAACTATATAATAATAAAAATAAACGATTGCGAAATCAAACATAATTTCATACTGTAATAACCTCATAAAAGGCGAAACAAGATCAATTATAAAACTGAATTCTCAATTTACCCAATATCTAAGTATGAAATAAAAAAAAGTAATTAAAAAAATAAGAAAAAAGTTAAATTTATTAGACCTGCGAAACAGGTCAACCAGACAAGCCTGTGAATAGGTCCATGGACTTTATAAAGTTTAATAACATGACTTTTCTCTAAAACTATTTTTTTTAACTACATGAGAAAAAAATAGATTATAAAAAAAATTCAAGTTTAATTAAAAAAACACCCCACCAAATCCGTAAACCAGTATAACCTCAGTTATCATGACAAACCTGCAAATCACGTTAACCTTATAGAAAGGACAAATAAAAATAAAAAATAAATTATGAATCAAATTTTCAACCATCCTAATATTAAAAGATGAAATCTACAAAATTAAATTTAAAAACAAATCATAGAAAAAAAGAAGAAAAGAAAAGGAAGAAAAGAAGAAAAGACGAAAGTAAAATACTATAGATTACTATTGTAATCCACAATACACTTGGTGTAGGTGAACAATGGTTTTCTCATACTTTTTAATTTTTGTTACTTTATAATGTTTAATAAGATGATTTTTTCTCAATTTTTTTGTTTTTAACTATATGTGGAAAACAGACTATAAAAAAGTTATGTTCAATTAAGACAAGAGAATAAAAAGACCGCCAACCAAACTCATAAACTAGGACAACTTTAATTATTTTAACAAACCCGCAAACCATACTAACCTCATAAAAAACCAAAATAAAAATAAACAAATTGCAAAACTAAACTCTCAATTATCCCAACATTAAAAGAAAATCGATAAAAATAATTTTGAAAAGAACCATTACAAAAAAAAACCAAAGAAAAAGGAAAAAAAAACAACGTGTTCAAGCAACGTTAAAAAAAAATAAAGTAGATGAATACTATAGTAATCCATAATATTTTGTGATGAATGCTACGGTGCTTGCTTTTTCAATGTAAGGACCATTTTGATTTTATTTAATCTTATACATTTAATATGTATGCTAGGATTGTAGTCTTATTTTGTAATGTTTTGAATTAATGAGTTGAAAAATACAATAAAGCCTTTGAAGGCTTAAAAGTTAGAATAAATGAATAAGGGGTATAGTGGTAATTCAATAAAACTTGATAAATATAAATAGGAAAAAAGAGAGAGAAAGAGAGAGATCTGAAATTTAGAGAGAACCGTAAGAGTGAAGTGAGAAAGAAGAAGAAGAGAAAAGAGGGGAAAATAAGGGAAAAAGGAAAGGAGTTGGAGGAAATAAGTAAAAAGGGGTGAGATTATGCTTTAATGTATATAATATGTTTTCTTTATCTTTAATTTTGGTTTTGATAAATGTTAGGGTTATGAAATTTGTGTTTTGAGTTTAATTGATGAATTAAATTGAATGTTAGGGGTTGATTGTTATGGTTAATTGATGATTTAGTTGATTATGAAAGATTGTGATGATTTTGAGTTATAGTTTTGTTTGAATGGTGAATTTTGAGTTAAAATTCAGGGGAGAATAGTAGGTTTCTGTTAAAATTCTGGATTGGAGGTTGAATTTGACAAGAATTACAATTTGACCCTAAAAATTTGGTAAAATTCCAGAATGGTCCTTGGAGTATAATGAGATGATCTGGAAAGAAATGAGGATTAATTATGGTCAGAAATTTAGTATAGTAATGGATTTATGAAAATTTCAGTTTAGTCCTTTAATTTAACAAAAGTTGCAATTTGACCCTTAAAAATATGATAAATTCCAGATTAGTCCCTAGCTGTAATATTAGCTTTTGCAGATTGGTTTGATGAATAGTTGAGGGTTATTTAGTGAATTATTATCAATTTTATTATTTTTTTTTTTATGGATTAGATTTCGGGAAAACCGTTAGATTATGAGTTTTTAGAAAAACAACTAGTTTAGTCTAAAAATATATAGGGTTATGGAATATACCCTTAGATAAGTGTATTAAATAGGTTATATATTCCTTTGAGTTATTCTTGAATATGTCTTCTTTATATTCAGATAATCTTAATATTCTACCAGTGGGACGTCAGTAGAATTTTCTTCGATATCAGCTTTGAGTTTTGTTGCTTTCGAGTCAAGTGAGTGGATAATTTTCTATATGCATGAGAAATATTATAAATATTGATTTGTTAATATGAATTGGATCATGCTTCTTGATAATATATATGTTGATTATTATCCTTGTTATGATAAGCATGATCAATTGTTGAATCCGAATTATTGATACGAACCAGTATATATATTCTG
>Ga0325410_1002848_pt1 | contig 19422 bp, 14 predicted proteins | sample PopdelMetagenome_16_FD_206182 | JGI IMG/M metagenome (GOLD analysis project Ga0325410, IMG submission 206182) | Populus deltoides microbial communities from Bellville, Georgia, United States - Xylem-PdIQD-R3 | ecosystem: Host-associated > Plants > Phyllosphere > Stem > Wood/Secondary xylem... | reverse complement strand
GTGTCTGTCTGTATGTACTATGTATGTATGTATCTGACAGTGTCCGTCACCTTTTTTGCAGTCGGATTTGATTGAAAAGGGCATCCTAATCTGATTCAACAACCCTACTCGTGGCCGCACTCGCAAGAGTTTTATATGACTGAAAAACTCGTTGATGTCTTGCTGTAATTTGATAATGTTTTAATGTTTTTTAAAGTATTATTTTATTTAAAAATATATTAAAATAATAATTTTTTATTTTTTAAAATTTATTTTTTATAACAATTCATTAAAATAATATAAAATTACCAAAAATAAAAATTAATTTAAAACTAAAACATTTTAAAAACACGATTAATTACAATACTAAACAGAGCCTCAACGTGTGTTTTTATTAAAAAAACATATTTAAAAATTATTTTAGTTGTAATTTAAAAAGAAATTAAAAATGTATTTGCCATGATAAAATTATTGTGAGATAGTTTTTACTTGCAAAACAAATTAAAAGAAGTCTTCTAGAATTAAAAAAATAAGTTATTTTATTTTTTATAAAATTAAAATTTAAAATAAACCAAATTTACTTAGGTCAGTAAACAATTTTTTTTCTATAATTAAATAAAAACAAAATCTACATCAGTAAGATATTGTCACATGGGGCCATGATTTGAGAGCCGAAACTCCACGACAACCGATAAATCATGACTATAACAACACATAGATTACATCTCGCATCGTATCAATATGCTACAGAAGAAGAAAGAGAGAAAAAATTCCCAATCGTTAAGAGTAACCGAAGGTCGAAGAAGCTCGACTTGTCTCCATTAGGAAGGCTCAACAAGAAGTCAGCATCATCCATACTAGTAAAAAAAAAAAAACAATGGACACTCCTGCGCATCTAACCTTCAACATCGTTCAATTTTGACAGGGACATATATGATCTATACCTCCCTCCAAGCCTCCATCATTCAATGCTAGAGGCTTCGAGGGAGGTAACAAACAAATAAATTGGATCACTATAATTTTTAACGGTATTTTACAAGTAATTTTGAGAGGTATAATTTAATTGATTGAATTCTAGATTTATTCTCTAGATATTAACAGTTCAAGTACCACAAGTTTTAGAGCTACGGGAGGCTTACATGATTGTTAGTTTCAGGATTATAAAGAATTAATCGAAGTACGTATAAACTAACTCGGATACCCACAATCAAAAAAATTATTTTGCAAGCACAAGCGGAAGAAATAACCCCATCCAGGAAAAAAAAAAGATGAACTCCAAAATCAGTGTAATTTAAGCACGTAATTCTTCCGATCCATCTTCTTTTTCGTTGTCTTTTGTGCATATTCTTACCAATTTAGTCGTCATAAGAATCTTAATAATTTTATTTGCTACTTTCTTATGTATGGCCATGTGAAATCTTACAATACTTCATAAACTTATTAGAAATCACGTTTTATAGTATAAGATTGCGTTAGAGAGAACTCAACTAGCAGTAAAGAAGGAAAGAATAACAGGGAGAGAGGTTCAGTCTGACATGGGTGGGTGGGTGGGTGGGTGGGTGGGCAAGAAAGAAACAGAGAATTGCTCAAAATGTTCAATCCAATTGCATATTAATTGGTGGAAAGTGATTTTCAATGTACAATTGAAATTAAAAGATGTAAATTCAATTTTTTTTTGTATGATTTGTTATAGAGATTTTAAAATCACAAAAAAAAATCAAAAAATAATAATTTGATGTTCTTTTAATTGAAAAACACATTCATTACAGGACAGTATCAAATGTACACTTCAAATATGATGATGATGATTCCTGTATGAATGTCCTAATAAGAAAAACATATATTCTTGGTGGGAAATATTTGTCTAAATCTAAACACACTTGTACAGAATCGATCACACTTGTAAATTTATAACATCTTTATAAATGGATATAGATATAACATATATTTTTTTTTTCCAAGAAGACATGGGCTGAAATTGCAGCTGAAGACCTGGACAAATTTCTAGTGCTGCCAGCGTAATTTTTGCTGGAACTGCATCGATTAGATACGCACATCATGACCCTGCATGTTGATGTGAAGGGTGAACCTAGCAGGCGACGACAAGAAATGTAAAGCAAGGCCTAATAACATTACAAAACTCAAATGGACTCACCAACCAACAATTTGGCTTCTAGTAGGAAATTGGTTTGATTTCTTTCATCCTTTTCCTTAAAGAATAAAGGCACTTGGTACAGCTTCTAGAAATTTGAAGGGCTAAAGGACGGATTTAAAAAAAAAAAACAAATTTAGCACTGTTTGAAAAAATAATTGGTGAAAAAACATAAATAGAAAAAGTTCCGGTAAAATAATATAGTTTGGTAAACGTTATTCCTGTCACTGTAATATGTTTTGCAACCAAACGGTTAATTATTTGTGACATATATTCATGTAAATATATATTTATTATTAACAAAAACTTAATTTATTTTTAATATTTATATAATATTAGATAATAAATCTAATATTTGATTTAAAAATCTAGAGTAAAAATAAAGTTCATGGGACAGAAATGCTTTACAAATAAAATTATAAAATTGTTATAATTACGAGATTTTTATTGTATCAAAGCATTGTTCCTAAACTACTCCTAGTCAATGCTCTCTGAAATAGTAGATATTTAAATCGTAGAGACTGATACATATTACGTTATTTCGTTTATCATATACTCAGCGGAAACTATAAAACAAAATTATTCAAGAGTCCCTAGGATTCCATTAGATAGATCTAGAGTTGTTTAGGGATTTATTACTTGAAATTTGATCTTCTTCAGCTTTCAATAATTCTGTAATAGGTTGTCGCAAACCACAAGATGTCTAATTGTCCAACCTCTAATGGTAATCCACATGAATTATCCATGATAAATCTTCTAAATCTCTATTTTGGAGAGAGGGATTGCTATATCTACAGTGCTAGCTCTCTATTCTGTGTGTGATTTATATAGTTTTTATGTCTAACAAACAACCACATCTCTTAAAAATAAGAGGCATAACTTAATATTTATAGGAAATCTAAAAAACCTTATAAATTGACAAAATACCAATTTTTCCCTTAATAATATCCATATATTAATTCAAGAAAATTTTTAAAATCAACTTAATCAAGTCCTTACTTGATTTTGTTAGTTCTAGAAATATAATCACTGTATTAATTATATTCTAGTCCTTAATTTCTAAAAGATATTTTAAACAAGTCATACTTCATTAAATCATCTCAATTTAATTTATGATTAATGGTTCTTAATGTGTATGACCCATTGGGTTCCTAATATGTTGACCAAAATATAAATTATAATTATAATTAAATAAATTAAACAATTTAATTTATTATCAATTCAATAATTGATTAATTTATATTTGAAGATCAGGTGCATTGTCTAGCAACGTGTCATGATCCCTCAAATAATAGAAAAGTCATTAGTGGTTTGACTTAACCTTTCAATGATCGGTTTTTTAGTGTAATTAACATCTTTTCATCAATAATATTTTGATTTAACATTAAATATAGAATATGTCTACCATTTTAAATCATGTTTATTCTCTATATAATAGTCATTGATCGTTTAAATAAGATTTGAAACTCTTTTTAAATCTCATTCCATCTTGGCCAATGATTTCTCAATCAATATTATTTGAGAATAGATAAACATTTTCTCTAATTCACGTAGGATGATGAATCCTCTCTCGATCACTCAAATGTCTGCCCTTTTGTTACTTCGATTAGGATAACCTATAATATGATCAAAGCATAACATTCTCTATATAAGATGACTTAGATGACATAGCTGTTCTCTCCATGTGGAATTCTCATGCAGGTCAGTTTAGTGTACATGTCTTATGACAAGCATCTACATATTAGTTCTAGATATCCCTTATACCTCAGTTTATGAGAATAATTGCTTCCTTTTATAAAGGAAAGAATGTAATATGTAGCAGTCTTTACAACTCTAATGAATGTTCAGTATTTAATACAGCATCAACCAGGAATATTTTAGGATCAATGCCTTGATGTAATAGAAATCTCATAATTATAACAATTTTATAATTTTTTTCGCAAAACATTTTTTCCTCGTGGACTTTATCTTTACAATATACTCATTAATCTAATATTATATGACTATTAAAGATAAATTAAACATTTATTAATAATAAATATATATTTACAGGAATATAATAATTTCATGTGTAACTAACCAGTTAGCTACAAGGCATATTAAACTAACAATCTCTTACTTGTACTAAAGTTAATCGCTCATGTATCTAATATTATATTGCTCCATGTAGCATTAATGCTTCTACATGGATAGTGGCTTAGTAAGAGGATCTTTTAGATTATTTTCGGTGGGTACTCACTCTATCTTTGCATCTTTCATTTTATTGATTTATCAAATCAAATGAAATTTCTTAAGTAATTGTTTGGATCATTAATGAGATATTGATTCGTTTGCTTGTGCAATGACACTATTGTTATCATAGTACAAGGCCATTGGATTAACAATGCTAGGAATCTACCTAGTTCATTAATGAACTTCTCGATCCAAACAATCTTTTTGTTTCCTTAAACATAGAGATGTATTGTTATTTAGTTGTAGAATCAGTCATGCTTTCTTGTTTGGGAATCTTTTAACTCAAAGCACTGCGTTTTAGAGTAAAACATATATTGACTGGTGTTTGCTATTTCTCCAACATTTCATTAAAAAAAATCTTAATTCAAACAATTTTAAACTTCTAGTTTAACTTTTCATTTGATGGATCCTATAGAAAATTATAGGATACCATTTCCATCGTATCTTTCTCAATTTGTGTCTTAGAACACATGTTTTTGGAGGGAGATGTTAGATTCTTCCATACTAAGCTATTTGAGCATCTAGTCTATATGAATGGATTGAAATGATTTAAACAGATTTATCTCTATAGATCTTTATATATATAGATATAGGTCGGGGGTGCCACTACTGCAACACAATGGTTTTGCCTCCAAACATCCAAAGGCTTTTTTCAAGGATTGCTTGCATCTCTGTTTCTGACTTGAAGCGGAAGATCATGAAGCCATTTGAGGTGGTCATAACATGTTCCAGACCACTGTGTTTCCAAGCTCGTGAGGCTATAGTGTTGACGGTGTGATAAGGAATTCTGAAGCTTGAAAAGAAACCCACCATGCACCTATTCCATTGCTCGACAATGTCCATTAACACCTCCTCTGAGATCTTGAGATGGTTTACTGCTTGCTATCTTGGTATGGGGTCAAGTGTAAACCTTGTGCTTGAGTCGGTGACTCTAACTCTTTCAGCCCATGTGTTGGGTGTGGTGGTTTAGGGTAGATGGTTATCTGAGTTCAAGGGATGCTGAGTTTGTTGAGAAGGTTTGGTGGATGCGGCAGGGGATGGTTTTGATAAGATTGGTTAAATAAATTGTTACGTTTATGTTGCTAATAAGTGCCTACTATATAGAAAGACTTTTTCTTTGTTAGACTATTTCCTCATGCACGTTACCATTTTCTATTAGTGTAGTTAGTGGGTTGTTTTTATTGACTTTCTGTTACTATTATAAGGCTATATAATAGCCAAAGCTTTTTATCAATAGCATTGTCATTCTTCCAGTTTACTTGAATACATTGCAATATTGTTGTTTTTCTCAACAAACTGGTATCAGAGCCCCACTAGGACTGAGAAAAATAAAAGCTGCAACTTTTGAGTGACTTTCAAACACAGAGAGATAGAGAGAGGACGATGACTTCTGAAGGCAATTTTATGCAACCTTCCATTCCACGTTTTGATGGTCATTATGACCATTGGAGTATGCTCATGGAAAATTTCCTTCGAAGCAAGGAATATTGGAGTTTAATTGAAACTAGTTATGAAGAACCAGCACACGGAGAGCAACCATTATCAGAAGGACGACAGCGAGAGTTAGATGCAGTAAAACTCAAAGATCTCAAAGCAAAAAACTATCGTTTCCAAGCAATTGACAGGAGTGTCCTAGAGACCATTTTGGAAAAAGACACCTTCAAGAAGATCTGGGATTCCATGAAGACCAAATATGAAGGGAATGCTCGAGTAAAGCGTTCCACTCTTCAAGCTCTACGAAGAGACTTTGAGGTTTTTGAAATGAAGATTGGTGAAACAATTACTAACTATTTTGCTAGAGTGATGACAGTGGCAAATAAGATGAGAGTATATGGGGAGATCATGACTGATGTCACGATATGTGAAAAAATCCTACGATCTCTCACAGACAAATTTAATTATATAGTTTGTTCGATTGAGGAATCTAGGAACTTCGATGCAATTACCATTGATGAACTTCAGAGCTCCCTTACTGTACACGAAAAAAATTTTCACAGAAGCAACAATGTGGAGCAAGCTCTGAAGGTGACAACTGATGACAAAACTTGGGGCAGAGGACGTGGAAGAAGTTATTACAGAGGAAGAGGATGTGGAAGAGGAGGACTAGCATTCAATAAGGCTGCTGTGGAATGCTACAAATGTCATAATCTTGGACATTTCCAATATGAATGTCCAAAATGGGATAAAGAAGCAAATTATGCAGAGGTAAATGAAGAATATGACATGCTGTTAATGTCATATGTTGAGTCACATGAAACAAAACAGATTGATGCTTGGTTTCTTGACTCAGGATGTTCCAACCATATGTGTGGCAATAAAGGTATGTTCACAAACTTGGATGAGAGTTTTGTTCATTCAGTTAAATTGGGAACAATAGTAGAATGAATGTGATTGGAAAGGGAAGTATAAAGTTGTTTTTGAATGGAATCAACCATGTTGTCCATGAGGTGTATTATGTTCCAGAGCTCAAAAACAATCTCTTGAGCATAGGACAACTTTAAGAACGAGGCTTGGCTATTTTAATTCAAGGAGGAGTTTGCAAAATTTATCATCCGCTTAAGGGTATGATTATTCAGACTGAGATGAGTATAAACAGAATGTTTATACTGCTATCACATATACCAGCTTCTCTAAATGCTCCATCAGAAAGATGTTTTTATACAAGTTCACATGATCTTTTTCACCTTTGGCATCGAAGATATGGTCACCGAGTTACAAGGGATTGAAAACTCTGCAACATAAGGGGATGGTTCATGGACTTCGTAAGTTTTAAGTCTCAAACACTACATGCAGAGACTGCATTCATGGCAAACAACATCGTGGTAACATGCCAACACAGAGTACGTGGAGAGCAAGTCAGCCTTTGGAACTTATTCATGCAGACATCTGTGGGCCAATATCTCCTATTTCAAACAGTGGAAAGAGGTATCCTTTATGCTTTATTGATGATTTTAGTCGTAAATCATGGGTATACTTGTTGACAGCAAAGAGTGAGGCACTGATTTGTTTCCAGTTTTTCAAAAAACTGGTGGAAAAAGAGAAAAGATTGGGTATCAAATGTTTACGGACAGATAGAGGGGGAGAATTCACTTCAACTGAATTCATTGATTTCTGCAAAGCAAATGGCATCAAGAGGCAGTTAACCACTGCTTACACGCCACAGCAAAACAGGGTGGCTGAAAGGAAAAATCGAACTGTGATGAATATGGTTCGTTCTATGTTGTCTGATAAGAAGCTCCCTAAAACATTCTGGCCAGAAGCAGTGAACTGGACATTCTATGTTCCGAATAGATGTCCTACATTGGCAGTGAAGAATATTACACCACAAGAGGCGTGGAGTGGAGTAAAACCTTCTGTTGAGCATTTCCGTGTCTTTGGATGCTTAGCTCATGTTCATGTTCCAGTTGTTAAACGAGGTAAATTAGATGATAAAAGTTTTCCTTGTGTTCTATTGGGAGTTAATAACGAGTCCAAAGGATAAAGATTGTTTGATCCTATAGCTAAGAAAATAGTTGTAAGCAGGGATGTTATTTTTGAGGAAGACAAACAATGGGATTGAGAGGTGTGTTATGAGGGACAAATCTTATTAGATTTGGAGTGGGGAGACACTAATGAAAACAACAACGAGAGAGAAGATAGGGTGAGTGAAAATGAAAATGACAGTAGGACTAATGGAGAGAATGAAAGAAGAGAAACACGGGGAGAAAGAAATGAGAATGAGAGAAGAGAAACACAAGGTTGTGATGAGGGAGAGAGCAGTATACCATGGGGCTGTGAGAGTAAGAGAAGACGCACATGGGGCTGTGATGAGGGAAAGAGCAGTGTACCCCTAGGCTGTGAGAATCGGGGCTGTGAGAATGAGAGAATTTCTAATGTTTTTAATGAGGATGCAGGGAGGGTTTATGAACGAAGAGTAAGACATCCTCCTTCTTACTTAAGTGACTACATCACTACAGATGAGCTAACAGAAGATGAGGCATACATGGTTCAAAATGTTTCAACAGGAGATCCTATTTATTTTAAGGAAGTAGTGAAAGATGAGAAGTGGAGGCGAGCTATGGACAGTGAAATCAGTTCTATTGAGAAGAATAAAACATGGTCTTTGAGTGAATTGCCTACTAGAGCAAAAACAATTGGCGTCAAATGGGTGTACAAGACCAAATACAATGAACATGGAGAGATTGACAAGCACAAAGCACGTCTAGTAGCCAAAGGCTACTCACAAAAGCACGGTATAGACTACACAGAGGTTTTTGCACAAGTGGCAAGGATGGACACTGTGAGGATGATCATTGCTTTGGCAGCACAAAATAATTGGAGGATTTTCCAGTTAGACGTCAAGTCAGCATTTCTTTATGGAGAATTGAGTGAAGAGGTTTACATTGAACAACCAAGGGGTTATGAGACGAAAGGCAAAGAGCACATAGTTATAAAGCATTATATGGATTAAAACAGGCTCCACGAGCTTGGTTTAGTCGAATTAAGGCATATTTTTTCAATGAGGGTTTTCAGAAGTGCGATAGTGAGCAAACCTTATTCACAAAGAAGAATGAAGCAGGAAAAATCATCATTGTAAGTATTTACGTTGATGATCTAATTTTTACTGGTGATGATAAAGATTTGATGTGTGATTTCAAAAGGTCCATGTTGAGAGAATTTGATATGACTGATTTGGGATGCATGAGATTTTTTCTTGGCATTGAAGTACTTCAAAGAACAGATGGTATTTTCATATATAAAAAAAATATGCTCTGAAGATTTTGAAGAGATTTGGAATGCTGGAAAGCAATGAGGTGAGTAGTCCGATTGTTCTAGGTTTTAAGATCAATAAGGATGAGAATGGAATCACTGTGGATGAGACATACTATAAGCAATTAGTGGGAAGCTTGATGTATCTCACTGCCACAAGACCAGACATGATGTTTGTCACCAGTCTCATAAGCAGATTTATAGCAAAACCAACCGAACTTCATCTAAAGGTTGCAAAGAGAGCTATTTGATATTTAAAAGGGACGGTAAACTATGGTATTCATTACAAGAAAAGTGGAGATGATGGACTATTTGATTTCACAGATAGTGATTATGCAGAAGATGTGGAGGATAGAAAGAGCACAAGTGGTTATGTGTTTTTACTGAGTTCGGGTGCTGTAACATGGAGTTCAAAGAAGCAGCCTATCGTTACTTTGTCTACTACAGAAGCAGAGTTTGTAGCAGTTGCAGTATGTGCGTGTTAAGCTATATGGATGAAAAGAGTGTTAAGGGAGTTTGAGTACAGTAATGAGACTTGTACTCTGATTAGATGTGACAACAGCTCAACCATTAAGCTATCAAAGAATCCTGTGATGCATGGTTGAAGTAAGCATATCAATATAAGGTATCATTTTCTAAGAAATCTCACAAAAGAAGGTTCGATTGCTTTAATTCACTGTGGGAGCAAAGATCAGGTGGCGGACACAATGACCAAACCATTAAAGATTGATGTTTTCCAGAGGCTTCGAAGTTTAATGGGAGTAGTTGAGGTTGGTAGTATAAACTAACTGTTTGATGACAGTGAGTTTAAGGGAGGGATTGATAAGATTGGTTAAATAAATTGTTATGTTTCTGTTGCTAATAAGTGCCTACTATGTAGGAAGACTTTTTTTTTGTTAGACTATTTCCTCATGCACGTTACCACTTTCTATTAGTGTAGTTAGTGGGCTGTTTTTATTGACTTTCTGTTACTGTTGTAAGGCTATATAATAGCCAAAGCTTTTTATCAATAGCACTGTCATTCTTCCAGTTTACTTGAATACATTGCAATATTGTTGTTTTTCTCAACAGGTTTGGGGTTAGCTGGATGGTTTTCAGCGGTGGAGTGTGATGCTGGTTGCATTTTTTGGCGTGTGAGTGGGGCGTCCTGACTGTGAAGGGAAGGGAAACTAGTTAGTGCAAGTGGTCGTTGCTGCATGGGGGAAGGGGTTGTGACAGACTTGCAAGAAAAAGGAAAAAGTTGGGTTACGGGGAAAAAAGGTGATGACAGTAAGCTAAAATTCCTTGTTTGTGGAGAAAATGTTTGGTTAGGCTGTAGAGGATGTTGCAGTCTGCAGGATGGTTGGGGGGGGGGAGGCCGGTTGGCCTTGACAGGTGAGGTGCACAGCTCCAGCAGTAAGCTAACAATCCTGACCGGCAGTCTGGAAGATTTGAGTTTTGGCTTCTCTTTCTGATCTTATCTCTCTATCTCAATTTTTTTTTCTGAGAAAATAAATAGGAAAGGGTATGTCTTGTGCAGTTACACTTAATATAGATTGGACTTCCATTAGACCTTTGAAGATACTTGTTAAAATTGGTATCGCAAAAGAGAATTGCCTTCTAGCCACCATCATGGATGCTACTTTGAAAGTACTAGGAAGAATGAAACCAACATATTTGCTAGGAAATACAAATTTGCATAGCCAACATGAGAGAAAAGCCGTTAAATAAACTTCATCCTAAATATGAGGGATATTAAGCTTTTTAAAAGGATGAATGAATTTTCTAGGGCGAATATGAGACTTGTCATTTGAGCCAGATGTATAAATAGTCTTATTGGATTCACTAGACTTACCCATAGAGAAAGGCAGCTTGTATCTCAAGTCATCTCGGAACCCGAAATCTACCCAATCTTGAAGAGTTATTATATAGTCACCATCAATGATCTGAAATTCTTTATGAAAGACAATAAATAGGTACTTGCAGCTCTTTGGAAGAAAAGAACGTCATTTCTTATCAGCTTCATTAAGTTCATCAGCAGAAGGGATGGCATCATCATAAAAAGTGCCGAAAATAGAAAGTCTGCTACATGATTTTAATTCCCAAAGTGACATCAACTCCTCACCATTCAGGGTAGATAGCGTGTTAGTAGCAGGATTCCAATGGTTTTAGAAAGAAAGGATAACATTCATCTGCCAATCATGTGTAAAAGGGATGCAAAAATGGTGTCTTGAATATGTGCCCTCTTGAGGATCGGCTCGTAGTGTTTTAAAATATCTTTTGTCCATTCCCAATACTTGAGAGCATAGTCAAGTGCATCAGAGATTGAAAAATAATCCTTGCAAATAGCATTTTCATTATGTTTACGATAGTCTAATGATGGCAGATCAATTAGAATAGTGGTTGAATGTGGAAAGGAGGATTGAAGTTGCAAAACTGATTGAGACAAACCACCATGACCATAAAGTTTGTAAGAAGTCTCCAATGACCACAAAGTTAAATGCTTAATGCTTTCAGAAGATCACTTCTTAACAAATAGACTAATGACGGGTTCGTATACGTGAAGGCTTGCTCGACGACACTTGTCCACAATTACTAAGAACCTTTTAGAGGAAGAAAAAGAATTCTTGAAAGTCACAATCTAAAAGAAAAGAGAGCATATTAGGGGACAAGATTACAAGTAGTTAATTATATGATCTAAAAAAAAGGAGGTTAAGAACTTACCTTGAGCAAGAGAATGGTGAAAGTGAGAATTCTGAAGATGGGCTTCAACCAATTATAGAGAACGCTTCCACTAAAGATTTAATTGAGGGAGTTTCCGATCTCCACCTGGAATGCTGTATGAGGATAGTGCCTTGTGATCAGAACAGCGGGACTTTTTTTTTAATTGCTGCCGCTCCTGCTCCAAAGACCAAAACCGAAGAAATCAGATTTCTGCTGACAACGCGTGCTTGGTTTCATTTGCATGTGGCTTTCTGCTGAAAACTCTATAAACTTTTGAGAAGGCAATTATGTTGGAAAAGTGGTCATGCTCAATAATTGAAGCTCCTGAAGTTTTCAGAGGAGATCCACGTCCAGACAACACAAATCAGCTATCAGTTGAGACTGCCTGTCTGCAGTTGGAGTCATTAAATCCTGAAAGCTCTATACAAATAATTGAAATCCCATAATTATGTTTACCTACATGCTAAAAACAATAATTTGAAAAAGAGCTACGCATACCTGCTAGGAGCCTAGGACTGGTGGAGGCTTTACTGACAATAATGCTCTTTTATAGCCACCGATTTTTAAGCATATTTGATATCATCACCCGGTCAAAGCAAAAATCACAAGGCAACAATTGAAAAAGTTCCTATTCTGTGAGGAAATATTGTCATCGAATCATGACCCATTTTTAAACAATGTTTGATATCATCACTAGGCCGATCGATTCCACAGCCGAGAGCAACTGATGGTGCAATTTTTGATCATCGCCAAGACTGATTTCACAATCAGGAGCAATTGGTGGTGCAAGAAAGGGATTGTAACACAAGAACACGGTAACCAACAAAACAATTCCTAACCAGTTAGGAAATAATTCACAGAATATGAGTGCACGCATATCGAGAGAAGAAAGATAAAAGGAATCAGAATATATATGTGATAATTGATTAACCGCTTGTTGGAAATATGAATCTATCATCACACCATTAAATTCCGAACAACGAGAGATGTCACAGTGACCGTTTCCATTGAAAGAAAAAGTCTCCCGGACAAGTCAAAGTTATTGGAAATTTTATTTGGTTCCTGAATATGCAATTGTTTCAAACAAGATACGGAACTTTTATTTTATTATTTTATTTGATAAATATCAATTAAAATTGGTTTATAAATTTTCAATTTCGACTATTATATTTTATTTTCATAATAAAATATATCTATTTATTGTGAAAATTTAATATGAACAAATTAAATTTTAGTCAAAAATATATTTAAAGTACAAAACTCTCTTAACCATATTTTCGATACATACTCATTAGTTTTCAAAAGTAAATGAACTTGTTTCGAGAAAACATTTGTAGAAACAAAAAATTTTCACTAATCAAATTTCACCTTGTGTTTTTTTTATGAAATGATAAAATAAAATTGAAATAAATGATATGAAAAATAAATGAGCCTTCGTATATTTCTTAACCAATAAAAGGTTGACAACATCTTTCTAACCATGTAGGTTTGTCCCTCATCATTATCATACTTATACAAATCTTCTTTGTAATCTCTATTAGGTTCGCATAGCTTCCCGTCCTCTTAGTAGGGTTCTTACTCATATTGCTCTTCGATCATGTTTATCATTTTACGTATCCTACAATCATTAGAATAATGTCTTATCTCTCCACATTTAAAGCATTTCCTTATCATTGGTTTGGCATAGAGATTTCTTGGTTTGTTCCTCTTAGCTTACCTTTCTAAAGCTTTATCAAATTTAGTATTATCATGTCTTATAAAAAGTTGCTTTAATGTTTGCATTGCCTTCCCCTTATCAGCAATACTAAATTTTCTTACTTTATTGAACAACCTATTAAAAGGATAATATTTGCTACTACAATTAACCCTCTCTTTTATTATCTTTGATTTTATATTCATTGCCTCATCAAGTGTAAACATCATTTATACTCCAATTTTATCTTGAATTGTTGGCATTAGCCCTCTTAAAAATCTTGACACCTGTTGATTCTATTTCTCCTAAAAACCCTGATATCATTGAAACAAATAATGCTTGTAATCATGAGAAAAAAAAACCTTTTATGCATTATCTACCTCATAAATGTCGATAATGTAATAGGAAGAAACCATTTGTGTATTTGTTTAATGCTTCCATCAGGAAGAAGCTCTGCCCTTCAAGTTTTACTTGACTAGTTTCACCATTTTCTCTTGTGTAATCATTAAGCCTATTACATTTAGTGATCTAATCAAAGAACTCTATTATGTATAGATCTCAATTGAAGATAGGGATTTCAACTTCTATCAAGAACTTGTTTGCTTGTTGTCTTTCAAGTTATGGTGCTTTATCTTGGATTAACAAGGCCTTGCGACCCCCATCAAATTCATCTTTACTAATATTTTTTTTAATCAAAGGTAAGTAAATATATCAGATTAAAAAATATACAAGGCTGGAGAACCAGCAAGTTCATTTACAAGATTTACAAAAGAGGGAACATACTCCCTAAACAAAACACCAAAACCAAAAAAGCATTATCAAGCTAAGAGAATTAGCTGACAATGGTTAGATGAGGAACCTAATCAAAGACATGGTGCCGAACCTAACACATGGCACAAAAAAATATAAACAGCGAGAATGACTAAAACGGCAACTAGAACAAAAAAAAGAGCTCTTAGCTACAACACCAAAGCAAGACAAGCATCAACAACCTCAACCGATTGAGCAAGGGAAGCAGCTACAACAAACTAGAATAAAAACTCTCTAGCGAGACACCCATCAATGAAGGGACTTTAAAAGCAGATGAACAGTATCACAGCCAGACTACCAAAGAATAGACAACAACCAGACAATCAAGCTTCCCCAATCTGAGAAGGCCATCCCCAGCAGTAAAGAGACGATGGCAGGTCTTAAAGCAAATAAAGAAAGATATCATATAAAACCACAACCGGATAAGCATCCAGCACACCAAATAAATCAAAGCTAGACAAAACTAGAAGGAGCACCCAGGGAAAGAACCCACCAAATAGACGCCGGCAGCCATCCTGAATGATAAGAAACTATTCATGTAAGTGCAAAATCATGTAGAACAGAATCTGGAATCTACAAAAAAACAAAAAAGACTGGATTGCAAGAGCTATTAAAGACTCTCTTGTTTCTCTCTTCCCAAATCAAGTAGATAAGAATACCTAGGGAGACTCTTCGCATTCTGCTAGCAGTGTTGCTTCTGCTAGAAGGAAGACCATAAATTGCACTATTAATGGTCGACATTCTTTTGTGCAGATGAAGCCAAGATTTTATCATCCTCCAAAGACGAGAGGTCCATAGGCAGCTGAAAAAAAGATGATTGTGGGACTCTTTATCAACCCGATAAAAAACACACAAAGGATCAAGTTGTAGGAAGTGAAGCCTATCACGAGTTCGTAGCTTGCCCACAACAGCTAGCCACAAAATAAAGTTATATTTGGGCATAGATTAAGATTCTCATACCACCTTAGCCCAAAGAACCGAATCACATTTGAAACGCAGGAAATCATAGGATTGAGCAGTGAAAGAAAGCTCACCACTGCCCCAAGTAGACATTAAAACAATTGTTTGATGCTGGATAGGCTATAACTATCTGTTCCTTGAGGGAGATAATAGCCTTCCATAATGGCGAAGAAGTTCGCGGAGAAACACCATCCCAAATAGATACATTAGAAAGATAATAATGATGAATCCATTGAATCCAAACAGAATCAGATTTGAGGTGGATGTTCCATAGTTGCTTAGTAAGGAAACTTTTTTTACGGGCTTTGATATCAAACAAACCGAGACCCCTTTCTTTCTTGGGCAAGCATACCACTTTCCAAGCAACCAGGGCAGAATTACTCTTCATGACATTTCAGGTCCACATAAAATTTCTACAAATTACAAAAGATCTGTTTAATGACTATGTCAGGCAACAGAAAAATGTTCAGCCAAAAGTGCACCATGCCAAAAAGGACTTATTTAATCAATTTAACTCGCCCCGTATAGTTGAGATGTTTTCCTTGCCAGCACTGGACTGCAGATTCTAGCTTCTGTAATAAGGGAGAGTATTGGCTAGCCAGCAACCTGTGAGGACTGAGGGGAACACTAAGATAATGAAAAGGGAAGAGACCTTCAACAAAACCCGTGTCCTAAAGAATAACCTGCTTCATTTGCTCTCGAACTCCGCCAAAATAAATAGAAGACTTTTCTCTGTTAATTGCCAAGCCAGAGATGTGCCCAAATGATATGAGATACTGATACAAACAAGCGATAAATTGTCTATCTCCCCGAGAGAGCAAGATGATGTCATCTGCAAAAGCAAGATGACTAATACCTAGAGGACCACACTTAGGATGAAATCTGAAATTAGAGTTCATAGAAGCCATTTTAAGCATCCTGGAAAGGTATTCCATACAGGATATAAAGAGATAAGGAGACAAAGGATCACCCTAACGCACCTCATTTTTTTCTTGAAAGAAATCATAAATGTTGCCATTAACAGCAATAGAAAAAGAAGTGGTTTCCACACACTACATTATAAGATGCACAAATCAATTTGGAAAGCCATAAGACAACAGAAGCTGCTGCAGGAAAGGCCACTAGACAGAGTCAAAGGCTTTTTTCAAATCAACTTTCATCAAACATCAAGGCGACACACGCTTACGCTCATATAGCCGAAAGAGCTCTTGAATAATATGAATGTTATCAGCCATCAATCTACCTCCCATAAAAGCATTTTGAAGAGGGCTAATAATATCCGCAGGGGCAACAACAAGTCTCGTAGAGAGAATCTTAGAAATCACTTTGTACACCATATTGCAGTAAGAAATAGGTCTGAAGTCAACAGTCAAAGTAACATTGGCAAATTTGGGAATGAGAACAATGATGGAGTGATTAATCTGCTTGAGAAGTTTTCCAGAGACAAAGAAGTCACGGACTGCATGACAGAAATCACCATCAACAATATCCCAGGATTTTTTGAAGAAGAGGGAGGTGTATCCATCAGGCCCAGGACCTTTGTTATCATCAATGCTGAATAAAGCTTGCTTAATAACATCATAAATGACTAGAGCCAGGAGAGATACATGAAAAGCAAGATCAATACAAGGGCCAGACCGAGAAACTATAACATCCAAAGGAAGTGTGCCCTTAGAAGAGCCAAGCAAGTCCCTGAAATAGCAAATAAAAGCATCCCATACTTCATCAATAGAGGTGGTAAGGGAACCGTTACTAAGCTGAATAACAGGGATGAAATTCTTTCGGTGTCACTGACTCATGAAGGAATGGAAGAAAGAGGAGCCCTTGTCACAATCTTTGAAGAAGTTACATTTAAGCTTCTAAGCAAAAAATAATCTTTTAGCAGATTTGAGATAGAAAAGCTTCTGCCGAAGCTGCTTATCCAGAGCAAGATGCTGAAGATTATCCTTATCATAGTGAAAGGCAGTTTGATGAGTTTCAAGTTCCATCTCTGCTCTAGAAACCCTTTCTAATATATGACTAAAATGAAGCTTATTAAGGTCCTTCAAGTAGCGCTTCAAGTGCTGGAGTTTCTTGCAGAGAATAAACATAGGAGAACCTTGGACAAAGAGAGTCCATTTATCTGCCACCAGCTCCAGAAAACTGTCATGTTGACCCCACATATTAAAGAATTTAAAATATCTCTTGCCTCTTTACTAATACTTTTTATATAGATTAGTGGTAGTTTAGGTGAATCTTCGGGAAACGTCTAGGGATAGGCTTGCCCTGAGATAAGTCTCTAGGCATGTTCCTCTCCCTTTCATTATTCCTATTTGTGCTTCTCACTAGCCAAACAAGATGTTCCAAGCTATTGAATATTGTCATCATTGTTTATTCTAAACAATCTAGCTTTTGTGATTGTTTATTTTATGCTATCTCCTAAGACCAACGCCCCAAATGGTCTCCACTTCAGTATCACGGGGTGGGTTACTATCATCTTCATCCATCAAACAAGCCAACCAAGTTGTAATATCAATTGATGTAAGTATAACATGAATAAAAACTAGTGTTCTTAAACTTTAAGGTTTCAAATTTAAATTGTAAAGAAATAAAGAGAAAACTTCGATATTTTTTGAAAAGTTTATAATTCAATAATATGATAAAAAAAAATAACATTCCAACTTTTTATATAGAGGCTTAAAATCGACCTAACCAAAACAAATTTAAAGCTAATTAGGAAAAGTAATTAAAATCCAAAATTAACTAGGAAAAAATATAAAATAACAGAAACAACATCTTTTAGGCCTATTTTGAGGGTTTTTCAAACTTTAGTTGGTTATAATGAGTAGGCCATTATATAGAACTAGGCCTATAGAATCATCTTGTAAAATCTTAGCATGATCCAATAATCAAATATAAAATTATGGCTATTTTTATTAGGCTAAGCATTTGACACGTTTAAGATTTTTAATGAGCTTCTTTATGGGCATATCTTTGTCTATTTGGTCCATAAATCATGACACATTCCATGTCATAGAGGATGCAATCATTGAATATGTCTTTGTCTTTTGTTTTGATCTAAAACTCTACAAGCAAGTACTTTATATACCTTGTTTTATTTTGCACTTATATTTTTGTCTAGTACATGTATATGTTATTCTTTTGAATATATTATATGTTTATAATTCTATAAATATAAACATTTTTTTCTAACAATTCTAACTTGCAAAGCTTTTTATAAAGAAAAGAGTTCTACTTCATTAGACTCTACAATACCGGAGCATGCTAAGAAAACACCTAAAATTTGCAGTGGTCTCTAAGAACACCAATTCCTGACAACCCTAGTAGAACCACCAATGTTCCATTATAAAGCTCATAGTTGAGGCTTCGTTTGAGCTTTGAACAAGATTATTACCTTTATAAACAAAATGGTTGTTTATATACTTCATTGAAAATTCAACTCTGTGCATGATCAATAACAACATATCATTCCAATTTGGTCTTGATTTCTTGAAAACCAAATTGTTTCTTACCAACCAGATTGACCATGGTATTGAAAAGATGATTAAGTTCCAAATCTTTCTTTGTGTTTCCCCTTTTGCAATCCTATGAGTGAGGCAGTATTTTTTAAAAAATCAGTTTGCATTTCCTTTCATGTGCTTATGGACCTAGGACATAAGGAGTTCAACTAAATCTTGGCTTTATCCTTTAAAGAGAATGGGAATAATTAAAGCCGAATAGTTTCCTTGTTGCATGATCTATCAATAAAAATATCATATACCTCTTTAAAGTCTTTAATGTGTATGTATGAATTTTTATAATTCATATCATGAAATGTGGAAAGAAGTTGAATCATGCTCGATTTCAAATTGAAAGTTTGTTGGTTAAGAGGTAAGATAATTCATGAAGGTGTACTTTGTCTTGTTGGGTGAACAAACTCTTAAAAGTTTTCAAATTAGGTTGGTCATTTAATGGTGGAGGTGTATTACCTTGAATACTCTCTTCACCCTCTACATCTTTAACACTAGTCATGATAGAAAAAAAATATATGATATAACGACTATATGAATAAAAACAAAATTACAAATAAAAGTAAAAGAATGGTAAAAGATAAACTAATCACTAAAAAATATATACAACAAATTAGGAAAACCACACTCTAACT
>Ga0325410_1002847_pt1 | contig 19423 bp, 11 predicted proteins | sample PopdelMetagenome_16_FD_206182 | JGI IMG/M metagenome (GOLD analysis project Ga0325410, IMG submission 206182) | Populus deltoides microbial communities from Bellville, Georgia, United States - Xylem-PdIQD-R3 | ecosystem: Host-associated > Plants > Phyllosphere > Stem > Wood/Secondary xylem... | reverse complement strand
TTGTATTTTTCAATTCACAATAATGAGGTAAACCTTCATAGGGGTGGTTGACTTTTTTTTTCTTCTTTTCTTTTTCTTCCATAATTTTCATACATGTATTTGCAACATTTCACAACAACCCTTCAATATTGGTTTTTTTAAGGAGTTGGACCCTTTTTTTCTAATTTTTTTTATTTTAATTAACTTATAGAATTGATTATTTTTTTATTTCATCCTCCATCAATTTTTTTATTTTAGATTTAGTCCTCATTGTTTTGATTGCTATTTATTTTATTATAGATATTTTTTAGAAGTAATTGTTTTTTTAAAAAATTCATCCTCCTTCATTATATTTGCATATTAGATTTTATTCTTATTTTTTTGATTACTATTTTTTTAATCTTGGCAAGTTTTTAAGATTGATTTTTTTTATTTCATCTTTTAAAATTAAATTGGGCTTCTTGATTGACCCCGGTTTAAGATTTAACAGGTTGAGAATTTGAGAGATTAACTCAGGTTTAAGAAATTCTTCCTATTCATTTGTTGGGTTTTTTTTTAAACTCATATTTTTTCAGTTTTATCATTTGACATTTGATTTAAATGTATATTGGGCTCTGTAACTTAACTTTCTTTCTTTGTATAGGATTTTTTACTGCTTTGAAAAATAAGTTGGGGTTTCAAAAGGATTTTTATGTTTTCTTTTCTTTATTGGATTTAGCTTCTTTGTAAAGAATTTTTTTAATTAAATTAGATTAATTGCTCAATATTTATTTTTAAAAATATTTCATCCATTATTTATTTCATCATCTCCATCTATTTTAATATTTTTTTAATGTTGAAAAATAATATTTAGCCCGTAGCGTAGCGTCAGGTAAAAGATCATTTAAAAATTAGATCATTCTCAAATACTAGGTTTATTGTGGATTGGACTTTAAAAAAATTAATTTTTTTTTAAGTTATTCAAATCTCATGACTTGGACCGCAAGTTTGACGGGTTAACTCAGTTGATTCGAGTTTTTTTCTTCTAATTAATCTTCTTTCCTCAACTCCAACCTTCAACATTGAGTTGATTGATAATTAATCTTTGTAATTTATTTTAATTTACTCTTTTTGAGGTTATCCTCATCTCATAACTCGGATTATGAGTTTTGCAAATGAACTTAGGTTGACTTGAGTTTTTTTCCTTTCACCTAATTGATTTTTTTTTTAATTTCATCATTCAACATTGGGTTTATTAGAAATTAAGCTTCATAATTTGTTTTGATTTGCTTTCTATAAGGTTATCATAGTTTCGTAGCTTAACATGCGGATTGGTAGATTAACTCAAGTTGACCTGAATCGATCCAATATATTGTCATTTCAATATTATTTTGAAAAAAAAATAATCTTGAATATTTACCGTGAATCAAATTATATTTTTATCGATCATTCAAGTTATTTTTGAATTCACCAAGTTGATCAGATCATATCGAGTCGATTCCACATATAATTTTTTATTTTTACTAGAAAATATATTAGCAATGTCTAGATTTTCTTATATTAAAAAACTTTTTGATTTAATTACAAGGTAGCACAGATTAATAATGTAGTAAAGCACTAAAGGGTTTTTGGCCTAATGGCAATTAAGGACATTATGGTAAGAGGTCAAGGATTCATCTATTATATATATATATATATATATATATATATATATATGAAAAGGGCTTTGCATACAGGAACCAAATTGCATATTGATACAAAATTGAAGGATCATTGAGGTGGTTCAGTGCAACTAACCTCCTTTAGTTTTAGTTCGACGTTACAATTGAGGGATCATTTGGGGTTTTTATTTTTCTAGTATAGATTATCACAAGTTGATTGGTGCCGAATCATTCTTGTTTCATTTGATCTAAACGATCGAAGGAAATCGAATAGGTCAGGGTCGATCTTATAGAAATACAGAACCAGTTATTGTCATAAAAGATACATGCTGCTTCGTTTTCTTGGTTCAATTTACTAGTCAAGGCGGCGACGGCGACAACGTCTCTATTTATAAAATTTGTCTCAACCGGGACTTTTGCTTTAGATAAGAAATCGAGGTGCTGTGGCTCAAGCTCTTCCTCCTATTACTGTGGAAAGAATCCGCTTAGCCAGAACTATAAATGTTATTTTATTTTATTTTATTTGAGATTATGTTTAAAGAGAGAAAAGGCTAATTAGTTTGATTCTGAATGTCCAGGGGAATGGAATGGACGTACATACATAAATCTCCATATGAAGCTCCTTGTCAATGAACATCAAGAAATCACGAAAGGGATCGTCAGCGTATGCTTTTGCAATTCCTTGGAGATATAATCAGAGACATGCCATTACGGACAAGGACGATCTGTCTCCTACGGAGGATCAACTTTAATTTCAGTTTGGAATCGAAAAAATCTACATTAAACGGATCAAACTATCGGTTTAAGTAGATTCTCCTCATGCATCTGCTCCTACAATGATATACTAATGATGTCAAAGTAATCTGTTTAAATAGATTCAAGGCTGGACTGAGCTTGGGTTTGAATTTATTGTAAAATAATTTTTAGACATGTAAAGAATGATTTCTTGCTAGCCTATTCTTATTTAGCCAGTACATGAATAAACAATTTCAATAGTAATTATTCTTTTCCTAAACAATTTTATTTTTAAAGTAAAAATATCTAATTTTTAAGGAAAAAGCTGTCACATTTTTATTTATTTTTTGGACCGGTAATTAAGGCAAAACAACATGAATTAATTCTACTAATTACCAAAATTAATTTTGCATCAATTTTGATTCAAAAAATCAGTATAAAAATAGGTTGAAATGGAGATATTTGCACACAAAAAGCAATAGCTCATCTCTCTCCTTTTATTTTCCTAACATTTTGCTATGTTATTTTTTTAATCGTTCTAGAGCATAAGTTTAGTTTTTTTGTAGAGAGATTTCTTAAATTGTTTTCCCAGTTTGTGAATCTTTTTTTTGTAGTGCAACTAATCAAGGTGATGGTATTAGAATCTTAAAAGGTTGATTGCAATCATTCTGTTTCAACCAAGTGACAAATAATAAAACTTTAAGGATAAAAAATACAATTCTTGAAAACAACATGATTAGCTATTTGTTTGTTTAATTTTATTTTTCTTTGTGTTTTGCATATTTAAAAACCAGATTTTAATTATATATATTTGGCTAATGTTTTAGAATATTTATCATGACTTCAACACAAGAGATGATTAATACAACCAATGTTGCTTCATTAAGAACTATTTTGGTAAGAAAGATTTCACCATCTCCTTTTATGGTGCATGATGATAAACTTTAAAAGTTGAATGAATTGAACTTTTAAAAGTGACACTAGAAGATGTTTTTCTATTTGATCACCTTGAACACGAGCAAAGTTTTTGTTTGAAGAAGCATCAAACCTATCAGATAATGAATTTGATCATATCATTATAGCAGGTATTGACTCATGGAATAATACCACTTTTATGTACAAGAACTATATCTTGAATAAATTAGACAATATATTATATGATGTGTATAATTCAATCAAGGGTGCAAAGTACCATGAAAAGTCTTGGATCAAAATTACAAGGCTAGAGATTCTAGTGTGAAAAACTCATAGCCGATAATTTTTTGGATTTTAAGATGATTGATTCCGGGATCTAAGTTTAAGAGTTTCAACTTATTTTCCATAATACTCATGTTGAATGAATGATTGTAAGTGAATGCTTCAAAGTGACTGTAATTATTGAAAAATTATCACCATCTTGGAAAAACTTCAAGAACTACCTTAAGTATAAGTGTAAGGAGATGGGAGTTGAAGACCTCATTTATCCTTCTTTATATAACCTAATAATTCTTGTTTCATTTATAAATATCATGTATATTGATTATCTAGTTTATTCTTCTTGTTGTTTATATACAAATCATTCATATAAATAATAAATCCATAATAAATATTATTATTTTAAAATAAAAATATTTTCCTTTAATAATGAATTTAAATCCATTTAAGGCTAATTAAGAAACAAATACAATGTTTCTAGAAAGTATTAGAACAAAACAAAAATTATAAAGTTCTAGTATTAGCCTACTTGGTAAAGTAAAATAATAAGTTCCTACAATTAATGTAACAACCCTTGTTTCATTGTCAACTTATAGGTCCACTCTGCCTCTATGTAATTTTCTACTTTTCTCTATTTCCTGAAGTAAAAGATTTAGTAAGCTTTTTGCCCTTCAAGATTATAAAATATTTTTTGTAGTTCTTCATCTAGTGGCTTTCCTTACCATAATGACGACAAATATTCTTGTTTTTCTTGATACACCAAATAGGTTTTTATGCTTTTAATTTAAAGACTAGAAGACTAAGTAAACACTTAACTCATGATCTATGACAAAGGCTAATTATCTTAATTTCTCAATACAGTCATCATTTTTAGAATATAGGTATTCATAGAGGAATTTTTTATCATCATAAAACAAAACAATTCCTTAAAGGTCTCATAACTCTCAATTTTACTAGACATATCAAACAAATCTTTAAGATGAATAATTATAACATGGGCATCCATATTCTCATGTTGTTTTTGACATTCAGGTGACATGTTGGCTAACATCACACATGTAGTACACTTATCATCATTAATATAACATTGCTATTCAATCCCAACTTCTTTATCACCATCCTTATTAGAGGCAAAAAATTTAAATTATCAAGAATATATAACATTGTTTCTTGCTTGAGAACAATTCTCATATTACGATACCAATCTAAGAAATTTGATCCAGTCAATTTATTAGCATCAAGCATGATACGTAAAGATATGTTTTTGCCCATAGTGATCTATCAATTTATTCATGTAAAGAAAGACCTCAACCCTTTGATTATAAATAACTAAGAATTGGAAATATAAGAATGAATGCTACAAAGACAAAATTATTTGATAAGTTTTGAAGAGTTACATGAAGAACAAAGAGTATGAACAACCTTGCACACATATAATATCTTTTAAAAAAATAATTCAAGTCTTCTAACTCCATATAGTATTGCAATTCCACTACATTCAATATTTTAAGAACCAAGAGTACAAGCAGTCTTTCACACACATAATTTTTTTTTTAATAAACCAAGTCTTCTAACTTCATATAGTGTTGCGATTCCACTACAATCAATATTTTATGATCCAAAACATTCAAAAACTAGCAATAATATTTTTTCTATTATATTAGCCCAAATCATAGCTACTTCCATTTTTCTATGCTAGTCATTTACACTCTTAAAACCCTGAGTTAGATATTGTAGTTTCTAATTTGTTTTTCTATGTCATATTTGCTTTTGCTTTTGTTTTTGTATTTGTTTGATTGTCATGTGTCTTGAATTCTATTAGTTGGACATTACAAAACTGTATTTATTTTATTATTATTTTTAGTTCATTGAAGAACTGAAGAGGAGAGAATAAGAGATAAAAGGAAAAAAGGTAAGACTTATTATCATGAAAAGATAAAAAAAAATTGAGTGAAACACGAGTGTAATGATAAACTATTGTGTAAACACGTGACTGTGTGTGTAAGGATAATTTTTATTACTAACATGAAATTTTAGATTTGATAAGGTCTTTCAAAGATGGGGTATCACCTAAAGAGGAGAAGGAGAACATGCTTTTTTTTTTTTTTTTTGCTATGGGCTATATAACAACAATTTAAAAGCATAAATGTGATGTTTAGTGAGGTGCAAGACCAAATAAAAAAACAAGAGGCCATGATTACTAGTTTATGAGGTGGGCCACCTCAAAGAGGTTTTAATGTTAGAAGGTTGAAAGACATGCTACAATACCTATAGACGAGTTGGTTGGTAAGAATAAAGATGAAGATGGTGAAAATTTTTACCATGTATCATTTAACCAAGGTGATAGATCTTGGCAGCCTATAAACCATAGTGATGGAGGATTTTAGCAAGCTAAAAATTTTGGTCAAAGAGGAATAGGGAGTGATGGTGGTTTATAGAAGTTTAGGGAGTATTAAGATGAAAATTCTAGCTTTTTAAAAGAGGAATGATTATAAAGCTTATCTAGAATGAGAAAAGATGGTGGAGTTGATCTTCGATTGCCACACCTACTTAGAAAAGAGAAATACAAAACTTATTGTAGTTGAATTTACTGATTATGTTATAAGTTGGTGGGATAAATTTATTTTAAGTGGGAGGAGAAATCATAAGAGACCTATTGATATATGGGATGAGATGAAGGCAATCATGAGGAGAAAAAATCGTGTAGACTTAAACAAACCAAATTCAATTGCAAACAAACAATTTATTTTAAGTGGGAGGAGAAATCATAAGAGACCTATTGATATATGGGATGAGATGAAGGCAATCATGAGGAGAAAAAACCGTGTAGACTTAAACAAACCAAATTCAATTGCAAACAAACAATTGCACACTATCAAACCTAAATTGAGAAAAAAAAACTAATATGAAACCCAGAAACAAGATTTCAATAAACAAAACCCACAAATAAAACCAATAAGTTTAATAGAATCTATATTGCAATTTTTTTAAAGTACCAAATTCGAAAATTATAAGTTTTAATTTTTTTGGCAGTAACGAACTTGTGATTTCAATTTGTTTCTTCTTTTTTTAATATATTGATTCGGTAGTAGGCAAATTTGACACGAACTTTTGTTTTTTATAAAGTTGTCACAAATTCAAGAATTATAATAATGAACAAATAGCATGGAAAGATAAGGATAGATAGATAGATAAAACCTAATTTTATAGCAGTACTCTGATATCAATTGATACGAATCCAAATGAACTCGACACAATGAACCCTTGAGCCCACATGTAAGAAAGAATAACTCAAGAAAGTTAAAATCAGATCATGATAAAGAACTCGACATAATAATTATCTGAATTAAAGCACCAAAGTTATTGAATGAAAAAAACCCTATATCTATTATTATAATAAATCACAAACTAGAAGTATAGAAAGAATGCCAAAAAAACAGTTAATTTTTTATAAGTTCTAGAGAGTTTAGTAAAGAACGAAGAGTATGATCAATCTTGCACATACACAATACTTTTTCTATTTGGATTGGTACTCTTTTATTATTTTTCTAACCTTGCTTATGATGTTGTTTCCTATTATAAACAAGGTTATTTAGCATATATTAAGGTTTTTTAGAGATTTTGATTATTTCATAATAATATTATGTGTGTGTGAGGTTAGTCATATTCTTGGTTCTTCATTGAACTCTTTAGAACTTATCAAAGATTAACGATCTTTATGGCACTCTTCCTTATACTTCTAGTTCTTGATTCGTTATAATCATAGGGTTAGAGTCTTTCATCCAATAACTTTGGTTCCTTAGTTTACGTAATCATTAGGTTAGGTTTTTATCAATCTAATTTTAACTTTCTTGGGTTGTATTCTTTTTTGTTTCTTGGTTTATGGCGCATATAGCTATAAAGGTGGAATGATGATAACTTAAGAGGAAGGGAAGTACATGGCAAGTTCAAAACTCGAGTTCTTTTTCGACATAGAGGCTAAATTTCAGGAGAAAAGAGGATGCCTAGACCAAGCCGATTATTGAAGCTAAAACATAATCACCTAAGGGAAAGAAAGAAGTCTCCACTAATATTAAAAGTAAATTTGATACTCAAATACCTTATAATAATGATTTTAAGTGTTTTCAATGTTTAGAAATAAGTCACTACTTCTCAAAATCCAAACAAAAAAGCTATGATTTTACATGATTATAGGAAAATTGTACCGAAAATGATAGTAATGATAAGGAGAAGCCACCACTTGAGGATACTAGTGATGATAATATAGAGTATTTGATTGAGGGTGAATCACTTGTGATTAGACGAGCATTGAATATCAGGTCAAGAAAAAGAAGCACCAAAAATGACAGTAATGATAAGGAGAAACCACCACTTGAGGATGCTAGTGATGATAATATAGAGTATTTGATTGAGGGTGAATCACTTGTGATTAGACGAGCATTGAATATCAGGTCAAGAAAAATGATTTGGATAAATAAAAAAGAGTATTTTTCACACAAGATGTCATATCACCAATAAGATATGTAGTATAATTATAGATGGTGAGAGTTGTTTTAATGTTGCTAGTACTAAACTTGTTAGAAAGTTAAATTTAAATACTATAAAGCATTATAGACCTTATAGACTTTAGTGGTTAAATGAATGTGGGAAAGTTAAGGTTAATATATAGGTCTTGGTTTCATTTTTGAATGAGAGGTATATTGATAAAGTTTCAGGTGATGTTTATTCCTATACATGTAGGTCATATGTTATTGACAAGGTCATGGTAGTTTGATAGAAAGGTTATACATGGTGGGTTTAGAAATAGATATTATTTTTATAAAAGATAGAAAATTCATCACCCTTTTTACCATTATCACCACAACATGTTTACAAGGACCCATTAAAATTGAAAAGAGAAAGTGATGTTGAGAGGAGTGAAAATACATATTTCACTATAAGCCATGAGATGAGAGAAAAGTTAGATTCAACTAAGAGAAAAACAAATTAGAGAGTTGGCCAAGAGTGGAGATAAAAATAAAAGAGAGAAGAAATAAAGGAAGAGAAAAGAAAGTGTTAAAGGAAAAAAAATAAAGAAACAAATGAGTTTTTATATATATATAAAAAGTGAGATCAATAATGCTTTTTATACTTCCTAGCCTAGGTTTGTATGTTTGTAAAAAAAAAAAATTTAATACTAACAAACTTGATCATTCTATTCATAGTGTTGCTATTTGTTTGTTATAGAAATTAAAAAATGTGTTTCCTGAAGGCGTGCCTAATAGTTTGCTGATAAAAGGAATTGAATACCAAATTGATCTCATTCTTAGAACTGTGATTCCTATCCGACCAAATTATAGAAGTAATCTAAAGTGATAAGCTTCTCAAATTATAGAGGAGATAAAGGAGCTTCAAAAGCAAGTTGAGAAGCTGATATCTAAAGTGAATATAAGAGAAAACATAAGTTTATATGTTTATTTCAGTATTATTGGTATAAAAAAAGGATGGATCTTGGAGGATATGTGTTGATCGTCAAGATATCAACAACATTACAATAAAGTATAGACATCTCATTGCTATGCTAAATGAATTCCGTAGTTATTGTGTTTTACTAAGATTGATTTGAAAAATGAATATCATCATATTAGAATGAAACAATGTGATAAATGGAAAACTATTTTTAAAACTAAGTATAGATTGCATGAATGGTTAGTTATCTCATTTGGTCTTATTAATACACCTAGCACTTTTATGAGATTGATGAATCATGTTTTTCGTGTATTTATAGGCAGATTTATTGTTGATTATTTTGATGATATCTTGATTTATAGTAAGATTTTAGATGAGTATTTACAATTTATGCTTCATGTTTTGAGAAAAGAAACATTGTATGCTAATATGAAAATATGTACTGTTTGCATGAAAAAAATTATTTTTCTTAGTTATGTTATTATTGCAAAAGGTATAGAGATTGATGAGGAAAATGTGAAGGCTATCTAAGAGTGGCCTATACCTAAATCAGTTATTAAGGTAAGAATTTTTCATGGTTTGACTAGTTTTTATAAGAGATTTGTTAAGAATTTTGGTACACTAGTCACACCACTCACTAAGGTTGTTAAAGAATTTGTTGGGTTGAAATAGAATAGTGAACAAGAGCATGCATTTAATCTTCTTAAAGAAATCTATGTTCAACACCTTTATTAGCATTACCTGACTTTACTAAAACTTTTGAAATTGAGTAGGGATGCCTCGGGAATAAGTATTAAAGTTGTTTTGATGCAATTGAAGTGGTCAATTACCTATTTTAGTGAAATTTTAATGGAGAAACATTGAATTACCTAACTTATGAAAAAGAGCTTTATGAATTGGTGAGGACTTTAAAGACTTGACAACATTATTTATAGCTGGAAGAGTTCACTATCCATTCAGATCACGAATCGCTAAAACATTTGATAGGACAAGGTAAGATGAATAGGAGACATGCCAAGTAGGTAAAGTTTATTGAGACATTTTTATATATTATTAAGTAAAAATAACGTAAGGATAATGTAGTGATTAATACACTATCTACAAATTATGTTTTTCTTTCTACTTTAAATGCAAAATTGTATGGACTTGAGTATGTGAAATATTTTTATGCTAATGGTAGTGATGATGTTGATGTGTACAATTCATATGAGAAGTCAACCTATGGTAGATTTTATAAACTTGATGGATATTTGTTTAGAAAGAATGAAATTTTATGCTTGATAGTTTTATATGTGTATTCCTAATGCATGAAGCTCATGGAGGTGGTTTTATAGGAAACTTTGGTGTTAGGAAGACTTTAAAATTTTGCATGAATAATTTATTAGTCTAAAATGAAAAGTGATATGCAAAAGATATATGATAGATGCATTACATATAGACAAGTATAAGGTCTTATCTCATGGTTTATGTACTCATTTACTTATATTTACAGAACCTTAGGTAGATATTTACATAGACTTTGTTTTAGATTTACCTAGGTAAGAAGGGGGGAGATTCAATTCTTATCTTTGTTGATAGGTTTTCTAAGATGAAACATTTCATATCATGTCATAAAACTAATGATGCAACCAACATTGCTAATTTATTTTTTAGAGAGATTTTACGACTTCATGGTGTTCTCAAGAGCATTGTTTCTAATCTTGATGTTAAATTTTTTAGCTATTTTTGGAAGGTTTTGTGGGAAAAGTTGAGAATTTTATTATTGTTTTTTACTACTTGTTATCTATAAATGGATGGTCAAACAAAAATAGTAAATAGGATTTTAACTACTTTATTACATACTATCATTCAAAAAAAATGAAAAATTAGGAGGATTATTTGGTTTAATTGAATTTGCATATAATAGGAGTGTGCATTCTATCATTGACTCACTATTTATGATTGTTTATGATTTTAATCTACTAACCCCTTTGGATTTTATTATTTTATCTATTAATGAAAAGGTTAGTCTTTATGATAATAGGAAAGCACAAATGGTAAAGACACTCAATGAGAGTGTTCAACAACAAATAGAGAAAAAAAAATGAATAATATGCTTTTAAAGCTAAATAAGGTCCTAGATGTGTTATTTTTTTAACCAGGTGATTGAGTTTGGGTATATATAAGGAAGGAAAGATTTCCAATCCATAGGAGATCTAAATTGCAACCTAAAGCAGATGGTTCATTCTATGTTCTTGAGTGAATTAACGACAACACATAAAATGAATCTTTCAAGTGAGTACAATGTTATTGCTACTTCTAATATTTCTTTGTTTGGTGAAGGTGATGATTTAACGTGAATTCTTTTTTAGGAAAAAGGAATTAAAAAAATACCAAAAGATCCATTAGATGTTTTGATTGAGCCAATTACAATGTCAATGAGCAAAATGATTAAAGAGACATTGAACGAGCTTATTCAGGATATTTGGGCCAATTTAAGCTTTCAAACTTCAATGAGAAATGTTCAAGCTTTAATTAATGTGATTCATACAAGTGTTGGACAAGTTTAAATCGGTTTTGAGCTTTACTTTTTCTAATACATAGTTTTACAGTAATAAGCATAACTTTTGATCTGATCGTTAGATCGGTCTAAAAAATTTTTAAAGATTCTAAATGTCTTGTTTTCTATAGGGTTGAAATTTTATCATGATAAGATATTAGAAAGGCCTTGAGATATAGTTCAAAAGCTATTATGTGGGAATTACATTATTTTCCTATTTGGTTTAGAAATATGTTTTCAATTTTATTTAGAACTATTTTATTATTTTTCCAGCCTTGTTTAGGATGTTTTATCTAGTATAAATAGGTTTATTTAGCTTGTATTTAAGTTTTTTTAAAAGACTTAGATTATTTCAAAATAATATTGTATGTATGCAATGTTATTCATACTCTTAGTTTGTGGGTCATTGTAATCATAAGGTAGGGGCCTTTTACATTCAATAACTTTAGCATCTTAGCACAAGTAATCATTTTGTTAGGTTCTTTATAGTAATCTAATTTTAGCTTTTTTGTGTTATTTTTTCTTGCACGTGGCTTCAAGGGTTCTTAGCCTCTAGGTTCATATCACTTTTAATCCTTATTTGTTGTCTCAATATTTTCATGCAAATTAATAGATGACTCTTTGTCTATTTATTTAATAAATTTCGCTTCAATCTGGTAAGGAGTTAGTATTTCATTTAATTTATGTAACCTTAAGTGACTTAACAAATCAAAATAAATTAAATAGCATAGTTTGTCAATCACATCTCTATTTGACTTCTTAATTAGTTAGGTGACAACTCTTTGTCTAAACATATCATATATGTTTTGCCTAGCTAATGCCTCTAATCTTTTATGATCACGGATCTCTCATTCAAATCATATAAATTTAGTTAAATAAGATCCAATTTATATAACATTAAACATATTTTATTTATGACAACCTTGAGTAACTCAACAAATTAACCATAAATAAAACTCTTATTTTATGTTTATAAAATTGAAAGGCAATAAATCATATTCTTAACATGTACTGGAAATATTAATGAGAGATTTCTTTTATTAATTAGACCTCATACTTTGACATGATTAACATATCACATATAACAATTATATATAAACATATATTCTCTAGCATGTCATTTTAATTAGAGGTATATGAAAATATATAAACTAGTTACTTCAAGCTATTGGAGGAAATTAGGTGGTCAAAACCTAAGTAGTTGTAACACATCTTCATAAGTTTAGAAAATTTTACTTCAATCTTCTAATGAGCTAGGATCTCATTTAATTTATATAACCTTGAGTGACTTAACAAATTAAAATAAACTAAACTAAGTAAATAATATAGCTTTACAATCACATCTATATGTGACTCCTAGATCAGTCAAGTGACAACTGTTTGTTTACATATATCTTATATATTTTGTCTAACTATTGCATCTAATCTTATATGATCATAATATCTTATCTAAATCATATAAGTTTAGTTAAATAGGATCCAAATTCTATAACATTAAACATATTTGATTTGCGACAACCTGAAGTGACTCAATAAATTAATCATAAATGAAACTCTCATTTTATGCTTATAAAATTAGAAGACAACAAATTATATTCTTAATATGCACTTAATATATTAATGATAGATTTTTTTATTAATTTGATCTCATACTTCAATATGATTAATATATCATACGTAACAATCACACACACACACATACACCCTTAGCATGTCATTCTTAGATGTATATTAAAATATCTAAATAATTACTTCGAGCCATGAAAGGAATTATTGACCAAAAAATTCTTTCAAGCCTCAAATTAATTTAAAAAAACAATTGACCAAATTTATTTGGAATAGTAACCAAAAAAATTTTATTTTTGAAAAATACATGAGAGAATTATTTTATGGGAAATCATTGTTTTACACATAAATTTAATTCACATTTAATGCCAATAACAACCAAATAGATGCAATCAACAACCTTACTTATTGAACGATAGCTCTAATACAATTGTTGGGTTTCCCAAAAAGACATAAACATAAGGAAAACAATAATTTTAAAATTTTAAGAGTCTCATAGTTCTCATTCGATAACATAGGATTGTTTAAAGTTTGAGCAAAGATTACCTGATGATGAGTTCTTCTTTCTAAGGTTTGATCAACTCTTCAATGGAGGTTATTGTAAACCACAAGCCATCAATACTTAAGAATATTTTGATTTAGACATTTAAGCATGTAGTATATTTGTTTTGTCAAATCATGTTTGTTCCCAACACCATAGTTATTGATTCTTTGAATAAGATTTGAAAGCTTTTTTCAAACCTCATTCCACCTTATACAAGGATTTCACAATCAATATTATTTGAGAATAAATGAAATATTTTCTCTAATTTACTTGAGGTATTAAATCCTCTCTTGATAATTTAAAGACTTTTAGATAATTTATGTTATAACTAATATCTACTCATTTATTACCCTTGATTAAGGCAATATGCAGTCAAGATGAAAACATAACATTCCATATATAAGATAACTTGGGGATATGAAGTCTAATGATCATTTATATAATTACCATATGAGTCTTTCCATATACATGAGTAATTTCTCTATATAAAATCCTTATTCGTGTTAGTTCAAAATATTTGATATTTAACAAGCACTTAAATATTAGTTTCAAGATCTCTCATATCTCAGTTTATGAGAACATCTACTTCCTTTTATAAAAAAAAAATAACATAATATGTATTAGTCTCAACAACTATAATTAATATACATTCTTAATAGAGCGTTGAACAAGAATATTTATGAATAATAATTTGATGCAATATAAATTTTCATAATTATAACCACTTTATAATTTCATTTACAAAATAATTTTATCCCAATTATTTTATCTTAACTCTAGACTCATTATCAAACTGGAATAAATATTGAAGATAAAAAATACCTTTAAAATATAATTACATGTTTTACATTAATAAAATTAGGGACGCATGTAACCATCTAATTGGCTAGATGTATACACTTTTCTCATTTACTTGCGGAGCTTTCCATACCCTTTTGGATCAATATTCTTTTTAGGGTAATAGCACATGATCTTGATCCCTTGCAATATTTGCACATTCTTTTATGGCACAACCCTCTTTCTCTAGCATTTGTTCTCTATTCACTATCAAATTTAACAGTTTTACCGATAAAAATTTTTGTCGATATTTACACTCACAATCCATTGGTACGTATACCAACAGGTTCACAAACAGAAATAGTTAATAAGAAAAAATCTTGTTGGTAATTTATCGTCTACCAATGAGTTTATCGGTAATAAATATATCAATCGATTCACAGACGAACAAAACGCGCCAAAAAAATTACTCGCTTTATTCCATCAATATCTCCATCAGTAAATTTAACATATCACTAACAGGAAAATCATAAGTAATGTCATCGGTGTTTTTATTTGTTTATTGGTATATCCATCAATAAATATAGCATATCACCGATAGAATATCATATGTAATTTTGTTGGTGAGAAACAGTAGCAATGACATTTATAGTAATTCTTTTTAACTCTCTTTGAAATATATTAACGGAATTGTTCCATCGTAATCCCATCAATAATATTTTTTTAAATATATATATGTATATATATATATATATATTGAACAAAAGTAGAAAAATAATTAAAATAAATTAGAAATCAAATATTTATTACAAATTTAGATATTTGTACTTTCAAATACAATAAATCTAAAATAAAGGCAACACTGGAGAAAGAGGAGGAGATTGGTCGTCGTCGGGACCATGAAGCCAATTAGGAAGTGCACATAAACCATTCATTTGTGATCTCATCTATATTACCAATTGGACAAGTTCTTCATAATCAATAGTGATTCATTCACAATTTTCATTAAGATGGGTCGTTCAAGCCTATACTCGTTGGTCTAACATCACCGTGAACTTCAGAGTTTGAGTACTCAAAATCAATTGTAAGCATCCAATGGTCGAAGCACTACAGGTCATCCATAAGTTCTCAACTGTAGTGTTAAAGAGCCCGTACAACCATAAATCTGGATTGAGATCTGAATGGGTCGAAGGATTATTCATATATCTATCTTTCCACCGACTGTTATATATATCTTAGAAAAAAAAAATCATCAAATTCAAGGAAATAATAACTTAAAAAAAGTGGTTGAAAACCAACATACCACAAAGTGCTAAGTTTGACTATCCATGAGCTGCTGCACCTTTTTTTCGCGATCATCACTTCATATATGTGTTTTAAAAAAAAGCTTCATCAGGCTTGGCTCGTGTCCAAGAACCATAGTTAATATTATAAAAAACATATTTATAAAAAACAACTAATAAAAAAATTATTGTAACAAAAAATGTTATCATTTGCTTCGCATGCGAAACGAATAAAATGGATCGCTAGTGTGCCTTGTAAAAGAATTGTGAACACGTCGATTTTAATTTTCCGCACTAGACTATGATTGTCTCGTGAAACTCGTGGACATCACATGTTGAATATATTTCGCCCATACAACCTCTGAGACGTACGACAGTCTGAAATCATTTCAAACTACTATGTCATTCTTGCTTGGACGCTCTTTTTCTTTCACATACTTTTTAGCTTTCTTTTGTACCTCATACCAAAAATCATACAACCTATACGATACAAATTAATTATCTGTTAGTAAATGAAAAATAAAATTTTAATATTTGGAATAAAAAAATTATCCTGAATTCAATATTACTTTATTGTAGCGTGATTCTCCTAAACCCTCATTGCAACATTATTATCAGCTCTCTCCCATTCAAATTCCCTTAAAGTAAAATTTTAAAACATGAAAAATTCAGTAATTTCAATAAACTAACCAAATTAACATAAAAAAATATTTAAGTTAATATTAACCTTGAACGTTGAAAACTATGTATCGACCTATTGTTTCCATTCAAAATGTTTGGAAACCTAGTTCTATTGAAACAATAAAATTTTCATCGACAATTTAAGGTTGATGTTGTTGTTCTCACATCATCAATGTTTGTAAACTGGAAATTGCATTCGGTAAACGAAATTATTTTTTCAAAAATTATTAAACATGTCATTGTGAAATCAAAACAAACTTACATTGAAAGGTCATCATTCCGTTGGGCCTCGTACATGCGGATAAATAGATCTCATTATGAAGGGACCCCCCCTCAACGTTGCAACATCGCACTAACAAGCTCGCATCATGAGTTGATATTTTTGCCTCAAGTGCCTGTTCTTGGTTGGCCCCCTAATGACTCATGGTCGTCAGCATCGCTGCTAAAAGAACTAGCAATTATCATTTACTCGCAATGTGCAATGGACTTTTCCCTAGGCATCTACACAAATTAACGGATAAAAAAAATTAAACGATTCCTATTTTTTAAACTTGTAAATACACAACATATATGCCACGAACCAGTTGATTTTTTTAATTTCTTCTAACAATTTAGAATAATTCAATTTCATATAAAATTTTCATTTTCTACATGATAATATTTTTAATTCTAAATTTACAAAAACTTATAATAATTAAAATTAATCCTACACATTTAATTAACGATGAACAACAAAATAAAAAAAAACAACTAAAATTCAAAACAATAATGCAAAAATTATTATAATAACAACTAAAGTTTAACACAATTATTTCTAATTTTTGTAAATTTAATTGAAATTGAACAACAAATTTGAAAACAAATAATGAAACAATTTTTATAGTCTCTGAAATATACCAACGGACACATTCTGTTGGTATACCTATATGTAATGAACACCATGAACAGTGTCAGGGAAAAGGGGAACACTACCTATAGTCTTTAAAATACACCAATGGACACATTTCGTCGATATACCCATATGTAATGAACACCATGAACAATGCCAGAAAGAAGCGAAACCGTTCTCATAGTATCTGGAATATACCAACGGACACATTTTATCGGTATACCTGTATGTAATGTACAATTTGTTGGTATTTTTATTGGTGTAAAATAGTGTCTGATGTCAAATTGTATATGTATTCCTTATCTATCCATAACAGTGTCTATCGTCCTTTGTCTTCCCCTTCATGTTCATAACTGTGTTGAAAATGTTATCAAATACGTTCTTTTCTATATGTATGACATCAAGGTTATGGTAGAGAAGATTGATCTTTCAATAAAAAAGCTCCTAGAAAATATTTTGTTTTACCTAATTGTAGATCAAACCAAAACCAGGAAACTTCTGCTTACTAGATTGAAAACCAAACATAATGTCATCGTACTCCGACACCACGTCGTACAATTCTTCACCTGAAAGAAGTGGCGATGCAACATCTCTTTCAACTACGCCAACAAAGAAGTCATTTTTGTTCTTTCTAAACTTATGATCTGTTGGGAAGAACTATCGGTGATAGTATAAAAAGGATGTTTTACCGTTGTTTGTTAGCATGATGCCTTGTTATTTTTCATGTAGTATGGATATGCTAGTTTTTCATGTGTGCTCCAACCAAAAACCATTTTATAAGTTTGAAAATCATTGATAGTCCATATCAAATCTACATTCATTAGAAAATTATGTTTTTTCAATACATCATAAGTCAAAACACTGGATGACTACAACTGCTTTAACTTATCAATCAACGGTCGATGATAAACATCTATATTCTGACCCAGACTATTAGGACCAGGTACGATCATGGATAAAAAAATAAACTCCGGCTTCATACGCATCCCCGTGGCAAGTTGTAAACCATGAGTATCACCGACCAACAAGAATTATGAGCAACAAATGACATGAATGGATTGAATCTATTTGTACATAACCCAAGACACACATTCTTTGTCTCCACTAAAAAATAAAAATGCACATTGTTAAAGTGTTTCCAGGCTTTACCATCGGAAAGGTGTATCATCACTCCATTCACTACATCATGTAATTGATGTCATGTCATGTGCTCAGCAGTTTTTAATGACATAAATAACTTCTTTTGTCTAGGTGTGATTTGAAAGCATCTAAGTTTTCTATGTGTGACAAACGCCTTTCCCTTGTCAGTCATGGGTTTATAATGAGAATGCCCATGTGTTTTGCACTTGGTCAACTCTGCATTTTCAAGGTAGTATAACATGTAGAAATTTGGACACATGTTAATTTTCTGGTATCTTAGACCGAGGGGTTTCATCATGGATTTAGCAGTATAAAAGTTCTCTTTCAGTCTGTTCCTTTCAAGTAAAATGTTTCTCGCCCAATCGACAATTCTGTCATAATTAGCCTTACTCAACCCATGATCTGACTTGATGGTGAACACATGTGCAACGACCAATAATTCACTGTGATTTGTGTAAACATCCCATAATAGTTTGTTAGAATCTTTTAAAAGATAAAAAAAAACCTAGTCACGTTTAGATTAAGTTTTTCATTTATGACTGGACATTGATCGGCATGACCCTGATTTATTCTAATCACATCCATAACTATATTCCTATAAGGATTGCTATTGTCATCTACAATTCCATGCATGTTGCTATAACTAGAAGTTGACCCAACCATCTTTTCTATCATGGTATCGTGAGGAACATATGGTTCTTTGTGTGCATATCAACATAGGTATTTCTTCATGAATTATTTTTGTAGAAGATGCATCGTTACAACATCTGGATAGAGAAATGTTTTATTTTTACACCTCTTGCATGAACATTTAATACCCCCTTCACTAATATTTCTCAGATTAGATTGTTCGTAATTAATAAAACTCTGAACCCCATTACAATAATCCATCTCCGCAACTCAAAGGATGAATGTCTATACATCCATGAACGATCATCCATTACTTATATCAAACCTATATAAAATAACAATGACAACATGTATTAATTAACTACGTTAACTAAATAA
>Ga0325410_1002843_pt1 | contig 19434 bp, 8 predicted proteins | sample PopdelMetagenome_16_FD_206182 | JGI IMG/M metagenome (GOLD analysis project Ga0325410, IMG submission 206182) | Populus deltoides microbial communities from Bellville, Georgia, United States - Xylem-PdIQD-R3 | ecosystem: Host-associated > Plants > Phyllosphere > Stem > Wood/Secondary xylem... | reverse complement strand
TCACTGCGATTTTCTTCTGAAATTTCGTATATTCAGCGATGTAATTATGGAACATGCTGTAATTAATTATTCAAAGGGTATGAAGGATATTGAAAACTCTTTATATGTTTTAAATGGATTTTTTCATGGCAGCCAAAAACTCCCAATATATATTTCATACTTGCCATTTAAGTCATCTCATCAGAACTGAAAGCATGAAACACAATTATGTGTGTTTTATTTTATTTATATACTTGAGAAATTACGAATCACTTAGTTTATAAATAGCTACAATAACTATGTATTGGACCAAATCTCGAAAGAACATCTCATGGGCTAAAAAATCTCTCGAAGATCCATTTCAGGCCAGAGACCACTTAGGTGTCTGTTCTCATTTCGTGAATCATAAGCGACGAGACCGAGACGAGAGTTGGAGAATTATACTCCTAATTATGTTTGGATTCGAGGCCTTAAGGCCATGATTCGAGTGTTGTAAATTCAATTTTATGATGTAACTTATTTCCAATTGTACTACAGCTTCAAACATATCCAAGAGCTCGCAGTCGAAGATGATTCAGTTATGCATTAAAATGATAGTTATCAAACCTCGCTCGAGCTTCTTCTTGCTAAGAGATCAGATTCCAAGTTAGATGGTTGTTCTGGGTAAACTTGAAAAAGTTAAAAAAATATATTTAAAATTTTAATATTTTATATAAAAAAATTAATAAATATAAATTATATATGTTATAAATAATAAAGTTTTAAAAAATATTTTTTTTAAAAAATTTATCCCACATTGAAAAAATAGTATCTTATTCTTTTAAATTGAAGTATTTAAAACAAAAATATTTTTTATCTCACATTAAAAAAATATAATTTTTTTCTTGTGAACATAAAGTATATATACAAAAGAACTTCAAATCCCACAATAAAAAAATAAAATATTTTTCTTGTATTTATATAGTTAGCTTTGAAATGAGTTAGTAACCAACTGAAAAATATAAAAAAAATAGAGGTCTCTAGCTAGGAGAAAAAACACATTTAAAAAAAAAGAGGTTTCTACCGGGTTTTGTCGAGTCACTCAGGTTTCAGGTTGACCTGATGGGTCGAGTCTGATAATTATGATTAAAACGATTCAAAAAATGAGGACACCTTCGCTCTTATTCAGCACGTCTTGATTCATAACTTAAAAAAGTAAATTATATTTGTTTAAAACGGATTATATTATGCAGGAGTAATTATAGAAATAAGAAATTATTTGCGTGCATTCTTATAAAACTCATTCTATAGTTGACCTGGAGTAAGACCCAAGTTTCTGATAAAAAAGATCAACCCATGTTGATCTATTTCTTTTTAAAAAAAAATTGCACTAAAACGACGAAGTTTTAAAGAAAAGAATTTCAAAAACTTCAACATGTTTTACTTTGGGTTATGGGTTAACCCAAGTTTTTGATCGGGTATGGCTAGTCAATTCCTTACCCTATTTTTTTCAACTCTGAGCAGTCTAAATCCTAGATTGATTAGGTCATAGAGACTGACCCGCCAGGGCGTTCTAAGTTTTATAACTAGGCTTATATATGTTAGCAACTCCTAACTGCTAATATTTTTTAATTTATATCATAGAGAGAGAACATGAATGATAATTTAATTTAGACTCGATGCATATCGACCTAACCTGAATTAATTATTATTGTTTGGATAGTTACCTTACATGATGGGTAATGTATATATTATGAATATTGTCAAAATCATTCCAAAAATCATTTAAATCTAACATGAAAAATATATTTATATCATATATATTTACGAAACATTTAATTTTTTTTAATACAATATCACACACACACACACACACAAAATCCTAAAGGAAAAAGGGACTATATTGTAGCTATATGAACAAAACATTATTCATTGTAATAATATAATGATAAAATTGCTCTTGAGTCATAAAATTTTTAAACTAGGCTTTGGGAACAAGGTGGTTGTTTTATTATGATATAATTTTTCTTTAAAAATTATATAGGGTTAGATTAATTATTTCATTTTTTATTCTACAATAAAAGTACTAATTTAACTATAGAATAAAAAAATAGATTATCTTTCACTTAGTCTTTTTAATTTTTTCAAAATAATATAAATACTTTATTGCTCTTTAAGTCAAAGTTAAATAAACTCTGTTGAGGGTTTTTTTGGTCTTTTAACCATGATTTCTTTTTGTAATAACAAGTTAGCTCAGGGGCATTATTGCACTTTAGTAAATGTTATATATTAAAAAAAAACCTCGTTGACTTGTGTCATGTACACACCAGAAAGTAGCGACACATGGGGGGTCATCTGACCACTAAACACCGTCTTCATCGACTGCGTTGGAATCCTCATGGCGCCCTCTCCGCGATAAGGTAACGTGTGTTCCAAAATTTTCTATTTTCTCCCTTCTTCTCTCCCTCTCTCTCTTCTCCTAGATTTTCATGTCAAACCCTTAAAAATTCCAAAACAACCCTTTAATTTATTATTATTTTAGATTTGGTCCCTATTTTTTATTATAATTTTTTATCTTAAATAATTTATAAAATTAGGATGGGTTGTCAATTTCATCCCCCTTAACTTATTTTCATTTGTTAGATTCGATCCCTATTGATTGCTATTTGTTTTGTTTGAGATTATTTTTTAAATTGATTTTGTTTGACAATTTCATCATTATTTTTTCTATCAAATTTGATTCTTATTCTTTTGATTCTTATTGTTTTTTTTTTCCTTTGGTGAGGTTTTTTAAATTGCTTGAAAATAAAGCTTCTTGATTAAACCCAGATTCAAGGTTTTATGGGTTGTGAGTTTTAAAAATTTGACCAAGTTTAGAAGGTTCGCTATAGTTTGCTTGATTTTTTATTTTACTTTGTTTAAACTATTTTTTTCTCATTTCATCATTCAATATTTATTTAATTGAAGATTAACTTTTTTTTTTCAACTTGTGTTTTGTCAAAGTTTTTGTTGGTTTTGAAAATTACACAATTATATCATGTTTTTATTTATTTATCATTCCTTGTGGGATTTTTTGGCTAATTTTTTAAATTGATATTTTTTTTACGATTCTATCATTCAATATTTGAAATGATTTTTTTAAAACAATTTATTAGATTAGAATTCTTCTTCTATCTTATCTCTCTTTATTTTTTTTATCTTTCAAATTTAGTTCCTATTTTTTTATTGCTATTTTTTTAATTGAGATAAATTTTTAAATTTGCTTTTATTTATTTTATTTCTTTAGGATTTTCAATGATTTGGAAAATGACCTTGTTCTCTCGGCTCTTTTTCTTTATTTTTCTTTTTATTTAAGCCCAAGTTTAGGTTTTAATGGGTTGCGAGTTTTTTTGACTTCCGTCTCTTTTTTTAAGTTGATATTTTTTAATTTCATCATTTAACATTTATATATATATATATATATATATATATATTGATTAAGCTTTATTTTTTTTATATGCCTTCAATATGATTTTTTAACTGTTATTTTTTATAGTTTCATAAGTTTCTTTTTTCTCTTTAGGTCAGTCCATATATCAATATTTTTTCTTGGTCGATTTTATGGCTCGAGTCATATTTTTTTAAAACACGCTTGCATCATATGAATGTTTTTTTTTTCTTGATAAAGAATGTTTTCGGTCACGGCCCACAAACTAGTGTATATATATATAGACACACACTTCAAATTTATGAAGACATTGATAACCATTCCATGCTAAAATCAACTTCCTGTATTTATTTTAATTTACCAAAGCAAAAAAATAGGCTTAATGAACTGGGTATTTGAAAAGAAATTAAAACAATTGAATCTCTTTTTTGTCATAACAAAATAGAATCTTTAAAACTATAGAATAGCACAAACAAAAACTAATGAAACCTAGCAAATATTGTCCCTTTCCAAGATTGTATGAGCACATAGGGTAGTTAAAAGAAAATATGTCGACAAAATCTAGGACAATAAGCAGAAACTAGAAGCAAGGACCTAGTACTCTTGCAGCAAGCATAGTACCTTTGATTGTTTCTTCAGCTTAATAATCACACATACATCCAAAAGCTACTACTATCAACAAAACCATCAAAAAAATCTCTATTATTCTGACTGGAAATTTTCCGGAGAACTAAAGGCATATAGATCAAATTTTACAAAACTAGAAAGATTCATGATTTAGAGATAAAAAAGATTATACATTTCTTGGGTAGCAGTACTGTCCCAAAACCTAGCCATAATCATTTTTTTTTTTTAAATCCTGATAAAATATTGGATTCTCCAACACCAAGATCGCCTAATAATGAGACGATCGAGATATAATTCTAATCTTTTTAGAACAAAAACAGACAGGTTCAAACCAAACCAAAAATATGTTCAAATCGACTGGTTTCGGTTCGGTTATTTTAGAACAAAAACTATTTTTTTGGTTTGACTTGGTTTTTTCACTTTGGCTCGGTTTTTTTGGTTTGACTTGGTTTTTTTTGTTTGGGTTCGGTTCGATTTTTTTGGTTTTAAGCTTATTAAACTGAAACCGAACCGGTCTGTTTTTTAAAAATTCTAATCGGTTTAATCGGTTTTTTTCATGGTTCGGTTATTTCAGTTATTTTTTTTCTAGTTTTTTTGATTTAATCGGTTTTTCGGTTTTTTTCTCATCTCCTAACAAGATTAGGTTAACATCTAACAGCAACAAATCTTCTAGTGAAGCGGGAGGCATGCTAGGGTGCTGGTGGTCTCCTAATTATTTGAAGTTTGTTAGGGCAGTGACCTGCCAACCATGAATCAGGCTCTGCCTCGACATCTTAGGAAACATCTTTCTGAATGTCTTCCTTAAGCAAGATTTGCAATAAAGCACCACCTGCTAAAGTCATCTTTTGCAAGTGGGGTCTCCTGAATCTCTCTATGTAAGAAAAGAAGAAGAAAAAACTTGCACAAGTACTGCAGCTGATTGTGGGGTGGTTAGTAATTGCCTTAGCTAACCAGACCACACATATTTACCAAACCAATCATTTTTAGCTTCTCTTTGTCAGTTCAGCAATTGATTCCAGAATTCTTATAGTCTAGGCATTTTAGAACTCTTTATATCATTTCTCGTGCTATGTTGCGGTGTTAGATAAAAAAAATTAAAAAAAAAATATTAAAATGTTATTAACATGTTTTTTAACAAAAAAAAAAAAAATTTTAATTATATGAGGATTGATCTTATATGATCTTGTCAACTTAACAAATTTAAAAACAACTCAAATGACAGATAAAAATGCAATTTAACTTTAAAAAAATCAAAACAACATCTTTTTCTAAATATTAAAACGATAATATATTAGATGAACTTTGATCAACTCGGGTTAACCTGTCAAATCTACTACCCAGATCATGAAACCATGATAACCCAATAAAAAACAAACAGAAAAATTATTAAACTCAATTCTTAATCAGCTCATTGTTGAATGATGAAGTTTAAATCAAAATTCAACTAAAAAAATAAGTCGAGTCAACTCGGTTTAGCCTGTCAAACATGATTCATAAGACTATGATAACTTTATAGAAAACGAATCAAAATAAATTATGAAACTCAATTCTCCGAGATGGAGTCGATGAAAGCAAATCCAGTTTGGGACTTGGTTGACCTTCCACCAAGGCCTCAACCAATCGGTAACAAATGGGTTCTTAAGATTAAACGCAAAGTGGACATATTTATTGAAAGGTATATGTGACTAAGAGCTTTACATAAAAAGGAGGGAGTCCATTAAAGGTAAAAAATAATCAGAGTCAACATGGATAACCCGCAAAATTTGCGATCATGGTTACGAGACTAATATAACTCCATAGAAAACAAATCAAAATAAATTATGAAGTTCTATATACAGTAAACTCAATATTTAATGATAAAATTGAAACATAAAAGCCTAAAACATTTGAGAATCAAAATGAAAAAAGACTTAGCTTTTAACTATTGATTGCTACAATGAAAATCGAAGCTCGTTTAGTATAGTATTTGTTAATAATAATAATAATAAAATTTATTTATGTAGATTTGAAGGAAACTTACTAGTGATGTGGGAATTTACTTTTTTATCTCTAGATTAATTACTTCAATGCTATTTGGATTACTAGAACCAAAATAATATTTCACAATAAAAATATCGTTGTAAATATTGTTAAATTAATTATGAGAGTCCAACATGAAAGGAAAGAAAGAGAAAATTATTTTTTTTCAAAGTAAACTTTCTTTTCATATGTGTTATGTCCCTGTATATATAAACAGATAAAACAATATTTTTTTTTTTAGTAATTCTTCTAAATATTTGTACCAGACACATTCTAATAGACGAATGAAGCCTACCAGCCTACCCAAATAAGCAACAATTTACTTGAATGTATTGATGCATCGATTCAATTCCAACAAAACTTCTTTCTTTAGTAGAAACTTTTGCAAACGCATTACGAAATAGTTGTTGTGGTGCACACGCCTCAGATCTCACTCATACCTATTCGATTATTTGGACATTGCCATAAATGTTTTCGACCTTCTGCAGCCACCATCGACCCCTACGGCCCTACCCTTTCTGTCAGGGGTCAGTGCCCAAAGCCCGAAGGGAGCTGGGAAGGATACGTTTCCGAGATTGAAGATATTTGTTTTTTCTTGTATTGCTTCGATTTCATTTTCTTGTCTCTGTTAATAAGAAAATAAAAAATAGGGGGCGGGAGGAAATAAATAAGACAATATTGTATATTTATTAGAAAAAGCCAACAGATTTGAAATTGTTAATAGATATTAGAAAAAACAATTGTATATTTAATAATAAGAAGCCAGAAATAACTTTTTTAAATATTTTTTTTCTTCTTATGTCTGCCCTAATGTGCAAGCACTATGCACTTCCCCATAACGACATGGAGATATGTGACGAAAGCAGCAGTTTTCAGGACATTTTTTTTTCAAATAATTTCTTGAAGACGTGTTAAAAAAACAAATGATATAGTGCAGCTACTGTCGATTGTGTGCATTAACAAAAGATATATCCAAGTTTGTTTCCAACGCTTGGGAAATACAGAGTGCATTCCACGTATAGTAAGACTCATTTAACTATTTAGCAGGTGTTCCAACATTAAGAGATTTAGATTAAGAAGTTCTGATTTTAGGTTTCAGTCATATAATTATTAATATAATAATTACTGGAAACTTGTATGATTTTTAATTTTAGAGCTCACGAGATTAGTTAAGGTACGCGCAAGTTAGCCCCCACATTAATAATAATAATAATAATAATAATAATAATAATAATAATAATAAAGACTCACCTAATGTACAATTCATTTGACTTCCATAAACTTATTGTACGAGTCAGCAAACTAACACTCCCTTTCCAGGAATTATTAGGCATTTTTTTAAGTAATATATTTCTACACATATAAAATTGGAAACCAAAGATAATTATTTCCAGGTTAATTAGATATTTTTATTTTTTATAAAAAAAATTATATACATATATAGATTTTTTAATGTATTTCTATAGTTTTAAAAAATAAAATTCAAATATTTTTTTATGAATATATATAATTAAATAAATCAAGAACCATATGAATAATGCCACATTGAAAAAACACATTTCAAAAACTAAAATCAACTCGAAATAAAAAATCATCTCGAGATCAAATTTATTTTTTCATGAATTTTAAAGGTAAAAAACACCTAATATGAGCTCTCATAATCAAATAAAACTATTTAATACAACTATTGTCTATTTTGGTGGCTTAAATCAGTGTCAACGACTTGTTTTTCTCTTTATTGCCAGAATCCAACAACCTCTCTCTTCTCTCAACCAGGGACTAAAAAATAACAAAAAATAAATTTTTATATCAAAACTGAATCTGAAAAATATTGAGGTACTAAAATTGTATAATTTGCATTATTTTTTAAGTTTGAGGACCTAAATGTAATTTTTTAAAAACTTATGGCATGCCACCCATGTTTGACGCCTTTTTCATTTTGGTTCCTTTTCTGTCAATCCCACCCTTTCATAAAAAATCAAAATCAATTGGTCTTTAATTAGGACTAAATCGCCAAAAATAAAAGTTTAATGATCAAAATGAAAAAATAAAAAACTTTGCACAGTTTATCCACAATAATGTGTGAGAGGATAAACTATGAATATATAATGATAAACCCATGTGTTTTAGAATTATTCTTAATACTTAATAGTTAGTGTCACCTGTATATTACTAAAGAACTAGTGTTTCTAGAGTATCCAATGATATCTCCACTTCTTTCTATTATATTTTTTAGTTTCACGATTAACTAATCTTTTTTTTAGATTAAAATGAATGTTCAGGCCAGCTTGTACCTCGACTAGTTCTACAGGCCCTGAAGTTTATTAGAGAATAAAATAAATTATATCTTGGGACATCACCTAACAACTTAAGTTATTGGGTTGAGATGATTCTTTGACATGGTATTAGAACCTTGATGATTAAGTGGTCATGAGTTCGAATCTCACCACTCTCATTTATTTGATAAAAATCAAGTACAAAGTAATGCGGGCATGTGCAAGTTTCAAGCCCAAATGACTTTTACTTGAGGGGTTGTGTTAGAGAATAATATAATACTCTCATTTATTTGATAAAAATCAAGTACAAAGTAATGCGGGCATGTGCAAGTTTCAAGCCCAAATGACTTTTACTTGAGGGGTTGTGTTAGAGAATAATATAAATCATATATTGGGACCTCACCTAATAGCTTAAGCTATTGGGTTGAGATGGTTATTTGATAAAGTTAATGACTATGGAAGCCTTCAGTGACCCTAAAGTTTGTGAGACTCGAACTGGTGATCACTGGGAAGCAAATGCAGGATCTGATCAGTTGAGCTATACCTCTCAAGATTCGATCAACTAATATCTTAATTATAGACATCGGGGGTTGGTTGAGGTCATGCGGGTTAGCTATTTTTTGAAATGTCAAAATAATATTGTTTTTTTAAATAATATTTTAAAAAATTAACAGGTTTTGATTAATGTTTCTACAGTAATTTTACCACACCAATTAGATTTTGTTTATTCTTTATTCAAAAGGGAAAAACTCGTAAGGAATGACGATAGCAACCGACCAACAAACAAGCTCATAGATTTAGAGTGTGTTTGGTATTACGGTAGCTGTTGTGATTTGAACAAAGTTGTTTTTATAAAAAGTACTTTTAGTTGAGGTTGGTTTGAAAAAATAGGTGTTTGGTTGAAGAAAAAGTAGTTTAATGTTTTTGGTTAAGAATGCTTTTGAAATTGAGGTTATAAAATAATTTAAAAATATATATATTAATATTGATGGTTTTAAATTTAAATATTGTGGATTTAACTATTACTATTACATCTTGAAATAAATCATACTTTATATATAAAAAAATTATTATTCCATTAAACTATCTACAATTCCACTACGTACAAAATTCATCCGACAATAACTATAAAATTAGGTAAAATATCATCAGGAATAAAATTGAGATTACAGTAGGAATAAATTTAATTCACTATAAACTAATTTTTTTAAAATAAAAATTATTGTTCACATTCATGTGAACAGTGCAAGTGAAATCAATTAACTGCACTGGTTTTTTGAAGAAAAAAACACTATTAACTGATTTTTCAAAAAAAAAATGTTAACTGATTTTTAGAAAAAAAAAAGTTAATTGATTTTTCGGAAAAGAAAAAACACTATGCACTTTAGTGAACAGTGGTACTGTGGAGGGATGCTGCACTGTTCACTGAACATTGCAGCATGGTGCAGCCATAAGAAGCAGGTAGGACCTGCTTTTGTTTTTAATGCGTTTCAAACGCATAATTTGGTAGGACCTATGAATAGGAATTTATGTTTTTTTAATTACCAAACGTTGTTGCGTCTGCATTTTAAGCAAAACGTAGATGCAACAACATAGACAAACACTCTCTTAAATATATAAAATCTAGATTCACAGACTTAAAAAGTAATTATCTACTGTATCTAAAAGAGTTGGGGGTGTAGTGAAAAATGAAGGAGGTGGCTTCTCTCTCTCTCTGTCTCTCTTTTTTTCTTTTGTATTTTCCTTTTTTTTTTTTCCTTTTTTTTAATTCTTTTCTCAATGTCATTGTTAATTTATCTATATAAATTATTTTGGTTTATTTTCTATGGGGTTATTACGGTCTCAAACAAATATCTTGATATTTAATTTGTACTTAATTTTACAAACATCTATTTTTATTATCATATAATTAAGTAAAAATAGTTTTGAAAAACTAGGTTCTTAAATCCAATTGATTCTATCACTTAAATCTTGGATTTGACGAGTTAAACTGTGATGCCTGGATTGATCTAATATATTATCGTCTCATTATTAAAAAAAATCATCTTAAATTTTTTTTAATTAAATTATATTATTTACTGGTCTTTTAAGTTGTCTTCGAAGCTCCAAATTAAAAAAAAAATCATCTTAATATTTTTTTTGAAAATCAAATTACATTTTTTACTGTCTTTAGGGTTGCCTTTAAAGCTCCAAATGAATTGGATCATATCCATAAAACATTTTATAGAAATAATTAGAATTGTTGCATTGTATAGTGGCCTATTGCATTGTGTTTATGGTAATGGAAATGATTATATTGGAAACAAATCCCTTTGTGATACATACACAATTGCAAAACGACGTACAAAATCGAGTTTTGTTTTTATGATGGCCCAGACTTATCTCACATTACTGTACAGAAGCTGAAAACATTGCAGGAGGCCAGTTGAAAGAGTGGTTGGTCCACTGACAAGGATTACTCAAGTATGGTTTTTAACTCATGTATTCTTAATGGAGCTAATCTGGGACAAAAGATAATATTTTTTTGTTCAAATCCCAAGTTGTTCATTATTTCTCTCTTCTGTTCTTACAAATAAGTATCTTGCATCATGATTTCAAGATTGTTAGCCAGATGGTATTCATGTGTGGTGCCTGGTTCAATGTTCTGCTATCTGCCTCCAATTTTTGCTTTCATTTTCAAGCTAATATCATAGCATGGTTGCATTAGTAATTAATTATTGATCAAACTTCAAAGTTCATTCGTTGAATCTCTAGTGATGGCAAAAAAATAATAATTAATCTGCTGTCGGGCTAACTTGTGCGCACCCTGACTAATCCTACGGGTCCTGAAGTTAACGACCATGTAAGTCTCTAGTGGTCATTATATTAGCAACTACAGAGCTCGAACCTGAGATCATAGGAGGAGCAAACTCCTTGATGCTAAGCTCTTATCACTTATTCATCTAAAAAAAATTAATGGTTTTTTTTGTTGAATATAATGCTTGAGACGCCTCTCTTTGTCTCCTTCTGTTTTGTTTTCTTTCTTAAAAAAAATAAAAATTCTTCTTTGTTGAAATTCTATATATTAGCATAGAGGAACAAGTGATAAGTCGAGCTCATTGGATGGGTGCGGGTGCTCCTCGCCCCCATCAAAGTGGAGACTTTAGCATTGCGTGGTACAATTGAGAAGCAAATGACAGAAGCATAAATAGACAAGTATTATTTATTTAATGAGTATATAAGCCAAATTGTCGAAGGAATTATGTTGTCTCTCTTTGCTTGCTGTGTTTTTCTTCTGTTTCCTATACGTTTTTAGAGGTTTTTCTGCTCTGTTGAATCGAAGTCCTTTGCTTTGCTTTCCCCTTCTTTTCCTACTATTTTTATCAATTTTTTGGAGACTTTTTTAATGTGTCTTTTGGTTCAAAATTTGTCTGTTTTCATCAAGCTGTTGGATTTTCTTCTTTGCTAATAATGATATTCATTTATGTGTCGCTCTCTGATTCTCTGTTTTTGGACTTTGTTAGGTAGTCTACTTTTAGTCAATAACCCCTTTCTCTGTCGAAACAGTTTCTTCATATTGCAATTTTATTCTTCTCTACTAGCAGCAGGTTCGTAGGCCCCATTCTTCTTATTCTTTGCTTTGTTTTTCTCTCCATCTAGCATCCACTAGTATATTCTCCCATATGCTCCACATCATGTCAAAATTAATTTTTACAAAAATATAAAAAATATTAAGTATATAAAAAACAATTCTTAAAACAGATATCTATGTCAGATCCAAAAACCTTGAGTCTAACAATTATACTAGACCCAAGCAAATTTAGTCAAGCAGTCATTCCAAATCCAAGATATTAGGATCTGACATGTCAAGGAACCATCTCAACCTAGAAACTTAAGCTATTAGGTAAGGTCCTAAGATATAATTTATATTTGTTATTCTTTAACATGACAATCCATTTCAGACCCAAGCACATAACAAACAAACAGATGACAATTGTGCACTTTAGTTGTCAGGAGAGAGGAAAAAAAGAAAAAACACAAACAATCAATCACCGGCAGCAATCCAACCATGATATGTCTACACGTCGTACCATGTGGAAGAGGGCGCAATTGTGCATATAGTTATACAGCGAATGACCAGATTTGACCATCAAAAAGCATCTCAAGCGCCTCCTTAATGGCGCGGGTGCTGCCCACTTGTTGGGATGTGTGGAACACGCGTTAACAGCTTTTTGATTAAAAAATAAAAAATACAACATGAAAATACTAAAATGCCCCCTATGGTCCTGTTAATTACACAACATACCCATGTACCATGTCATTTAACTTTCTTTATAATAATTGTTTCCTCATTCCAACATGTCTGCAGCCCATGTTATGGCTCTATGATTTTGCATGTTTTTCATGCCTTTTTCAGTGTCCATAGCTCATTTAAGGGACGTGCAATAGATCTTTCTGGCCACTTTCACCACCTTTCTTCAAGGTTTGTTTGTTCAAGGAATTCTTTTCCCTCCTTAGCTTTCTGTTTCCTTTTTCTGTTCTCTTCTCAAGTTATCTCCTTCGTGTTCAAATTGTTGCTGATGCGATTTCTCCGTTGCAGGATCATTGACCGTCCACCATTTTGGCAACGTCGTGCAACCATACACCGTTTCTTAACAAATATTTTTGCTGTGATCTTAACTTCCTCTACTGCATGTTGCAATTTTGAAGAACAATCTCTGCAGTTTTTTCGCACGCCATTGAGGTTCCAAAGTTTTTGGATGGACTGTTGCAAAATTTGGTTTGCAAGTCTTGTAGCTGCTCAACCCCAGCTCCACTATCCTCTCAACCCTCGAAACCTTGAAAGACATTTCATAGCATGAGCAACCTCATTAACTCCAGACTTAATTTTACTTAGCTATAAATAAATTAACATAATTTTTAAAAAGTACTTTGATTAATTGAATAATACATATGCACAGTGGATCATCTAAAATCTAATTTAAAAAAAATCTATATCAAGCAAAATTCACGACATATATTATATACACATGCATTTCTTTTTACATCAGCTACAATTAATATACGACTTCTATTACTAAGGATGTTACAAAGAAAACCTAAGACTTGAATAAAAAAACACATGTGGAAGAGAGAAAAGATTTGTTGGGCCACGTCATTCACTACCACAAAATTAATAAATATAAATGGAAACACTTATTCAATTTTTTAATTAATAAATTGGGGTGAACTTCCTGACATATTATTCCCTTATTGTATTTATAGGTAAACACTAATGAAAATATTTTATTAATATATATAGAAGGAATTACAGTGAGGAAAGAAAAAATTAAAAAAAAGCTAAAAAATACAATGATATGTCATTTTTACAGACAGAATTACCAATGGGTTAATTTCACTGGTGAATTTTATCGATAAATCCATTTGTAATATTTAATTTATAACCTAGTGAGCAACCCTCCCCCCTCTCTATTTTTTCTTCTTGCTCCATTTTTCTCTGCAACAAACATTACACCTCCCATCCAATGTTTTTCACAAATCAGTCTCTCACTACAAATCTAGCCACCTCAACACTCTGATTGTCAACATCCTTGTTTTGATTCGAATTTTATTGAGGATTTCGTGCTTTAAGTAAGCAAAAATGCTCATTTTTTTAATTGAACTCAATTTTAAAATGTTAATTTTTATTGTATATATTTTTTCATATATGTATTTTGTTTTGGTATTCTCTTGTTTTATAGCTTTTTTCCATAGAAATTTATTGTGTAAATGTATGATTTGTGCATATTATGGTTTGTTTGAAATTTTATAAAATTATATTTGTTTGCAAATTGAGGAAATTTATTTTGAATTTGTGCCTTAAGCGTTTTATGATGAAATTAATAATAGCTTATTTAACATATATGTTTTATATTTTGTTATTTTTATTATTATGCTGAAATTTTCAGTGAATGTACAGAAATTTGAATTAATGTAGACAATTGATAATGAATTAAGAATACTATTAAAATAGGCTGAATAAATTTGAGTTAAACCAATATTATTTAATTTACATAATTAATTAATACATGTTGCATCAATATTTTATATCGGCTTAGCGGAAGAACAACTTTTCAATGAAGAAGAGATACAAGAACAATCTTTTGACCCATCCGGATCTTGATCTAGATTTGTGGTTTGAGGCAAGATTGTTTGATGTACCCGATAGAAATTGGGTGTACAATCTCTCTCACACTACGGTCGAAGACTTACAGACAACCCCTAGTGTTTCAACCGCTGGATGCTCAAAATCGATTCCGAGTACTCCAACTCTTGAATTCGAGGTGATTTTAAACGAACAAGTACAAGCTTAATGCTCAAAATTAAATTTTAATTTCATAAATTATTTAAAATAATACAAACAATAACAAAAGAAGATAGACTAAATTAAAAGGAAAGGGAAGTTTAATAGTTGATTTGAAAAATTGCAGGGTAGGCATAAATACCGAGGAAGAGAGAGGAAATAAAAGAGAAGAAAAAAGAAATGACTGCCAGTGACAAACCGATGAACTTATCTATGCACATGCTACGTTTTTATGGAGAATACACTTGAATCAGTCATAGATGTCGTCATAAAATAACAAAACAACTAACGCATTGACGCTTACACAACACGCATCAATGCATTTTTTTAATTCTTTTTTATTTATTAAAATATTTAAATGATTCCATCCCAACTCATTAATTACAAAACAAAGCAATAAAATGATAGAAATACCCTTTAACCTTACTGTTAAATTATTTGATTTCAAGGATGTCAAAGTCCTTTTAATGTGCAACAAAATTTAAAATTACAGAAAGGATCCCATCATCAAACAGGCTTTTTTTTTTTTTCATTCTAATGATAGATAAGTTATTTTATTGTCCGTTTTTTCTATGAAAATATGAAAGTACCCTCGGTAGAAGCTAAAAGAAGTAAAATTACTTCTTTTAGGGATAGTGGTGTAAATTTACTATACAATTAAAACACAAAACACCCATCTTGTCTTCAATTAATTTTAGAACACCGAAATTGTCCTAATACAAAGAATATTTTACCCCTAAACAATTGGGTAAGATTTTTTTTAAGGCTAAGAAGGGGAAAATATTATTCTCGTCCACAATCGAAAAAATTTATAGTAATGAGAGAGTCCTTGAAGAAAAAAACAAACAAAAAGAGTAAAGAAAATATTAAATTCATAACCCATTAAAAATAATAAAAATATCTTCATCTTGAATTTCTATCTTTTAATTATATCTAATTCTCTCTAAAATAAGCTCAAAAAATAAGTAATAACATGCCTACTAGTTATTCACCAAATACCATAAAATTTACTGCGGGTGAAAAATATATTTTTTGGTTCTCTTTTAGTTTTTTTTTTTTTTTTTTTTAATGAAGCTCCTCAGTCTATATTTGTCTGGGCCTAGATTCGGGTCCACTTCAAGCGGACTAAGCAATCAACTCTGGGCTCCATACATGTGGAAATGTATGAAATACACCTAAGATTTCTTATGAGTTGCAGCTTCAAGATGTCGTGACTAGGACTGTCAAAGGCGGTTGCAGGATATATTGTTTTTTCCTTTTTTTTTTTTTAAAAAAAAATCTTTATCTGTTTGTTTTATATATAATTTTGACGGGTAGAATTCCAATAAGAGAGAGAGGGAGTAGGGACAAAAACAGTGGAGCAGTTGGTCACATCAGAAGAGGACAGCTGGGTAGCATTGTTTAAAGAGCAAGTCTTAGCAAAATATCTTTCAAAAAATTTAAATTTTATTTTATTTTATTTTATTTTTAAATTGTTTCGATATATTATATTAAAAATAATTTTTATAAAATAAAAAAATATTTTTTAATAAATTTATAATAAAAAAATCACTTTAAAAAATGATCTTACCACGATCACAGACTCCCCAAAACTATTAGCAGCATTCGTTTTTTCTGTTTTTAAAAAATTTATTTGATTTTAAAAAATATTAAATTAATATTTTTTTAATGTTTTTATTATTATTTTAATATTTAAAAATTTAAAAATATATTTTTAAATAAAAAAAATTTAAAAAATATCATGCACAACAATACAAAACTCACACTAAAAGGAGTTTAGAAATATAATGGTGGTTCTTTTTTAAGTGTTTTTTTGCTTGGAATTACATCAAAATAATATTTTTTATTAAAAAAATTATTTTTAATACCAATATATCAAATAATCTAAAAAAAATTTTAAAAATCCTTAAAAAAAAATTTAAAATTTAATAAAAAGCATGTTAAACCGCTCAGCCAAACACACCATAATCTGAAATTGGAAAAAGATACAGATAGAAGGTAACTATAGATGCTTCTTAATATCAGTAATATCACTTATACAGACGCAGATCCGATAGATTTCAGTTTGAGAAAACATGTGATAAAAATTTGATGAATTTTTAGACAATTGATATGATATTTTTTCAATAATAATTTTTGTATCTGAATTTATTTAATAATTATTTTTTTATATTTATAATTTTAACAATATATCTGAAATAACTTATACCCATTTTTTTAATATTATTTAAATTAATCTCTTTGATGTACGTGAAACATTTTATATTCTTAGACATGATGGGTCTTAACTTTCATGAAAGTGAATATACAAATTAAAAGGAGTCTGTAAAGTTGAAATCAAATTATTCACTCTTCATCTCAGAAACCTCATGGGAACTTAGCTCGACACAATCTTACTTTATACAATACATAATACATGTAAATCTATCATGGTTTATAATAGGATCCATAACTATATAAATATTGAATCAAGCTCATCTAATAAAAATTATTTCTCTCAGTAACGTCGAGAGACAACAAGCCAGCAATCTTAAAAAAATTACAAGCGATTATTTGATATTTTTATTAAACCTAAAATAAAAAATTAGCTTTAAAATCTTTTGAATGTACTTGTTTTAAAATTAAAATGTATAATAGTTGTAATAATATGTTCTTGGTGAGTTAACGGTTCAAAACTACCTCAAATATCTAATAAAAGGTATAATTTAAATTTTAAAAAATTAAGATGATATTTTATAAAAAAATAATTGGAACACCAGTATGTTTGATTAACCTATCCTATGAAACATACTAAAATAAATTATAAAAAATATTAAAAGATAAAATTTTTCAAAAAATAACAGATGAAAAAGGGAAAAAAAATTCTTTTTAGCTTAACTGTTCACCGTATAAACAGTGAATCAGTGAGTGTCAGCCCACTATTTTTTATTGATTATTGGAATTCAAACTTATAAATCAATTTTTTATTAACCTTATAGCCCCTACGTGAATAATTTGTCAATACTCTACAACTTAATGTTAATTTATAGAAAGTAGACATAAAGATAGGTAACCGCAAAACCAAAATAAATATTTTCTAGTGAAGAGTGTATTTAAGAGTGTAAGGGTGGTTATTTTTTAAAGTATTTTTCAATCAAAAATATATTAAAATAATATATATTTTTATTTTTTAAAAATTATTTTTGACATCAATGCATTAGAATAATCTAAAAATATTAATTTAAAGTAAAAAATAAAATAAAAATTTAATTTTTTTAAAAATATTTTTAAAACATAAAAATAAATAAACTAATTTGCTGGAAAAAAAAAGGGAATACCACTTCTTTCCGATACTTTTGGTTGGCATGCTAGATGAACACGCGCTTAGATTAAGAGTGGGGAATTGTAATATTCTCCCACTCAATTCCACTAAAAAAACATCGTGAAAAGGGGAAGACGAGATTAGATTAGAGGAAGTGGTTGGCTGGCTGGCTGGACCCGGGACTTGCCTATGATGCCCTATACTCGGATCTCATAATCACATATTTAACGGGTTACGTGGATCCAGATCATTGGCTTAACTCTTTCTCTGGCTTCTAGCTGATTGGATAATAATAATAAAAATTACTCAATCACAGCCAATAAGTTAATGCCAAATGTTAAGATCAAGGGTGCTTGCGCTAGTACCTACTTCTTTCGGTGCATTTTTAGCACTACGGTGAGGAATGCTTTTTAAAATATTATTTTATTTAAAAATATATTAAAATAATATTATTTTTATTTTTAAACAATTTAAAAATACTAAAAAGTTAATTTAAAATAAAAACTTCAAATTCTTATAAAAATATCTTCTAACTGCAAAAAGAAACACGCTTCGAATCATAACAATGGTCAACTATTGGGGAGCTGACCAATAGGTGTGGAAACCACGTGTGGGCCCACATCACCAAGTTGCCCAATGTGATTTTGGCGGCTACCACTTAAGAAGAACAAGATACGGGGGAAAAAGAAAGAAGAAAAATACTGTTAAAGTATATCGCTTGATTAAAGGTTAATTTTCTGTAGATAAACATGTGGAAAAAAAAAAAAAACAATTTCCCTCTGGGAAATTCACAGCTTAAATATTTGGATTGACGTGTATTTGTTGACCGATTTTACATGAAAAGAGAAGCCAAATTATGAAAACTTTTGAATTTTGAATTTTTTTCTTGAAAATTTGAAAAAAAATCTGTTTAAGATTACTATAACTATTTTCAAAATTTCTATTGATCACATTAATTATTTTTAAAAAAAATATTTATTCATCTCTTTTGATAATTTACAACTATTCTTTATTTTTTAAAAGTTGTTTTTTAAATTAAAAATAATATAAATATTCAATTATATATTTGTTTATGTCTATTATAGTTGATAATATTTATTAATATCGTTGTATTTATTTTATTAAGATCCTTTCAATTATATCAAAATATGATGTTGGGCATGTGAAACTGTTTTTTTTTTTTTAAATCTTGTATTGATTTATTTTAATAATTTTTTTAAAATATCATTATTCTCAATATTATAACATTTATTAATTATATTATTACTCCACCTAGTTTGCTAGTTGTTGTTGTTTTTATATTGAAAAAGAAAAGAAAAGAAAAATGTTTTCAAAAATTCAGGACACCAAACACCTTCATAGAAAATAATAATAATAAAAAAAAAACAGATAAACTGACAATTAGAAAAAAAAAAAATCATTAAGTTGCAGGATCCACAGACCCCATACCAGCCAAAAACAATTCCCAACTCCCAATCCCAGCTCCTCCCTCTCATTCTGCCTC
>Ga0325410_1002842_pt1 | contig 19434 bp, 10 predicted proteins | sample PopdelMetagenome_16_FD_206182 | JGI IMG/M metagenome (GOLD analysis project Ga0325410, IMG submission 206182) | Populus deltoides microbial communities from Bellville, Georgia, United States - Xylem-PdIQD-R3 | ecosystem: Host-associated > Plants > Phyllosphere > Stem > Wood/Secondary xylem... | reverse complement strand
GATAAAAATATGATTTTATCTTTTTTTAGGAAATATACATGGAAAACCTTTAGGATTTGGCCATATGCATGAAAACAAAACATCAATTTTTGTTTTTTTGAAAATAAAGAATTTTTGGAATAAATAATATATTTTGATACTGGGTTTGTATCTTACAATGTAAGTCTATGGCCCAATATTAGACAAAATTATTAAAAAAATTGCTTAACAGACCCATACATAGTTTTAAAATGGTTTTTGAAAAATGTGAATTTATTTTATTATTTGGGTTGAACCCAACCCGAGGCTTAGGTTTGGCCTAATTAGATAGGGTTGCGCCTACTACAAGTGCAACAATCCTTTCTTCTTGTTCTTTTTAATGGACTAGACTCGACCCAGCCATTTGGGCTAGGTTAAAATGGGTCCAACCCATCCACGTTGTATGGTCACTAACCCAGCCCAGTGAACATGCTATTTATTTTCACTAATGCAGAACATGAATTCATATTCTGCATGTAGTGGAGGAGAGAAGGCTTACAAGGGGTGGAAGAGAGAAAAAAAAAAGAAGATTACCTAGCATGGAGGGTGTGTCATTGTTGTTATTGGTCCACCGACATGGAGGAAGAAGAAAAGTCTTATGGTGGCGTGGCTATTCGGAGGAGGTGGAGAGGATGGGTAGGTAAAGGAGGTGCACGATGATCAGTCGACGAGATTGATGTAGTGGTTGAAATTGTAGTGGAGAGAGAAAATGACAAGACAAACAAAGAAAAATACAAGAAAATTGATTTTTTTTCACTTCGCACCCTTTTTTCCTGCTTCTCAATGCCCGAAATCCACTCCTATTTATATGAGGTGGGAGAGGGACATCTTATATTTATTGAACCAATCTTGGCCCTTGATTTGGTTAAGAAAGATCTCAATCATTGGCTTAAAGTCGTCATCATAGACTACTAAATTAAACTACTAAAGGTTGATCAAGTTAGCCTCTTTAGTTGTAAGGGCAATCAGTCGACATGAATTATATTGGGGGTGTAGTACAATGTAATAACCTAATTACTAGGACAACACACCAATTGTAATATAGGAAAAGACGTGGTGAAATTGTTTTAAGAAAAAACTGAATTCATGTAAAAGTCCATCAAAATTTCTACCAAAATCTTAGTAAAGTCTTCCCTATATTGGGAAGTCCCAAGTTATTGACAACAACTTATTACACTTCTATTAACCATTATCCAATCACGACCTAATCATCTTGGGTCTCAATTCCAACAATTCACATCAATACAATCACAATTTTTCAAATATCAATATAATAGAAATGAAGTATTAAATGGTACTAAATAAGTAAACAATCTTACATGTAAAATATAAATACATGAAAATATAATTTAAATTTATACATTCAATTTAAAAGATATAAATACAATTTAAGTCACGATAGTTTCTTAAGACACAACATACATGAACATTCAATCTAAACTAGATAACAAAAGAATAGAAAGATCTAATAATCACTGTTGATGAGAGTTTGACGGACCTGAAATATCATGGAAAAACAATATTAACATTGGTAATTAAGTAATTTATTCAAGACTATCATACATTCATACTTCTTACGATTCCCCACTTGGTTCTTTTGGGATTTCTTTCTCATGAATTCACTAATATTTTTTCATTTCACTCTAAATTTCTAACCAACATCATATATTAATATCGAAGGACAATTCCTTCAAGAAAGTATCGATACCAATTTATTGGTTCATTAACTATCCTTCACCGGATAGCTAATCAATTTTTTTTTCTAAGAACCTTTGGATGGTAATATCGATACTAATTGATTCCAATGTGTATCATTAGTCTCCGATGCCGGGACCGACTAATCAAGTTTGTCATGAATGTCGATATCAATACAACTCATTGATACCATTAACTATTCCTAAACTAAAATAGTTAATCAAGTTCTAACAGTACTTTAAAATATCCTTCAAAATGCTGATGTCAAGGATCCCTGACATCATTAGCCACCATACCAGGAAGAGCAAATCAAGTTTTCGTGGAAATGTCGATATCAATGAAGCCCATTGATATTATAACTATTCTTCACCTGAATAGTTAATCAAGTTCAATATTTTCCATGTTTCATGGTGATGTTAGCAAACTCTACTAACATCATTAGAATCTTGTACTCGGGATTGACTAATCAAATCCAAAGAAATGCCAATATTAATGGAACTTATTGATATCATTAATCATTCCTAACCGGAATAGATAATCAAGCCTATTTCCATTTCTCACCCATTTCATTAGATGTGTCCCCTTTTTGGATATATATATATATATATATAATCCAAAAATTAAACAAATTTTCATAATTATGCACATTTAAAAAAGATATTAGTGTAGAACATCTACCTGCTGCAGAAGCTCAACTCGCGCTCCCCACTGCTGTTGTGGTCCCTCTTGTATTCATAGGTATTCACGTTATTTTCCATTTAAGTTACATTTCTCATATTAACAATAGCAACAGCAAATGTTGACCTCCCTTCAACAATTCTTGTTTTACATTTGTGTTACCCATTACATCCTTTAAGATCATTGTTCTTTATTTAATCATAACTAATATTATAAATTTAAGTTTCTAACATAGCTTATTTCCTTTGAACATTAAGACATAACACTACATAGTTTATTAAGGGAAAGAAACCTAATTCTTCCCTTAATGCGTCTAAATTTCCCGTTTTAGTAACTTGTCGAAATTGTCAGCAGAGGTTGCAGCCTGACCTCTTCTCAGATTATTAACTATATCTGGAGTTCTAAAACACCAATTTAAGCGAGGTTAGTCTTGTTGGAAAGCTAACATCCTTGGATATAACTTCTATGAAGAAACCTCTCCTAAATTCTATTATTTTTAGGCTTCAAGCCCTTCTGGAATCTAGGGAGATGATTTGTCCACTTTTCATCAATTGTTTAAATGAACCTTCAAACATCTTCATTTCCCACTCTTCCTAAAAAACAACCATTTCTACATTATATGTATGGTAACCTCACTAAATGTGACCTTCTCATCTTTTCCCCTAGCAATTTCTTTATTTTTTTTCTTGTTAATGTCCTTGTGTAATGATATTTTCCTTACCAATTGATCTAAGTCTTGCATAAACCTAACAATTTTATCTCTTATATTTTTTGTGGAAAAATAAAAAATTTCTTTCATCCCTTTTGTTTCCACTACTGCTGGCCTTGAGAGGAAGAAAATAAGGTATTTATAGTCTAATTTTTCTTTAATTACACTTTGGCCCCACTTACTTAAATGTTTTATTTTTGCCCTCATTCCTTTTTCCTTTTACAATTTGAGTTATACTTCTTTTTTTATCATCTATATTATTTTTAGTTTATATAAGTTCATTCCTGAGGTTTACATACAATGTTAGACCATCATAATGGTGTATGGTTTGTTCAGTTTGGTGGAGAGACGAACCATTAAATGCTCTAGAAAAATAGCCACTTGAGTAGCCTTTCTGGTATGAAAGGTAGAAGATGATGAACAGTCGCTAAACGACAAATTGTATGGCATTCCTTTTTTTTGTTCATGGAAAACTCTTTTTTGTGTAAAATCATTGGCTATGGAAAGGTGTGTCATGGATGACCTTTTGAAAAGTGACTCTGAACATTGTGGTTCATGTTTCTAATATTAAAAAAAAAAAATTGGTTTTTTGCATGCTACTAAGCGAAGGTAAGTTAATGTTGGTTCTTTAGTCTAAAAAGTTTGTCCTCACCAAGAGTTAGATGTTTATAGGCAATTGATATTTATGTGATAGGTTATTTAAGCTCAGCGTGATGATCATTGTATAAAAAAAAGAAGATTAATAAATATTCTTCTTTTGTTTATATGGTTAAGTCTTCTGATCTATTTATTGACAAAAGTAGCGAGCCTTTAGGTTTAATTCACATTGATATTTGTGATTTAAAGTTTATGCAAACTAGAAATGATAAAAAGAATTTATTTACTTTCATTAATGATTGCATATGATATCATTATATCAATTTGCTAATAAGCAAATATGAGGCTTTAAAAGTGTTCAAACATTTAAAAAAATGAGATTGAAAATCAACTTAGTTAAAAGATCTATGTGATAAGAAGCGATAAAAATGGGGAATACAATTCACCTTTTGAAGAATTTTATTCTGAGTATGGTGTAATTCATCAAATCATGCTTCTTATTCTCTATAACAAAATGGTATTATTGAATGTAATAATCGAACGTTGAAAGAATTGATGATGCTATATTGATAAGTTCAAAATTACCTTAGAACTTGGAGGCTATCTCATCAACAAATTATATTATTAATAAAATACCTTATAAGAAATTAGACAAGATATCATATGATTTATGGTATGGTATAAGACCATCTTATAAATACATATAAGTTTCGAACACTAAATTGTTGAATATGCTTGTTGTTTAGGTTTGATAGTTTTGTGAATTGAAACCTCTTCCATGTTTTTTATGATTTTTTTTAGTTTTTTGTTGTTTATTTTGATTTAATCATGTGTAATCATGATAATATGGTTTGCGTGAACCAAAAAAGCTTGGTTTTTAGGCTTACAAGGCAAGATTATAGGTTTGGCAATAACTGGGGTATTTTTGGACAATTTTAGGTTTTTTTTTCTTCATGTTCTTAGAAAGAACATTGTCCTAGCTCCATAATTTGGAAAAGTTTTGGTCCAATTCTTTGCATCAACAACTTCATGAGCTTTGGTTAATCAATAATCAAGGGTTAATTCGCATCAATAATCATGATTTCTGATTTTAAATCTAAGATTTTGTTTTTTCACCGAAATCTATTTTGAACAAATTGTAATTTTTGGTTGATAATATTTTATGTTTGTTGCTTGATTATTGTTTAGTGATTGATTTCCAACATGCTTATATCTTTGGTTTGTTCATATATGGTTTGGATCGTGATTCATGTTTATGGGCATGTTCTTTGTGTTCTTGGGTTTTTATATGTTTTAATCTGTTTTTGACAACAAAATTTCATATTTTTATGTTTTTTCAAGTTTGATATGTTTTGGGTTTTGTTTTTGGTTTAGTTTATGATCCAACCAAAAATTCTAGGTCAACTCAATTGGGTCAAGTTCGGATCAGATGGGTAAGGTCTTGTTTAGTTCTCAAAATTTTTGATAAATGAATTTTTGGTTTAAAGGTGTGTTTGACAACTTACCGTTAAACCTATTTTGGTAGGATTATCCTAAAGAAAACTAGTTTTTACCAAACAAAGCCTTAAGAAATAATAAAAACAATAAAAATATATTTTTAAAAAAATAATATATTTTTTTTTTGCATATAGCTAAGAATCCTAAAAATTATTTGAGTATTTTTTTTTAATCTGAAATACTTTGGCATGTTTTTTTTTTAAAAAAAAAATATTGCATGAATTTTACAACAAGTTTGTAAAATTTAATTCCACAAAATTTTGACCTAGATTTAAAAATTGTCAAAAACTTATTTTTGACAAGGAAATATATTATTCACTTTTAATATAAGGATAAAAAAAACTTATAAAAGATTTAATATCCAAAATGTTATTCAGGATAATAATTTATTCTTATTCACTTTTAATATAAGGATAAAAACTACTGCAAGCAGTTCTATCTTGAAATATTATTTGGATTGACGCAGTAACTAAAAATTTCAAATTTATCCTAAAAGGAGCCTTAATGATAATTGAGGATATTTGAACTTGTGTCCCATGGTGTAAGCAAGAGTCATGGACATTCTAAATACAGAAAGAAAAGGTAAAATTTTAATAATCACTAAATCTCTTTAGATTTCAAACTTTAGCTCTTCATGGCACATAAGTTGTGAATGAGCTTTCTTTCTTTTGATATCTTTTCAAGTCAAGATCTTTTAGAAAAATTTCTTGATCTAGCAAACCAAGATTTGTTCATCGTAGCAAATCCATCATAGTAGGTCGATAGAATTTAGAAACACCATCGGCCATAGCAACCACAAACAAAGAAAAATGATGCAACTTATCTCAAATAAAGCATATTAGGGGTGCTAATACAGTTCTGTTACACAACCAATCCCTTGACCAGAATCTCTAAAGACCAATTTAGGTTTTTAGTAACCATAATACTAGGTGCCAACTCCTTATCCAACCAAAGACCTCTCCACACCCAGTAAGAGTCACCGCAATGTCGTGCTCTCGTGAAGGGATCAACAATTTATGCCAACAATTTGTATACATTGTGATAAATAATATGTAATTGGTATGGCACAAAATAGTAATATATAATGGTAAGTCTTGACAAATTTGTCAAAGACATAATACCATAAGATAATTACTCTTAAATAGGATTATCTTTATTGACAATGTAAAGTCAAAGGATAATATTATAGATCTATTTATAAAATGCTTAACGAAAGAGCAAGTAGATAATTCATCGAGGAGATGTGATTAAAGTCTTTATTCAAATAATTATCATGATGACAACCCAACATAGTTGATTGAAGATCTCAAGATCTAGGTTCAAAGGGACAATTGAATCATGCATTAATTAAGTAGTAGCACTGTTACTCCTTTCTATGATGAAAAGTGCTACCTGCATTAAAAAATGATAAACTATATTTTTAATTATTCTTATATCTTGAGAAATAATTCAAGTGAGGTATTATAGGAAAATCTTAATAAGAATCACCTATATAAGTGTGAAAAGAGGCCACTTCCACGAAAATTGAAAAGACTAAATTCTCTAAAGCACCTTCTCAAATCAGGAAATATTTGGGGTCAAGATGAACATAACTATAAGAACAAAAATTATAAGAAAATAAATTGCATGATCTTCATTTTTTGGTTCACATAAAGGGCTAAATAGTTCAAAATATCACATTCACTGATTAGTCGAGTGAATCTAATAGTTTTCACTAGGGAATGTTCAAGGCTAAAAGCTATCTAGTCCAATATAGTGACTTTTCACTATTGCTCTCTATTTGCGTGTCTACTTTGTATTTTATTCTCATAATATAATTTTCATTCATAGAAGTGATTATTGAAGTGAATGGAAAGTTGTGTCTTTTACTAAACAGTTGTATATGTTTAAAAGTCTATTTAAAATAAAGTTGTGTCATTTTAAATAAAGTTATGACATTTAAAAGAGTTGTATATGTTTATTTAAATAAAACTAACATTAAAATTGTCTCTCTATATGTAAAGACAATTATGACATTATTTTAATAAGGAAAACAAAACTTTTATATTTTCAAAAAATCTTCCGTTTTATAAACTCTCCTATCAAAATCCTCTATCATTTCTAATAGCGAGTAACATATAAAATTTAATTCATTATTTATTTTGCATCAGAGAGCAAATAATAAATTATTTTAAGATAAAAGGATTTATCCTTACCTTAATCTACATGAAGTCCATTTTCTAGCAACTAATACTATAAGTTGATTTTCTTTTTGATTTATATGCCAGTCATGTTTTGTAGAAATCAAATTATGATGAGAGTAAGAGGAACAATAAATATTGTAAGTTGGTTTTATGTTTTATATTTTATGGAAATCATATCATCTAGGTTCAAAAGGAACAACAATATTAAAATAATTTAAAGTGTTCCAACAATAAATTCCCTGCCCCTTGATAGATCCATGCCAGTGTAGCTAAACCCATAGGAGTGAATCCAACTATTGCTGCTTTATGAAAGAAAAAGGCAACGGACATAATTAATTCCAACCCGGGAGATATCCTTAAGTAACACGTTTCGCTGAAAATCACCATAAACCAAGCCTTGCCACTGATGGAAAAAATAATCCAATGATTGAGGAATGCACAACAAGAGGTTAGCTATCTTGTTCTAAAATTTCCAAGACAATGAACATTGTAATAAAATATGAACTGTAGTTTCTGAACTACAGTTGCAAAAGGGGTATAAATCCTCTTGCACCGACAAGATATTCATTTTAGATAAGAAGGAGCGAGTAAATTGCATGTCATGTAAAGCTAACCATAACATCTCAGTTTTTGGTGATAGAGTATGACTTGACCGAGGAGGAGCCTTTGTTATCTAAAACCTAGATTTTATTGTCTTCTTTATCTTTGTGCAGATGAACATCCTTTAAAGTGTCAATCAAACTGTAAAGCTAGGGCAAAATCTGAGCTTCTAGTATCTCGATTTCATATAAAAGCCATTTTATGAGAAGATAAGTAGTATAGTCGAGTATAAAACTTAGACAAAGGCTTGACACCAACTCAGACATCATCCCAAAAGTTAATGGTTGTGTAGATACCTGACCATATGGGGGAAAGACGCTTAGTAAACAAAGTTAAGCCATTTTTAAAGCTTGGTTTGTGCTCTCTATTGATAAAGTGATCTTCCCAGCCTTCATGGTTTCTTGACAGCCATTTGAAAAAAAGTGTTTTAATTTTTGTAGTGATCGACCCAATTCCTGGTCCACCTCTTTCTACCTCCCTCACAGCCATATTCCAGATAAGTTTATGCGCTTTCTGCTTGGCAGAAGCACCTGACCATATAAATTTACACTCCATCGACATAATTTGCTTCACCACACCCTTTGGCATGCAGAATAAAGACATGTAATAAATAGGAAGAGATGCCAAGATATTCTCAATCAAACATACTTGACCTGCCATTGATAGAAATTCTCCTTTCCAAGACTGAAACCTCATCCAAATCTTAGAGATAACTGGCTTCCATGTAGAAATCCTTTTACGATTTGCTCCTAAAGGCAGACCCCAGTATTTGGCTGGCAAAGAATCAAACTTGTAGAATTAGAGATTGGATAAGCTAGCAGTGTGTATATATATACCTTAGAGTATTTTAACATCCAACAGGCTTTGAATATCATTTGATAAACATTATATTATAATGAAGGGATTTGCTAACCTCTCATCTATAAAGAATGTCACAATGTCATTTTAAAGAGTTCGTTCTTCCTCTTCTGCAATCAAAACCATAACAAAACTTGCTAACAAATGCCAACCATTAATTTTAAAGCACTATTTGGTTAATTGTTTTTTTTAATCTTAAAGCACTATTTGGTTAATTAACACTTGCTTTGCATGCAATCACTTTTAAAAAAGATGTTTTACTTCAAAAAAAATCTGGAAACCTTTTTTGTTTTAATAAAAATCAAGACTACTTCTTAATTTTGAGGTCCATTTTTTAAATAACTTTGACAATTTTCTCTATTTATTTTTTTTTAAAAAAAAAGAAAAAACATTGTATTTATACCAAAGATGTTAATCTTTTACGTAACTTTTTTCAATATTATGTATTTTATTAAGATGTTTCATTCAATTGATGTAAGTGCGTGTGTATTATCATCTTATCTAACTCTTTTTTTTCTAGATTTTTGAATTTAAGAATTATTCTAATATATATATATATATATATTGGATTTAATCAAATATTGTTTAGTTGTTCTATATATTTGTAAACGCAACTAATCAACAAGTTACTAGATGTTAATTTTATCTTATGAACAAAACAATTCATGCACTAAAAAAAACCTAAAAAAGATCAATAAATTATTGTGATCTTAAATCCATTATACTTTAGATTGAAACCCCATTTCAAAAAAAAATCATTTAACTAACTATTTAACACAATTCAATTTTTTTTATATAATCTATTAGTTATTATTATATATATTGACTAGGGACAAGACTAGGGACAAACTGATCTTTTAACATTTTAGAAGTACAATTAAATGACTTAAATATCCTTAAAATAAAAACTAATTAGAGTCCTAGGGCTTTTCGATCTTTGAAGATTTTGATTACATAGTAAAATGACTATATTGCCCTTAAAATAAAATTGATGCCCAAGGGCTTTTTTGTATTTTCATCATAGTTTTTTTGTTATAATCAATTTGAATGGGTAGCAATTAAGTTTTTTTCACAAATATAAATACAATTAAAAAATAAAATAAAAGTGATTGGAGCGTGTTATGCACGCGCCTATGCTTTTAGGCCTCTCAATGATTAAACAACGCCTTCCACGACAAAGTTGGAAGCGTGGCATTGTCCTCTTTCTAGTGGTCACGTATGTGTGCACGATTGAGTAGCAAATGAGCTTCAATGGATTTTTTTTTCTTTTCCCCCTCCTTTTCTCTTTCCTCGCCTCAAATTTTGCATCAGCTCTTCCAAAAATTTAATTTGTTCTTTCAGTTTGTTTTTGTATCAAATTGATCCTCATTTTTTTAATTTTTATTTGTTTTTCTTTTAATTCTTTTTTAAGTTGGTTTTTTTTTTTTGAAATTTGTCCCTCATCATTTTGTTTGTTTTAATTTTTATATCCAATTTGATTTGCATTCTTATGATTGCTATTTTTTATTATTTTCTTGATTTATTTAGTTGAGAATAATTGGGAGGCTTAACCTAATGGTTAGCCAACCCTTTCTATATATATAGATAGGGCAATATACAATAGTAATGGTGGAGGTTACCACACAAGAGTATGTCTGCAATATTTTCTATATACAATATTTCCTATATAAGTACATTCTATAATATGCCCCCTCAAGCTGAGGGTGGAGGATCAACCCGAAGCTTGAAACGAAAAGCAGTAAATGAAGAAGTAGGAAGTGGCTTAGTGAAGACATTGGCAAGTTGATCCTAGGAGGAAATAAAACGAATCTGAATCTACTTCTTTGCAACTCTATCTCGGACAAAATGATAATCGACCTCAATATGTTTTGTGCGAGCATGAAAACCAGGATTCGCAGACAAATAAGTGGCACCAAGGTTGTCACACCAGATAATAGGAGCAGAAGTAGACGGAATCTGGAGACCTGTTAATAAATACTGAAGCCAGATAACCTTAGCAGTGCCATCAGCTAAGGCTTTGTACTCAGCCTCAGTAGAAGAGCGAGCAACTGTACGTTGCTTACCAGATTTCCAAGAAATCAGCGTCTGACTAAAAAACACAAGGCAACCACCCGTAGATTTTCTGTCCTCAACACTGCCGACCCAATCTGCATCTGTAAAACCATGTAAGGCAAAAGAAGAACTACGAGTAATATGTAAGCCATGTGATGCCGTACCCCGAAGATAACGCAAGATGCGTTTCACGACAGCCCAATGAGAATCTGTAGGAGCATGCATAAACTGACAGACTATGTTAATAGCAAAGCAAATATCTGGGTGCGTAAAAGTGAGATACTGAAGAGCACCCACAATTTGACGAAAGCGGGTAGCATCAGAAAACAATGGATCGGGCAGAATGGTAGCTTTGGATGTAGAGATAGAGGTATCAACAGGTTTGCAAGATAGCATACCAGCCCGAGTGAGAATGTCAAGTATATATTTATGCTGGCGGAGCATAAGACCCATACTAGTAGACTAAACCTCAATACCCGAAAAGTAATGAATAGAACCCAAGTCGCGAAGCTTAAATTCTGAGCTCAGTAGCTGAATGAGGCGTTGGAGCAGAAGAGAGTTACTACCCGTAAGCAGAATATCATCAACATAGACCAGAAGATAACAAATATCAGCACCAACAGAGAAGATAAATAATGAGGTATCCAACTTAGAGGCACGGAAACCAATAGATAACAGGAAATCATTCAGACGAGTGTACCAAGCCCGCGGAGCCTGTTTTAAACCATATAGAGATTTGTGCAATCGGCACACATGAGAGGGGAGAGCAAAATCAACAAAACCTGGAGGTTGTTTCATGTAGACCTCCTCATCAAGGACACCATTGAGGAAGGCATTATGGATGTCAAGCTGATGAATTTTCCAATCACACGAAATTGCAATGGAAAAGACTAATCTGACGGTCGCCTGTTTGATGACTGGACTAAAGGTTTCAGAGTAATCAATACCTTCTTGCTGAGTGAAACCTCTAGTAACCAGACGCGCCTTATACCTCTCGATGCTGCATCAGATCTGCGTTTAATCTTGTATACCCACCGACTACCAACAACATTCATAGAAGGATGAAACGGCACTAAGGTCCAAGTTCTGTTTGCGCATAAGGCATGAATTTCCTCACGTATAGCACTATGCCACGCCTCATATCTGTTACCATCATTAAAAACAAGTGGCTCATGAGAGGGAGGAGAAACTACCCGGTTGAAGGAGACAGCACAGGCTACGGCAGTGGCTGTAGACAACGCTGTTTTGGGCTGCCTTGGACGAAGAACCATGGGATGTTGACGTGCAGCTGGGCATGTAGAAGTGTGACCTGTACCTGGAAGAGGCTGAAGATGATATGAGGAGAGGTCTACACAGAACTGCAGGCTAGCTGGAGAAGCAGTGGAGGGACTAGTCAGCACTGCAGACACTAGCGAGGCTGCTGCAGAACTGGGATGAGCTGATGCAGAACCGGGCTGCTCTGTTGCAGCAGACCTGAGAACATGCACATCCGGTGATGGAGAACTTGTACCTGCACAATGATCATTGGAAAGACAAGCATATGGTGACAGTATGGTAGTGTGGGATGGTGATGAAGGGGTGGTAGAATCAATGGGCAAAGTGGTAATCTGGTGGGGTGCGGCAGATGGCAGAATTGGGTTGTGGTTGGGGCTGGTTTGGTAAGTAGTAGGCTGAAAGGATAGAGGAGGGTGCAAGGATGGAAGATAGGTAGGTGGGGTAGGAGGTACCGGTGAGGATGTTACCTATTCAGACTTTGCAAAAGGAAAGACATTTTCATGAAAACAAACATGACAGGAGACATAAATACGATCAGACTCTAAGTCAAGACAACGATAACCAAAATGGGATGAGCTATAACCTAAAAACACACAAGGAGAAGACCGAAAATCTAATTTATGGGCATGATATGGACGCAAAAAGGGAAAACAAAGACACCCAAAAGTACGTAGGAAGTTATAATCAGGAATGCGTCGAAACAGACACTCAAATGGAGATGTATTTTGGAGAACAAGAGTAGGCATGCGATTAATAAGGTAAACCAAGGATTCAAAAGCATAGTTCCAAAATCGCAATGGGGCACTACACTGGCCTAAAAGGGTTAGGCCAGTTTTGACAATACGTCGATGATGACGTTCAACAGTGTCATTTTGTTCATGAGTATGAGGACAAATTAACCGATGATGAATACCAATGGTCTGAAAAAATTTATTTAATTTACGATATTCACCGCCCCAATCAGTTTGAACAGATTTAATTTTAAGAGAAAATTGACGCTCAACAAGTGTTTGAAACCGTTGAAAAGTGGAAAAAACATCAGATTTCGCAACAAGCAGATAATACCATATATGTTTGGTATGCGCATCGATAAAAATAACAAAATAGCGGAAGCCATCAGAAGAAAACATAGGGGCAGGACCCCAAACATCACTAAAAATTAATTCAAGTGGGGCAGAAGTTTTGTGACCCGTAAGTCGTAATGACAAACAGGACGACTTTCCTAAAGGACAAGCTTGACACTGAGTAAGAGAACGTCTAGAAGTACATACGATTTTATTACCGGAAACTAACAAATTGAAAATGTGAGGGGTTGGATGACCCAAACGACGATGCCACAGGTCGGCAGTCGCGGAGATGTAAAGAGACCAAAAAGCTTGAGGAACTGACGTGGCAGAAGACTCGGAGAGGACATAAAGGCCATCATGACTCTGACCGGAAAGGAGAACTTCCTTGGTGACGAGATCCTTCACATAAAACATAGAAGCGTGAAATTCAAAATAAACATGATTATCACGACAAAATTTTTGAACAGATAACAACGGTTTGGTAATGTGAGGCACATGGAGAACATTAGATAATGTAAACATGCGTTTTGGGGAATGTAATTTAGTATGTCCAATATGGGATATGTCAAGGCCCTTACCGTCACCAACATGCAAATAATCATTACCAAGATAGGGTGCAGAATCGGTTAGAGTTCCAAGATCAGGTGTGACGTGTTGATTTGCGCCGGTGTCGGGGAACCAAGTCGCAGCAGAGATATTCCCAACAGCAAGATGAGCAGAAGCCTGCGGAGAGCTGCTATGAAACTGGGAACAATGGGGAGCTGTGCCCAAAACCGGAGCACAATTGGCAGCGTACATGCTGTTGTTCAGACCACTGCCCAGCACTGGAATTGCACCTGGATTGCTGCCAGTGGTTTGGTCGCCAATCTGCAGCAGATTGGCCCTTGTTCTAGGGAGTGAAATGGTTGCTGTGGGGACGCCAATTACCTCTAGAGCGACCCCTGTTGTGGCTGAAGTTAAGGCTGTGATGAGACATAGCATGGTGTGCAGAAAACTGTGGTGTTGGCAGCAGAGGTGGCTGCTGCGGCAGAGAAGAAGAAGACAGCAGAGAAGGAGCAGCAGCCATGGAATGGAAAGAGTTCTTGTGTAGAAATTCATGGGTAAGAAGGTGGTTGTGAAGATCAGCATAGGATAGCGGTTCTGCCTTGGTTATGAGACTCGTTACCAAGTCTTTGAACTTACCACGAAGGCCACGAAACACATAAAGATTGAAATCTTCAAGAGACATGGGGCGACCAACAGCAGCCCATTCGTCAAATAACGATTTGGCTTGCTGCATATATAGACTAACCGATGAGTCACCTTGTCAAAGGTCTTGAAAGGAGCCATGGAGTTGCATGATGCGAGAATTAGACGGAGAGGCAAGCGCTTTCTCAAGAGTGCGCCAAACACAATGCGAAGTAGAACAATCTACCACGAGATGCAACACATCCACGGAGAGAGAGGAGAGCAAAGCACTCAAAATAAGTTGATCCTGTTGCTTCCAACGAAGAAAAGAAGGGCTGATGATGAAGGAAGAACCAGCAGAGCTGTCAAAAATATGAGATGGAGGACCCGGCACGGAACCGTCAACAAAGTGAAAAACACCTTGACCAAGGAGATATGGCTTCATCTGCATTCTCCAATAGAGATAATTTGTGTTTGTAAGTTTTAGCGAAACAACTTGGTGAGTGTTCGCTAAAGGAACAATAGCTGTAGCGTGAGTTCCTATGAGAGATAAAGGAACGGCAGGGACTTGGGAGGAAGAATCAGAAACAAGCTCTGCAGGTGGAGGCTGCTGTGGGGAAGAAAAGGCACCAGCGGCAGCAGCTTGGTGAGGGCTGGCCGGCTGTGCTGCACCACCTGTGGAGAGGGAGAAGTCGGCGGCAGCAATAGAATCCATGTAGAGAAAGTAAAGAGAGGGCCGGCTGCAAAGGGAGGCAGGAAGAAAAGAGTTCTGACGGCAGAAGGCTCTGATACCAAGTTGAGAATAATTGGGAGGCTTAACCTAATGGTTAGCCAACCCTTTCTATATATATAGGTAGGGCAATATACAATAGTAATGGTGGAGGTTACCACACAAGAGTATGTCTACAATACTTCCTATATACAATATTTCCTATATAAGTACATTCTATAATATATTTTATTTTTCAATTTAGTCCATTATTTTCTTTTATTTAATTTTTATACCAGATTTGATCCTTATTATTTTGATTGTTATATATTTGCTTCATGATTTTTTCGTGTTTTCTTTCTATAGGGTAATCATGGTTTCATGACTTGAGTCAAGGGTTTTGAAGATTAGCCTAATTTAGCTTTGGTTTTTTTTTAGATCCTTTTCTTAAAATTGATTTTTTTTCTTTCAATTTTATCTTTTAACATTAAGTTATTGGACCTTGAGATTCGTTATTTTTTCTACTTTCCTTTTAATGGGGTTCTTTTGATTATATATCCCGAGTCGCATGTTAGTCGAGTTAACCTAGGTTGACTCATGTTTTTTTTATTTATTTTTTTAGTTTTATCTTTTATCATTTAGTCTACTTGAGAGTTAGCCTCTATTATTTTATTCAATTTCTTATGTGTCGTGTTATCTCGGTCTCATAACTGGGCCATGAATTTGGCATGCCGACTTTAGTCTGGTTTTTTAAAATTGATTTTTTTTCCTTTTCATCCTTAAATATTTTTTGTTTTTCTTTTTATGTGGTTATCTTGTTTTTATTCAATTTTTTCTTTGTTATCAAATAAATTTATGACACCTTTAAAAATATTTAGAAGGCATCTTTTTATAATATCGGCAAGCATTAGGTTTTTTCGATTAGTCATTGTATTATTTTTTTTTTTTGTCGTTGGTTTTTTTAATCATGTTTTTAAATTAACCAATATTATTGAACCCATTCGAATCAATGACCTAAATCTCATATTTTTCTTGCTCCTTTAAAAACATTATCATCATTTGAACATCTTTCTTTTACATTATAAAAAACTTAACAGGACCTATAGCATAACATGAGCTAGCTATCTATTAGTTCACTACAACTCAACCATATTAAACAAACCCTAAAGCCCAAAGTTATTAAACTCGACCTGGCCTGACGGGTTGACCCAGTACCCGGGTGACTCGGGGCCATGACCGGGTTTCAAATAGTCAAGACCCAAGCTTGTAATTGGCTCTATCAAATCCATATAAGACTCAACTTTTTTTATCTTATTTTTTTTATTTATTTTTAATAAACTTAAAAAACACAAAATTAATTTATGAATACTTACTCTCACAGTTTTTTTTATAGGCCTACATCCACATGGAATGTTTCTTAACTTTTTCATGTGGGATAGCTATACTATGTGAGATCTATATATCTCACATAGTATAGCTATATGAGATATATATATATATATATATATATATATATATATATATATATATATATATATATATTCAGGTTTAAAATCTCAAACATTTTTAAAAAAATTTTCAGGTTTATCAGGGTCAACCCATGTGACCTAAGACTCGACCCATTAGTGAGGTCAACCCCCGAACTGAATTTAATAACTATGCTAAAACCTGTAAAATTTAGGTGTCAAGTCATATAAGAAGTCATCCAAGCCACAACTATCCATGTGTTACTTTTAAGAGAATTAGGTGGGCTTGGTAATAACTTGGCCATAAAAGGAGAATTAGGTTATAGTACACCAAGGAAGGTAACCTAATTCTCCTTTTGTGGCAATGACAACAAGACTATAATTCAATGACATATTCAAATCTCAATATCAACTTTACTCCAATTTTGATGTAATTCTAATGTACGACAAAAAGAAATCATAATCACTCCAAGGTTTGACCTCTAGATAATATCTATATATGCTTTCTAATTATTTTACAATGACTTCTAATTATTTTTTTGGAAAGCTTTTGTTTCTCTGTTATCTTGCTAGTTTACTACTTTAAGCTAAAGTGATGGAACTTCTAAGTAGAAGAAATGTATGAAGTTTACCCTAACTTTCTTGAGATTTAGACTTTATATTCTTCACTTTTTTAAATCACATTTCAATTCCTTTTATCCCCTACAAACAGTAGAATATGTAATAAAATGTAGTTGAAATTATTTTATAATTATTTTTATTTTCGATGAGTTAGTAGGGATTGATTGAGATAAAAATAAGAAAATAAAATTGCCACCTAGTTTTATAGTAACTATGAATCCTAATTGATTTTTCAAAGGTTATAGGTAAGGGACTAATTATACCAAATAGAAGATGATATATTACCTTAGGTAAATTGCATCATGTGTGTTTCTTATGATAAAGATTCCTGTTGTGTATACATGTTAATGTTTTCTTAAATTGGTATATGTATTTGATTTTAAAGGTAAAAGAATATTATAATCTAAAATAATGATTTGGGACCTGACCTCAACAATATAGCCCAAACCTTAAAAATTCCTTAAAAAAACATTTGCACACATAGAAAAATTTAAAAAACAATATTTACAAATAAAAGTTTTAAGAATATTTATTTGTATATATTTTTTATTGAATGATTAAGGTAACTATAACATCTAAGAGTATGGGTGAATTAGGTATATCACTAATATTGACAAATAATGTAAATAACTTCAAATAAACAATATAATTAAAGGGTTTCAAGTAAACAGATAGAGGAAAGAGAATTTGCAAACTCGTTTTTAACGTGGTATGACAAATTTACATCTACATCTCAAGTACCAACCTGTAATTAAGTATTGTATGTTTTCACTTGTCCAAGTTTAAGAGTATAATAGTCACATGATGAATTCACATCAAGATTCTTACACCACTTGAAGATATTTCCTCTTAGATTTTTCCCACATAAAGATATGTCATCTTCAAGATTTTTCAAACTTGAAGATATGCCCTCTTCAAGATTTTTTTCTTATTGAGATTACCTCACCAATGTTAAGAGTTTTTATCTAACTCTCAAAGATTTACAAGTGTGATTTTGTTATCATAATTAACTCTCTCAATACAATGAATAATATAATTGAAAGTTCTAATATATTTATATCTTACAAGATAACACTTATATTATTTAAAAGTGTTTAAGTATAGTGATAATGAGATTAAATACTTTTATGATAGAATATCAAGGTTTAATATCACAAATTAGAATATAATCAAGGATTGATGATTTTGTAGTGTTCTTACACTTAAAATAACTTGTATATCATATATGCTTGGAATCCCTCTCTAGTTTAGCAATTACGCAAGCTATATATATGTTTCTATGAAAAGCTAATCCTTTATAGCCGTTATAGTCTCACTAACAACTCAAACAGTTGACTGGTTCCTGTAGAATTCCCAAGTGTTCATCACGAATGAATAAGCATTTGACCAGTTAATGTACAATTCTAGTCTTAAGAGATTAACCTAAGTGAATTCTTACAATCATCTATCTTAGATTATATCATGTTATTTAGCAATCATTTAATGCATGCAGAGTACTGAAGTGTGTGAGTTCATTTTAATTTTGGTATCAAGTAGGATATAAATATTTACATGAGCACTAGAATGAACACTTAATCTAAGTTTTCACTTTGCTTTTTTTTTGGACTTTTTAATTGATTTCTTCATAAAATTCATCATATTTGTTGATATGTTATTCATATATAACTTGTTTAAAGCTTATTTTCAACCAAACATATTATTAGTCTATTTTTTATTTTATTGGTATCATCAAGATATATATAAAAATATAAATGTATAACATCAAATATCAGCGATATCTTTTATATAAAATATAACGTTGTAAACTTAAAGGTGACTCCGCTGGTAAGATAACAGTTTACTATATAATAAAAAGTGAATAAAAAATAGTATTGCCAATAGCTCCCTTTAACTCACAAATCCAAAGTTATAGAGAAGTAATATAGAATTAATCTATCATATCATCCCTCCGTTGATTCTTTTTAAAAATTACATAAATCAAACATCTATGAAAAATTTTCATAATTTATTATACAAAAATAAAAAAAATAAAAATATCAACATATGAAAAATTAAATTATCTACTAATTAATCTATCATATCAACAATATTATTTATTATACGAAAATAAAAAAAATCAACATCTATGAAAATTTTTCGCAATGCGATAAAAGGACAGGTAGATTGCAAAAGGTGGTTAGCAATGTTAACAGAGATAAAAATGTTCCAATTATGAAGGGTTGAGCTAAAATTCAAAAGAAAA
>Ga0325410_1002840_pt1 | contig 19438 bp, 5 predicted proteins | sample PopdelMetagenome_16_FD_206182 | JGI IMG/M metagenome (GOLD analysis project Ga0325410, IMG submission 206182) | Populus deltoides microbial communities from Bellville, Georgia, United States - Xylem-PdIQD-R3 | ecosystem: Host-associated > Plants > Phyllosphere > Stem > Wood/Secondary xylem... | reverse complement strand
ATGCAGTTATGGAGCTATGGTGTCGTTTATGTAAGGAACCATGTTTATATAGGATGGGCAAGCGTGCAAATTAGATTGTGATGTCAATCTTGTAATTAAAGCCATTGCAATTTTGTGAAGACCACTGGAAAACTTAAGATGAATAATGACTCGCGTACCATATTAGCATGTGTTATCAATGTACATCATCATCATCATCATCATCATCATCATCATCATGATGTTAAGGTCGACCAGTCACTTGCCTTCTTCAAATTTCAAGTAAAGGAAAGGGCACTAATAATAATATCTGTAGTGTTGACGTAGGCATTTACTTTTTAAGAGAGATCCTCTTGTTACTGATAATGCTTTGGTCAAGCCATGAGAGAGAGACCGCCTTTGTCATCTCCATAGAAAGCTTGCACTTGCTGGGCTCCTCTCTCTCTCTCTCTCAACTCTACTCCATTTATTGTTGTTTCCCTTCCCTCTCAGTACTCTCGCAAGCACAAAAAAACACAAACAAAAAAAACAACTAATCCCTCCCTCGATCGTCGTGCATGCCTAAGTCTGTCTCTTGCTTGATATTCGTCTCTTTCCTCTTCCTCTTCCTCTTCCTCTTCCTCTATATTTGTGTCACCTTCTCTCCCTTACCACTACCATCAAAGCAAAGAAACCCCTTCTTTGACTCTCTCTCTCTATCTCGTAAACCTAAAACACTTGCTGCTAGCTAAGTTGTGTTATTTCCAAAGACAGATAAAGAAAAGAGAAGCCCAATAACCTCTCTGTCTAGTACTGTACTCTCACCGATTACACCGCCAACAACATGGATTCTAGTTCTCATCAGAACTGGCTAGGTTTCTCTCTTTCCAACCATCATCACATGAATAATACCATCAACATCCCTACCTCTTCTGATTCCTCTCACCTCTGTCTCTTCGAAGCCTTTAACACCACCACTTCCTCAGGTCCCTCCCTCCCTCTCTCCTGATATCTTATTATTTTATTTTGCTCAAACTACGACTAGATTTCTTTTCTGTTTTTATATTAACATTTTTTGTGGTGTTTATACATACAGCACAAGAAGTAAACGCAGTAGTAGCTGCTGGTAGAGCTACAGACATCTCTTTATTTACAGCTTCTGGACCAAAACTTGAGGACTTTCTTGGTGGTTGCACCTCTACATCACCATCACAAACACCACAACAGCAGCCACTGTGTGGTCAGTTCTCTACTGAGACACCCGTGACTACCACCGCTACTACTTTATCTGACAGTACTAGTTCAGAGATATATGACTCCGAGCTCAAAACTATAGCTGCTAGCTTCCTTCGTGGTTTTGCCTCCACTGATCATCAAAAAATCGATAGTACCCAAAAACATCAACAACTTCTTGTTCAGGCCGAACATGCACCGAAGAAAACAGTTGAAACTTTTGGCCAACGTACTTCAATCTATCGAGGAGTCACCAGGTAAATAGGAGTTATGGACACCCTAAATCTTTAAGAAGAAAAGCAAGTGTATTTCTTCTCTTTTTTTCTTGAAAATAATTTTTAAAAAGCTGATTTTTTTAAAATTTTTTTTTGTTGGGGTTTGTGTAGGCATAGATGGACCGGCAGATATGAAGCCCATTTGTGGGATAATAGTTGCAGAAGGGAAGGGCAGAGTAGAAAAGGAAGACAAGGTAATGAAAAGCTTCCCTGATTTATTCTTGAATATTTTTTCTTGTGCCCTTGTGCTGCGCATACCCTTACCATGTAGTATGCGAGATCTGGGATCGAGGCTCAGTGTGAAGTCCTTTGGTACAGTGGGGCAGAAATAAATGGTGAAAGAAAGAATATTGTCAATGAAATGGACTGCAAAATCCAAGAGAAAACAAACCATTAAACTGTATAACTCAAAGGCTTAGATCTTCTGGGATTTTGAAGACCATGTAGATTTTGTTACAGCGTGTGCATTTATAAAAGATTCTGATCTGCTTTCGTTTCTTTATGTGGCATGTACATGGCGAATGATTTCTGCTTCATGGAATGGAAAATTGATCATCATTGTCCTTGCAGTTTATTTGGGTGAATTCCTTTTCCTCTTCTCTTCTCTCAGCCTTATGATATTAAGTATGATTAAAATCATCATTATGTTTTACTTGACTCGAAGTATTTTTCCTTCATGAGTTTATGTATCATCATCATCATCATCATCATCATTATCTGCTACTTCAGATTGGACACTAGATTTTGTTCACTGTAACTTAAGATTCTTTATTTTCCCATGAATATGTGATCAAGTTCAGAATCATCTATATATATCTAGATTCTTATTAGAGTAGTATTGCTATTTTCTTTTAATACTAAATGCTTCTGTTTTTGTTTTTAATAATATTTTTTAGGTGGCTATGACAAGGAGGAGAAAGCAGCCAGAGCTTATGATCTTGCAGCTCTCAAGTACTGGGGTCCGACCACCACAACAAACTTTCCGGTGAGTGCTTTATAATATTTTTTTTAGATGCTTTGTGCAAGGATATCCTTTTTAAGTGTTTTTTTTTTCTCCCTCATGGAACTCTTTGATTTTGAGTTTTCTATATTATACTTTAGGTTTCTAACTATGAGAAGGAAATAGAAGGGATGAAGCACATGACAAGGCAGGAGTTTGTTGCGTCACTTCGAAGGTATTAAACACCTTTAAGAAACCCAAGTATTCCTTTTGTTTTGTTTTTTTTTTAGATTTTTATTGATGGTATCTCATTATCTTTTATATTTTGTTTAATCTTGTAGAAAAAGTAGTGGTTTCTCTAGAGGAGCATCGATCTACAGAGGAGTGACGAGGTTTGTCATGTTGATACCGCATTTATCCTATCTATTTTGAATATTGGAAAATATTCGACTGTAGAAAAATGATTGTATTTTCTTGCATCTTATTTGATCAGGCACCATCAACACGGTCGGTGGCAAGCAAGGATCGGAAGAGTTGCTGGCAACAAAGATCTCTATCTTGGCACCTTTAGTGAGTTTTCTAATCCTCCTTTCTGCCATCCATATATTGGCAATGGCAAGATTTCTCATTTTATATTAATGATTCTTTAGTTGTATGTACAATGTGATAATAAAGACAACATTTCTTTGTTCAAACAGGCACGCAGGAGGAAGCTGCCGAAGCTTATGACATTGCAGCGATCAAATTTAGAGGCCTAAATGCTGTAACCAACTTTGACATGAGTCGCTATGACGTAAAAAACATAGCTAATAGCAATCTTCCCATTGGAGGAATATCCGGCAAGTCAAAAAATTCCTCAGAATCCGCTTCTGATAGCAAAAGCATTGATGGAAGCCGATCGGACGATCGAGATCTCTCCTCAGCAACCTCGGTAACCTTTGCTTCTCAGCCTGCAACTTCTACTCTTAGCTTTGCCATACCCATCAAACAAGACCCTTCAGATTATTGGACCAATATCCTTGGATACCAAAACACCACTACTATGAACAATGCCAAGAACAGTAGCAGCAGCATTGTTGATCCAAGCACTTTACTTCAATCTTCCACAAGCGGTCCTGCTTTTCAAAGCCCAACAGTTTTCAAAATGGACTTCAATGCAAATTCATCTGTCAATGAAAGCAATAACAATGGGCTATTATTCAATGGTGGTTATACACAGCAGCAGATAAGTGGTATTGGTACATCATCACCAAGTTCAAATATCCCATTTGCTACACCCATCGCCTTCCATAGTAATGGTAATAGTTACGAGGGCAACCCAAGTTATAGTAGCTGGATTGCTCAACCTTTGCATTCTTTCCAATCTGCAAAGCCCAAACTCTCAGTGTATCAGACTCCCATTTTTGGAATGGAATGAGCTCACAAAAGAAATGCAAAGGGGAAATGAGAATCTGTGCAAGAATGAAAGTGAAAGGCCAGGTAGCTACCTAGCTAGCTAGCTAGCTAGCTCGATGTTGATGCCAGCATGCAATGCCATTATGCATAGATGGATTAACTTTTTTACTTTGAATAGATGAGTTGGGACTGACGAGCATTTCCACGGGTAGGTGACATTAGTACTAACTGCAAGCTCTTTCTCAGTTTTGTGCTCTTTATCTCCTTCGCTTTTGCTTTTTCACTGACATGAATTTACATGGGTATAAAATGAAGGAACATCATGAATATTATATCCTTTTTGCTATCTTTGATCTTGTTAGTAATATTAGATTATATATAATATGGATATGGAAGAGTTAATTTCCATCAATTTAGCACTTCCATTCAACTTTGAATACATGGAGTGGCATGTCAATATCAATTTAGCTCTTCATCTCCACCTTTCTTTCTCATGTTTAGATTTAGGGTCTTTTTAATATTCAGCACTATGAGAAATTTCAGATCTAAAAATATAAAAAATTAATTTTAAATAAAAAAAATTAATTTTAAATAAAAAAATTTAAATTTTAATCAACTCCCATAACACGAACCCAATGGGCTTAATTAAATTGGTTATCTAAATATTAAGGCAAATTTCAAAGTTTGAGGAAAGAATCCGGGAAAAAAAATATAAATATATTTGTTCGAAAGCCTTGAATGCTCCAAACACAGAAAGAAAAGGCAGTCTAAGGTCTTAATTAGAGGGAGGTGAATACCTTGACCAAGAAAAAAAAAAAAAAGGTGAGATAACATAAAGTGAGATAACAAACTTTAACAAGATAATAATTCTCAATAGGACAGAAACAAAACCATCTTCTAGGATATTGTCTGTAGGGTTCTTGGACGTGTCCCTTTCCAAGCTCGAAAAAAAAAGAGAAAAAAAAAAAAACACAGAGTAGATTCAATTCAAAATTCTGTCCCTTCTTGTCTCTTACATTCGCTCTTGGATGATGCTGTCCTTTTTGTACCTTTCGGCGATCTGAACACCCTCCCCACCACCGTGCCCCTTTGACCACTGTTTTGACTCTATTATTTATGGTAATAGGATTCTTTCTCATCAACTAGGGAGGAAGCCCATAAACACTTTTTGGGTTTTGCTTAATCTAAGCACTGTTTTTGTTTTTTTTTAAAAACTGTGGAAGAAAGCAAGTTTTTATGATTTTGATTTTAAAGACAAGGGCGAGTTTTCATACATGATTAAACCTTCTGTTCTTGCTGTGATATATATAAATCGATACATGACCTGCTAAACATTTCTTGCCACTTATCTTTGGTATAGTAACACAACAACAAATCAAAGCACCCTTTTCCCTCTTGAACTAACGTACGCATGATGGGTCTTCTGTGTTTTTAGCTTCTTCTCTTTTCCTTCATCATCGTAGCTGAGTTCCAAATGGCTGGGTTAAATCATGTGATTATCTTCTGTAAACCATCAGATCAGTTATTTTAAGATGTTTTTAATTCGGTGAGAGATTGGTTCTAGCATATACGTGATTATAGTAGAGGATGATTGAAAGTATTTATGCCTTTCGTTAATTAATCCTCTGATATTCTATCGAGTAGTCTTCCCTGTATACTTGCTCTCGAGCTTTTCTCCGACAATCTGCAAGGCCCATATACATGTAAACTTTGTCCAGTGTCCAAGTGATTCACACAGTTACTTTCCTTTTATGGGGAGTAAATATTCGCATCAATCTTCAAATTAAGTTATTGTACTTTCATTGAGGAACGAGGACACGTCATAAGCATAATCTACGCCCATCCCTGTGAAACCAGCTCAATGATTAATTAATAATTTTTTGAAAGTTGAAGGTTTTAGTTGACACAAATGAATACCAAAGGTATGAAGGAGGGCTATCTGTACACTGTGTTACAGTTCATACTTAGACGAAACCCTCCACTCTAAAAGAGATTAAGAAAATAATAATAATAATAATTAAGGCATGAGTGTGGGTGGACTGCAATTTTTTTAAAAAACATTTAATGTTGTTTTTTTAAAAAAGAATTTGAAATTATTATTTTTTTAGTGCTTTTTATTATTTCAAGGTGTTAGATATAAAAAATAAAAAAATAATAACATGTTATTACAATTTCTACCTAAAATAAAATAATTAATTAAAAGCGCTAATTTCTTTTACAACTACAACTTTATTTGGATAAACACAAATAATGCAAACATAAAAAGGAAATTAAATTTCCTTGGTCGAAAGCGAACAAATTTCGTCCCTTTTGGAAACATAAAAAGTAGAAAATAAGATGAAATATTTAACAAATGAAGTAAAGTGGTTGCATTATTGGACCTGGATTAACGAAGTCCTTTATTAGGCGTGGGAACAGTAAAGATCACTCAAGCGCATGTGATGCCAAATCTCCCTAACTACTTCGATTTGGTCTCTTAGCTAGCTAGCGGCTCCACCTAACACAGCTTCGCTGTATTTCTTCTTAAGTAGATCTCCTGTCCCATAATTCTTATGCTTTTGTCTTTTATACATACATACATCCATCAGTAAAAAAATCCACTGTGCATGCTCTGTTAACGTTATTGATAGGTACGGCCAGCTAAACATTATTCTCAGACATGAATTCCACGTTTCATCTGTTTAACATGTGACTAAGGTTCTTGAACAGGAAGATTAATACCTAAAAACAATCATTTGATCACTCCTAGCTAAATGTTAGCGTCACGGCCATTTTTCTTAGATGAAAACAAGAGAGAGAGATCTGCTAACTCTAAAGTCAATATGCATATGTGATTTGGATAACTGGATGCACGTAAAGAGCAATTATCGGGCTTTAATTCACCAATAATGAATCCCACATAACATAGAAAAAGGCTCTTCATCTTTCTTTTTGCCTGCGTTGTTGGAAGAAAAATGCCATTCTAAAGAGAAGAGTGCTAGCTCTTGTGATTTATGTGAGCTTCTTCTTCTTCTTCATCTATCTTGCAGACAAAAATAATAAATTTATGTATATTTCGTTGAGAAAAATCAATTTTCTGCATCGTGATCTGCATACCCAGCAGAGGGATTAACAAATTGCAGTCCACACAAAGTACGTATCAAATGCACTACGTACAGCTTGTGCTTAATGTCTAGCTAGCTAGCTACTCGAGTTTGTCTTCAAAGCAAGGTCATCAAAGGCACATGCCATTCGCTGAAAAGGCTAGGGTTTCTAAAATGTAACAAGTATTAGTCAAATGCGATTCTGCAAAAGCTCCTTCCCTCGCCTTTTCTTTATCCTCTTTTGAAACCCGGTGGGGAGCCCTTTCCTTTATTACTGTTATTATTCGGTTTGAGCTTAGTCTCAATCCTTGGTTCCCTTTTGTTTGCCTGCAAACAAGAGATGTCGGCCACACCACCATGCTAGCTCCTACTATATATGATAGTAACTTTTTTTTCTTGACGTGTTGTTTGCTTTGACTGGGGACCCTTTTTTTGAATGCACAGAGGAGTGTATCTCAGCAAACAAAACCCACTTTTTTTCGTTTCTTATTTAATGATTATGGGATTAGGGTTCTGCTCTCTTGGATGTGAACAAGAAATCGTGATTCAAGGACACTCATTATCGCTTATTCCAAGCCTTTGATTTCTTTACGCACATACTTGTAATTATTAAAATCATTAGTGAAATAGTTGTTTTTTCTATTAATCATATAGTAATGAGGCCTCACGTTCACGTTGACTAGACTGGCCGGGGAAGCGTGCGGTTGAATATCTGGAATTTGATTCTCTCATTTCTTCTTTCTGAAGAACCTTTTTTTTCCCTTTCATCATCTAAAAATATTTGTAGTTATTCCACAGTCAAGATGCTGACCACCCATGTTTACAATTGCCATTGAAGCAAAGCACAGGTGCTCATTACTGTGTGGATGAGAGCATCGTGGGCTTGAGGTCGGGCTTAAATACACATTCTTATAATTGAGCTTAAAGCCCCTTGATTGATAAGATTCAATGAAAAAACAATAAAACCCTTTTAGTTGCTAATTATGAATTGGGCTAATTTCAGCCCAATATTTTGATTGGCAATCAACTCAAATATCCAAATCGCTTTAAAAATAGCATTTGCTTGAAATTGTAGTGAAGAAGCTTATAAGATCGTTAAAACCCGGTTTTAAAAGAGTTGTATACAATTATAAAATCTTATTTTTATATATTGAATATTCATTATCACAAACTTTTTTTAAAAAAATTGCATTTTAGGCTTTTATATAATAATTAATGAAGTAATTGCTAATATCATAAAAAAAGGTGCAATCATCTTATTTAAAAACAAAGGGAAAATGGATTGATATTTATGAAATAATACTTTCAATATAATTTTAATTATTTTATTCACAATTAATTTTAATTAAAAATTCAAAAACAAATTTGAAAAAAATAAAAAGATATATAAAAAGTGGCAAGACAATTAGGCAAGTTAGTTGAGCTTGCATCCCTAGCTCATTACAAAGAAGCCTAGGTGTGCATGGGCTCGGTAGGTTAAGCTTGCGTGCTTGATCTTATTGTTGTTTTTTAACATGGTGTTAGCTCTCTCTCTTTCTCTTTTAAAAAAAATAAACAAACAACAAATTATCTATTAGTAAAGACTATAGGTGGCTAAAAAGTTGAAGTTCAAGTTTTGCAATTCCAAAAACCTATTTTTCAACCATATGTTCGCCTCAAACCTTCTAAGATATATCCTAAGCATCTAAATAAATCTATTTTTCTTACTTGAAACATTTTTAAATCAATTAAAAATTAAAAATTAAATCAAATACAAAACTTTTCTTAATTCTCGATCTAATTTTTTTTTCATGAGATGAAAGTTTAAAAATATCTTAATGGTACTCCTCTCATTAAGAAAAATTCAATGACTTCAAAATTAGTTTTTTTTTAGTGTTGAAATGTAACTAACCAACCACCTTTCTTTGTGCTCCCTAATTTTCCAACAATTTTCTTATTTTTTTCCCCAAAACTCAACTACAAAAAACGAGTAAATGAAGGGTTTAGGGACAAAAATAAATTTTTTATGCTATTATGAAAAAATCTTCATTAGTTTTTATTTTTTTATCATTCTTCTTTTAATTCTTTTAAATTAACACTACAAATTTAATTCTTATTTCATGAAATTGACCTTTAATTCAATTCTAATAAAATTTCATCAAACACATTGAATTGTCAAGAAAATACAAATAAAAGAAAAAAACTAACACATAAAATATCACAAACAACAAGTAAAAAGATGGAATTGAAAAAAAGTACAGAAATAAAAATATAAAAATAAAAAAGTTAGGGTTAGCTAATAAAAATCTTTTAAGATTTTTAATAAGAGAGTTATTTATTAATTCCAACCAATCTTTACTATAGAATCCATTTTAGTTATAGAATTTATTTTGAATACTTCAAAATATCACTATATAAAATAAATTTTATATGATATCTACAATCAATATAATTTTTTTTTAATCACAATTAAATACCAGTTAACTTCTGGCCAAAAGGTATTAGATTCTTGGTAACATGCGCTTTATTTAATACAACACCAATTTCACGTTCTTATTCTCACTCGATCTCCTCTTCATATTCCTTTGAATTTGTCCCCCGACAAAGGAAAAAGAAATACTCATGGTGTGGTGTGTCGGAAAGTTAGTTGAAGTTTTCACAAGAATTCAATAATTTTGAGGGAAAATAAAAACTACACCATTAATAGTTCAAGTACTTGGGCCAGGTCTTGGCCCAACAGCCCATGATATATAGATTAAACCCCAAAACAAGCCTAATTGTCATTAAAAAAAAAAAAAACCTTGCATTTTTAACTCTTTCTTATTGCCTCTTTGTTGAATTTGTTATCATTCAAATCAATAATGATGACTGTTTTTTTATCTTTTCTTTATAATAGAAAATATAATTAGAAACTTAATTCAGAGCCAAAACACATAATAGCCTCACAAATGAAACAAAACAAAGTGTGAGTGCTTAATATATTGATCCCTAAGAAAATTATATTGTTCCATGTGATGCCAGGTTAAAAAGAATTAAAGGCAAAAAGATAGAGAAGAAATAAAATAAAATAAAATAAAAAGCTGAAATGTAAAAGAAAGTTGTAAGGAGAGCACTAAAAGGAAAAAAAAAAAAAGATTGCAGTAAAGCTATAAATTGCATAAAAATCTATGCATATGGGCTAGTCATCTTTTTCAGTACTTGGATGGCTTATTTATATTATTTCAACATTAGAATTTTACTTAAGCACTTAAATCTAATTATATACATATAAATCATACCAAACATAGAGATTACATGATAAATCTTAATGCAAACTGAATTCTAACCCATTAAGCATTATTTTTTCCAGGAATCCTAACTTAACATGTAAATACTATAATTGATGTTTTAGGGAGGTTATTGCATGGAGATATGAAAACTTTATTTGGATATATCGAGACTTTGTGTGGATATTTTGTTTAGAGAGTGAAAAAAATTTATGAAGATTATTTCTTTATAAATAATATTTTAAAATCTAGCCCCATGTCATTTAATATCTTAATAGAGATTATATTGTACCATAGTGTTAAATTGTAAATGCATGAGTAAGGTGATTGTAATCAAAGGAGTTGTTCATGCACCAATAAAAAATCACAAGGAGACTTCACATAGAGATATAGAGATGACAATACTAGTGAGGAAATATAACTGGACTAATTTTAGAGATAATATTATGAAAAATTCAAGATATTTTTTTACATGCACAAAGGTACAATTTCTTAAAATTAATTATTTTTAAACAATACACTGTGGGTTACGTTAACCCTTTTTTTTAATTCAAGTTATATTTTCTTATGGATAAACTATTGATGTTAACCACTGGCAATCTTTCTATATCTTTTTTAAGGCAAATAATCATATCTGTTTATTGAGGTCTGATGTGTTTGTATTGCTCTTCACAAGAGAGGGATATTGCATAGAGTTTCTTCTCTTAAATGGTAGCCAATACCTTAGTGCGTATGATGTTCAAAGGTGTAGTTATGAGTTTAAAGGACATCGATCAATCGTGAATGGACCTCTTTGGATTCTATTTAGATACCTTATGACTACTAGGAGATCGACGACACTTGAAAGATTCTCTTCTCTAATGGTCGGACATAGGATATTCTTGTCGGGTCACACTTGCCTCTTCCACATGAATGTAGCTTTTCATTTCTTATTTAACTTTGAGGAGTGTTCAATCAGTGAAAATAAACAGTTATTCTCATAGCACATAGTTGTTATCATAATCCAATTTTTTACCTTTGTTTTTGTTTAAAAAAGTAGAAAACAATTTTCAAAAATCTTCTTTTCAATAAATCCACTCAACTTTAATCATTTCATTATTTTCATCATTTTATTAGTTTTGTTTTGTTTGTCCAATTAAGTTAGGAAACTCAGAAAAATATAAAAAGAGAAGAAAAATATAGATTATGTATAAAATTGAAAAAAATAATTGAATTTGACAAAGCCCACAAACCTAGTTATAAGTGCAAGAAAGAAACAAATTTAGGAATGATTTTGGGTGTAATTGGGACTCAATTAAAAAGTAATTAAAGAAAAAAAATTTAATTTGGCTTTAATTAAAAGAGTTGAAGAACCAAAGATTAAATTGAAAAAATGATCAAATTAAAGGGTTTAATTAATTTAGATTATGAATGAAATTAAAAATAAAAAAAAGAGAAGAAAAATATGTATTGTGTATAAAATTGAAAAAAATAATTGAATTTGACAAAGCCTACAAGCCTAGTTCTGAGTGCAAAAAAAAAAAAAATCAAGAGTAATTTTGGGTGTAAATGAAGAATCAATTAAAAAGTAATTATAGAAAAAGAGTTTAATTTGTCTTTAATTAAAAGAATTGAAAAATACAAGATTAAATTGAAAAAAATATGAAATTAAAGGGTTTAATTTGGCTTTAATTAAAAGAATTGAAAAAAAAAGATTAAATTGAAAACAAATATGAAATTAAAGGGTTTAATTAATTCAGATTAGGAATAAAATTAAAATTAAAACTCAAAATTAAAACCCAAGAGTTGAAAGAATATGTGAATCAGATTCTTGGAAAATTGAAGCAGATACTCTACTTGTGTTATCATTTACTTTTTACTTAACTATAAAAGAAAAAATCATTTAATTGGTCAAATTGATTTTTTAGTGGACATTATACATAATTATGTTTTGAATTTTAGTTTTATATAAATTATTTATTTTACATGCAAAAATCGACATCGCAATTGTTTTCAACTAACACAATTTTTTTAAATATATTTTAGCGCTTTAGTAATTTTTACTTTTTAAAGTGTTTTATATCTAATAAAACATTAATTGATTTTTTAGGTATTTTTCTATGGTTTTAAAATATTAATGTTAAAAATTAAAATTTATTTTAATATTTTATAATTAGAAAATACATTTTAAAAAATACCGTATATCTCAATTCTGAACGCATATAAGATCAACTAAAAACACATTTTTCTTAATTTATTTTTAACTCTATCATAAAAGAAAGCTGTCAGAACTCAGAATATCAAGCAAAGTATAAGATGGTGGCATAACTGTCTTTACACCAAAAATTAAAACTCGTGTCATGAGATGACGAAAGGAGCATTTCCTGGGCATTCCCTCATGACCCCGTGGCTAGTCTGATAAAATGTTAGCTAGGTCGGTCCATTAGTTATTGCTATACGTCCATTTTTTTATTTTTTTTATTATACACACACATACACACAACTAAATGATTCTCCATACACATATAGCATTTTATTTAATTTTCAGATTCTTAACACGAGGAAATGATTAATAGTTTGTTGATTGTGATGTTTTAAGTTAAAAAGTGGTTAAATTTATCAAAACGCTGGTTGGTAAACAAAGTTTTGTTGTTTGGATCGTCATGCAGTGAAACAATGACACATCATCTACTTGTTCATTGTTACTGTCTTCTTGTCATTTTAGATTAATTCCTGTCATTTTTCATGCCTTTTCTACCTTGCTGTAACATGTTTGGCAACATTATCAGATTTTTTCCTCCATCTTGACAATTTATTAATTTGACATAAGATTTTAAGTTGGTTGTTCGATAGATCTCTATCAACTCTAAATAATTTTGGGTTGTAAGTCAGTTTATGCGCAACTCGACTAATTTCTAGAGGTAAACTAAAGCTCTCAAAAAATTATTGTAAATATCAAGAAACTCCACCGTGGGTAAGTAATTTTGGTTCAGGCAACAAATGAATGCAGGAAAGCCAGAAAAACGATATACCAAAAGATATTGTGCTTAGATTATTATTTTGGTTTAGGCAACAACTAAATGTGCTGGATCAGTATCCTAAAGATCTCCATATGGTTAGCTCAGAACTCGGTGAGCCTAGGATCCAAGGGCCGACAAGAAAAATGATTAACAATTTCGATCGAAATGGCCAATTCCATATTTTTCTTGTGTTCATAAATATTATCAAATTATTTATTATCAAATATTATCACATTTGATTGTAAAATATTTTATGATGAAGAATTTTCATATGAACAAAACAAATGCCACCTTAATCTCTTATATTTCAACCAAATACTAAGCTTTTTAATTCTATTGCTAATTACTCTAAACGTCGAAGATTTCTCTATCTTTTTAACATAAGATCTCTCTATATGAGGTTCACCTATAGCTATAATTAATCAAAATCTTTGCCTTCATTGCATCCTGGCATCGATGAACAGAGGAGCAGATTGAAAACTCATCGAGCGCAAGGAAGCAATAGCCAACTGTAATCCTTCCTCAGCAAGCATAGATGAGTTTCCAAGACTTGAAAGCTTTTTTTTGGGAAAAGCGGACTTGTTTTGTACTCAAAAGAACACTATAATTGTTTGCTTCATGCTCTCTGATTGCTAACTTTCAGTTAAAAGCAAGCAGAGTACTCACGACTTTTCATGTTTCTTTGTGATGCCTTACACGCTAATGACAATGAAAAGGATTCTAGCAATTAGTCTTTCTATTATGTTCAACAGATGTGGTGCATTGAGATGGTTCATTTTAAAACGAATTCCGACTTTTTAAGTAAAAAAAACAATGGTTTAATTAAAAAAAAAAAACCAAAACCAAACTCATAACGAATTAATCTTGTCAAAAACCTAAAAACCCAAAAATTTTCTATCAAAACCAAAAAAAAAAAAACTAAGAACACGAAAAACAAATGAAAAATATCAAGAACTTGCCCAACAAGATGAATTAAGATCCAAACAAAATATTAAACAAGCCAAGACATAGGCATGTTGGAAATCAATCACTGAAAAATAATCAAACATCAACAATTATCAACCAATAATCATGATTTGATCCAAATATATTTCAGTACAAAAACAAAACTATAAGATTAAAACTTGAAAATCATGATTATTGATGCGAATTAACTATTGATTAACCAAACCTTACGTAGTTGTTGGTGCAAAAAATTGGACCAAAACTAATTCAAATCATAAAGTCAGGGTAATATTCTTCCTAAGAAGAAGAGCAAAAACCCAAAATTTATCTACCAAAACTAAGAAAAAACTAAGAATACAAATAAAAAATAAAGAACATTAAGAACATACCCAATAACATGAATCAATATCCAGACCAAATATGAACAAGCCAAAGACCTGGGCATGTTGGAAATCAATCACTAAACAATAATCAAGCATCAAATATCAACAATTATCAACCAATAATCATGATTTGATCAAAATAGATTTTGGTGCAAAAACAAAACCCTGGGATTAAAACTCAGAAATTATAATTATTAATGTGAATTAACCCTTGATTATTGATTAACGAAACCTCACAAAGTTTTTGGTGCAAAGAATTGGACTAAAACTAGTCCAAATCATGGTGTCAGAGCAATGTTCTTCTTAAGAACACGAAGAACAAAAACCCAAAATTTCCCAAAAATACCTCAGCAACTACCAAACCTAGAATTTTACCTTGTAAGCCTAGAAACCAAGCTTTTTTTTGTTCACACGAACCACATTACTATTGTTACACATGATTAAATAAAAACAAAAAATAATAAATCATATAAAACATGCATGAAGTTTCAATTCCCAAAATTGCCAAACCTAAACAGCAAGCATATTCAATAATTTAGGATTCAAAATTGACACTTTAACACTTCACAAGACTTAATCAAGACCCAAGAGACAAGAACATGTATTAGCAAGTCTTAAAAAAACAAAACTAAAAAACTACGACCATATTTGTCAGATTTCTAACCTATTATATTTCACAAAAAAACAATTATCCAAGCATTTTTTAAACATCTAGCAAACATTATTAAAGCAGAAATAATCAAGAAAAAAACAACATTTTTTTATACATTAATCAAAACTAAAGACATTATAACACCAAAACAAATTCATAAACATCTTTAGACATGTAAAACAAGCTAGAGGTGTGTCTCATGGATATCATTTACAAGGTTATAACAAGTTTATATCTTCAAAGCTCACTAATGACTGCTACCCCTTTATGTTTTTCTTTTGCAAAGTTTATCTTTACCATACTCAATGCTTAAAAAATCTTTGTGCTAGGCTCTTGCACCTTTACACTTAGTTTTTTTATCAAGATTTTCCTGCCTTTTTTTCCTTTGTTTTTTTTCCCTCCATCTCTTCTGATTTTTTAGGGGGTATTTATAAGGTTTCAAGCTAGGATTTTTATCAAGGTTGATCAATGCTTAATCCTCTAATTGAAATGAGGAGGGTTTTGAATGGTTTTAAAAGTTGAAAGTTATGTACTTTGCTAGTTTAGCAATGATGGTTTTACAACAAACTTGGTTTTGGAGATTTTGATGGTTTTGCTAAACTTGGAAGCCAAATAGTTATTTTTTGACCTTCTGATCTTGAGAGAAATGTGTTCAACTCATGATAAAAACTCATTGAGAAGGTTTAAGGAGTGTGTCATAACCCAATTTTTGATCATTTTTATTATTATTATTATTTTTACTGAAAAGGATAAAAAATGATGATAAAAAAATAATGATGATGAAAAACAAGAAAAAATGAAATAAGTGAAGAATGAATTAAAATTTGGGTTAAGAGCAGCATGATTGGAAGTTTTTGGGGTTTAATTAAACTTTGAAATTAAATCTAATTAATCTAATTAAGGGTTTAATTGGAGAATTGATAAGTTTTGAGACTTAATTAAGCTTGAAATTAATTTAATTAATCCAATCAAGGTTTTAATTGGAGAATTGATAAGTTTTGAGACTTAATTGAGCTTGGAATTAATTTAATTAATCCAATCAAGGGTTCAATTGGAGAATTGATAAGGTTTTGGACTTAATTGGCTTGGAATTAATTTAATTAATTTAATCAAGGACTTAATTGAAGAAATATCAAAGTTTGGGGTTTAATTGGGGTCCAAATTGCAAAAGTTAAAATCCAAGGACCAACTTGAAAATAGCGCAGAAATGTAAGGATCCAATTATATTTTAACCAGGGGTTTGATTGCAAAATTAGAAGAATCACAAGGACCAAATTCGCAGCCAGCAAAACAGGGTCGTTTTGCAACGACTGTTCACCGTCTCTTTACTCTGCAACGGCTCTGCCATTAAAGGCAGAGACGTTTCGTCCGTTGGCAGCCATGGCGGACGTTTTCTTCATTCAATGCGTTGGTTACGGAGTATTTAGGGGAGGGAGCCGTTACCACCATCGAGGCTACCGCTGGCTCTATAAAAGCTGAGCAAAGGCGACCTCGCAAGGGGAAGAAAAACAAAGCAAGACAGAGGGAAGAAACCCAGCAAAACAGAGAAAGAAAATACACAGAAAAAACAGAGAAAACGCAAACAAAGAAACCCAGAAAAAACCAACATTAACATCACCGTCTCCTCAATTCCCCCTGCAAATCAGAAAAAGGAAGAACCCAAGTAGCAAGCCGTGACCTTCATCATCACCGGAACAAAAGGAAAATAGAAGGAGCAGGCGTACACAGACGAGAACGAAATCACCGTCCTACAAGCCTCCTCGCGACCTCCAGAAGCAGGTAAGTCGTTCTCATTTTCTCTTCATTCTTGTTTTTAATTATGCAAATGTAGAACTGTGCGAAGGTAATTTAATTACCTTCGCACAGTTGCTGCACGCGTGAAATTTCTTCACACGTGCAGTATAATTAACTCTGCCGGACCACTGGTTTGGGCCAGTGGCCGGGCAGGCTGGGCCTAGCCCAGCCCATGTGGGTTGAGCTGGGCCCAGCCCAAAAAATAACAAAAATAATAAAAAATATAAAAAATAGAAGAAATAGAAAAATAGAAAAATATGTGTATGCATGAATAAAAATAATATAAATTTACTGGTTTATTCACCCACGTCAGAGTCGGGAATAAAATACTAGTTTAAGTTTATATTATTTTTATTCGTTATATTTTTTATTTTGCAAAAACATATACGTGCGTATATGAAAAATAAATTTATTTTATTTATTTATTTACTGACGCCAGAGTCAGGAATAAAATACTGATTTAATTATTCTCTTTGTTTTTTTATTTTATTTAACTACATAAAAAATAAAAAATATGTGAGTGCGTAAATTTAGTTTATTCGTTTATTCACTAGCGTTAGAGTCAGGAATAAAAAAAATATATTAATCTGAATTTATTTTATAGCTACGCAATAGTTACCAACGCTAGAGTTGGAATTATCCGTAGTTGAATATTCACTGGCGCCGGTGTCAGGAATATTGTGAATAAATCATCATAACGTAAACCAATAAAGATTTAGCAATTTAAGACCAAAAAATAACAATGTAGTTTGCCTTAGGCAGAACGTTTAAGGGGTGATAATATCTTCCCCAGTGGAGTCGCCATTCTGTCGCACCCGACATCGCGGCGGCCTTAAAAAAATAACTCTAGATTAGGGAAAAAGAACAGATTTTTGGCATCTTGTTCTTTTAGGAAAAAGGTCTTGTTTAAGGAGTCGCCACCTAGTATTATGGTCACTAGGAGCCCTAACTAATCAACAGAGATTCTATAGTTCAGGACTGGTTACGTAAAAGGACTGTCTCAAAGTTTAGATGATATGCATGCATCTTTACCTGATTTGAAATATAGGCCCCCATTTCTTCTTTGTCTTCTTGTTGCTTGATTATTGAAGATTTGCTACCTCTGATTTGGGTCATCTTTGTCGTTTGGCTTCTAGCCCACTCGAGTTGGCCCATGTAACTTTATTCCCAGATTTGTTTACACAACTCAGCCTTTGTGGTGCCTATCGTGACCCACTTGCTTGCTAAAGATTTTCTGACTCGTCAAATAATTTGAGAGGAACACCCATCACTCCTCGTCTCACTGCTAAAAACATTCAGTGTCACTTGCTGAAAGGATCAAATTGTCTTTTGTAAACCAAAATGCCCCCTTGTCTTCTTGTAGGAAGTGTTCCTCTCTTTTTCTAGAAGAGATAGATTTTCTTTAAACACAATGTTGCCCCCTTGTATTGGTCATTGGCCCCTAAGTGTGCTCTGTCAGCAACTTAGACAAATAATGGTTTTAAGAAGTCATTCTCTCATTTCTCTCATTTTCAGTTTGGTGAAGGAGTATGGGTCTAGAATGAATCTTGATATCTTGATCTTGCATTTTTGAAAACAAAAATTATTTTGATGTGAGTCTAAAACAATTTGCTTTTGAAATCTTGCAACTCCTTGGTTATTTTCTTTCTTGAAAAAGAGATTATTTTCTCTTGTGTTTGGCAATGAGGTCTTCGGTGAAAATACGTCGTGAGATGACCTTTTGTTTTAATAGGTTTTCAAAGTGGAGGGCTCGAGAACAGACTCGAGGTTTTATATGAGAAAAACTTGTCTCTTTGTGAACATTCATTTTTATCAGCATGAATAATAATGAGTAGTTTATTCTTGATGTCATGAATCTTATGAAAAAGTATTCTTTGCATTTTGAGAGCATTGTTTATTGTTCTAGGTTGCTTGCTTGCTTGATTAGAAAGGACTTCTACAGGCACGTAACGTAGGCTGTGGTTTTTGGCTATGAAAGAAAGGATTCATAAGGCTCAAAGAGTGTTTCAGGGTTTCAAAGACTGAGGATCACTATCAAAAGTTTGACTCTTGACGTCATTCATATTTTCTTTTGCCGCTCTTCTTTGATTTGTTGCTTATTTTTTCTTTACTATGTTAGGACATACTCACTTTATCTTGGATGTCACTTTTTCTAGTGATTTGGGCATGCCCCCTAGCATTTGAGTTTCTTGAGCTCTTATGCTTTTTTGGCTTTCTCACGGCTTTTTTCTCTTTTCTCATTGAAATTTTCTCTTGCCCCCTAGTGTGGGGTGTGATCCTAGTCGGGATTTTTTTCATGAAAGAAAAATTATTCAGGCTCAAAAAAGGGATCTCAAGAGATGTACTTATTTCAGAACGTGAAAGGAATAATAAAGATGGCCTTTCCTCATTTCAAACGCAAGCAACTACGATCAATAAACTTTGACCTCGTCAAGTGTGATGGTTTGATCTTTGCAAAGATGCATTTCATGGGTCATGAGCAACGAGTTCACTACATACCATTATTCATACATTTAAAAACACATGATTCAAGAGT
>Ga0325410_1002839_pt1 | contig 19441 bp, 8 predicted proteins | sample PopdelMetagenome_16_FD_206182 | JGI IMG/M metagenome (GOLD analysis project Ga0325410, IMG submission 206182) | Populus deltoides microbial communities from Bellville, Georgia, United States - Xylem-PdIQD-R3 | ecosystem: Host-associated > Plants > Phyllosphere > Stem > Wood/Secondary xylem... | reverse complement strand
CTTTGACTTATAATTTCACACGGTAAGACTTTTTTAATCATGATAAGTGATAACAGCCAAACTATTATAGATCTTTTCAAGAATCACTACTTGTTGAGTCGTTTTTTGCTGCGGGTAAATTATTTTTAAAAATTATAAATAAAATATTAAGTTTGGGAGAGAGTTTTTCTGCAGTGTTATTAAACCTAACAAGCTAGAAGATTTGGATTTAAAAAAACAATCAAAATGATTAAAAAAAATAACTATATAAAAATCAAATCAAAATCAAATAATCCAACAAAAACGAAAACAAAATATACCATGAAGATCAATTCAAAATAAATCAAATACTTAAAAAATATTTCAATATCATATTTTTTTATGAAAAAAATTGAGACGGAAATTTATTTTACCAACCCAAGTTTCATAGCCTAATTTGTCGAGTCTATGATTTGAGTCATCGAACCCAATGGGTTTATGTTTTTTATATTTTTAATTTATTTTTTAACTAATTATAGGAAAAATTCATTTTAAAAAATCTAAAGGATGAAACTGGAAAAAAAAAGATTAAAGAAACAAAACAAATATGTAAAATGACTTTTAAATTTTTTTGACATGGTGACATAACAAAGAGGCTCAGGTCAACCCAAGTCAATTGGTTACATCTGTAAGCTGGATTATGAAATTATGATTATTTTTTAAAAATCAAATTTGAAAAAAATAATCCGACAAAAACAATTAGAAATACATTGTGAATTAGTCAATTCTTAGCTAATTAAATATGAATGGAAGAAATTGGTCAAAAAAACCAACTCGAGTAAAACCAAATTAGTATAACAAATCGATAACTTGGGTAATAAAGGGCGAGTCAATCTAGGTTAATCTACCAAACTCGCGATCCAGGTAATAAGATTGTGATAACTCGATAGAAAAGAAAACAAAGAAAATCACAAAGCTCTTTTGTTTTAAAAAAAAACAATATCAATGATGAAATCAGAAAAAAAATCTCATTTTTTTTTAAAAAAGATGTCAACTTGCAACAATTTTTCAAACCTATAATTTGGATCATTATACCAGAAAATTAGAAATTAAAAGAATAAGAACTAAATTCAAAAAAATAATATATCATAAATTTAGATTGAAAGATAAAATTGAAGACAAATAAATTTTGCATAACAGGGTCAATAAAAAAAAATTAAAAATAAAAAGAATAAGAACCAAATTAGAAACAACGATACATAACAAATTAGGATTGATTGATAAAATTAAAAATAAATAAAAATTCTACAAAAAAGTCAAGAATAAAAAGTATCGCCGATAACAAGCCGTGCCACCTCCGCTACCATGTGTTTCCCGAACAGGAGGAGGATGCTGCGAAGATTTCAACGACTCCATGGAAGGGAGTTTTTGTTTGGCGGGAGACGCTGCACACATCAACAATTTTTTCATTAAAATAGTAATTTATGTTTATTAAAAGGCTAAATTATCCATAATAAACTTCATAAATAACAAAAAAAACTAAAAAAAACCTTGTATGTAAGGTTTAATTTTTTTGATTTTAAAGGTGACCGAGTGGAAAAAAATAAAACAATAAAAAAATCTTTCAATACTAATTCTAAAAATTTTGCTATAAACTCGGATAATGATCAATAAACCTAACAACAAATATCAAAATACCTCTAACACCAATAACATTGATTTTTTTGGGAATGGAAAAATAGTAATTACACAAATATGATGAATAGTAATTCGAGTTTAAAGACAAATGAGTAATCCCTTAAGATTTTATATATATATATAAAGAAAAATCGAAATCGGACAATTCAACACCTCAAAAACACAAAAAGAGTCGTGGTGGAGCCTAGGCAAGAATGAGAGATATGATTGAATCTTACAAATGGTAGTACAAGTGAGAGAGGGTACTTTATAGGCAACTGAGGAGGTTTGGATTCCATATATTTCATGACCTTTTAAGTCGTTTTCGGCAGGCAAATGACTTGGTGATGCTCTCTCGCTCGCTCGCACTTGTGTAGTATAATTGGACACCGCCATCCCATTTCCATTCCCATGCATGCATGCAAAGCAAGCGATTACCATTCGCTTGCCTGCTCTTCTCCACCTTTTCCATTCTCCAGACAGAACACTCCAACCTTATCCACTTACAGAATTAAGGAGAAACAAATTCTCCATGGGTATCAGAAAAGCATCTCCAACTAGCCCTCCTGCTTTCTGTGTTCTAGGGATCCTGACTTGAGATTATTGCATTATTTTAAACATATAATTGTTATGCCGCACTACAAATTAAATATTATTGGTTTTGCGAACCTAATCGCCCTCAATCATCATAATTTCCACTAGGTTATACATCAATCAAGATTTATTTATTTACTTTTTATGGGTTTAATTAATGTGTTAAAAAGAATTAATAATTTTTTTCCAAATAAACCCTCCTACAATTTCTTAATCACCAATTTGAGAGACTTGAAGTTCTTTACAACATCATTTTATTCTTTTTTTTTTAATCTAAATCTCGGTATCTAGAAAACCACTTAATTTCAACTATAATCAATGATTTCACTCTAATTTTTTATTTATATCAAGTATTAGGTGGATAAATAAAGAATATTCTTTGCAAGGTAATAAATATATTTATATTATTACTAAAATTAGAGCATTAAAACTCAATCTTTGCTGTCGAACTCTTCCTATAGATTCTGACACTTGATCCCATTATCTTGGGGTTACTAATTTTGACACTCCAAGCCTTAATCAATTAATTTAAACACTCTTAACAATAATTAGAAAGAGCAGATGTAGCTAGCTACCTTATACAGCCTTCCATACCCTAACCTCTCCCCTGTCATCATCACACCAGTCTACGTGTAAACTCCAGGAGCACATTCTTCACAAGCAACCTCCAGATCAATCGACACGTTTCCGACCAAACCAACAACCGCCGTCATTTTAAGGAATCACCAGGCCCCACAATTTATCCAATTACTCACACGTGTCGGCTACAACGCGCGTATTCAATCCACATTAAAATCCCAAACCACCCTCCACTTTCAAACTCCTCTCGCTCTCCTAACCCAAGCCTACTCCCGTAATTTCACTAGACAAGCAGGTGACACACGGGTTCTCACAGCTGCTAGCCGTAAAAAAAAAACACCGTTAAAGTCTCTCTCTAGGCCTAGGGTTTTCATTTATAAATCACCTCTCCGATATTTCCTGCGTGTGATCTTCAACAAAAAAAAAAAAAAAAAAGAGAGAGAGAAGAAAATAAATCATTTTTATTTTTCTTTGAAATCTCCGGGGAAGATTTGTGGTTGATGAATTCAGGGGACTTGAAGGGACAACGTGAAACGACGTCGAGTTCGTCGTCGTCGTCGTCGCGGGGCAAAAGAGCAGCAGTGAAGCTAGAGATCGTAGAGGATCCATTAGAGGAAAAATATGGACCTCTTCACAAGCGATCCAAAGCTTCACAAACCTTTCAGCAGGTAATTTTTAGATTTTTTTTTAACATTTTATTTTTTCGTTTTTGATTTCTGAGAAAATCAAGAAAACAAGGGGAAATGGAATTTTTTAATTTTTGGGGTCAACTTATAAAGACTTCAGGAAATTAGAGGTTTTTTTTTTGTTTGGGTTTTAATTAGGGTTAATTTTGCATGGTTATAGAGATTGTATTGCTATTAATTGCGTTTAGTTTGTAATTTGATGATCAGTGGGGTGCGGGTGCTAATGCAGTACCGGTTTCTGCTGCGGAATATAATCCGTTAGACGAGCCTAGTCCGCTTGGATTGCAGTTGAGGAAGAGCCCATCATTGTTGGATTTGATTCAAATGAGGCTTACTCAAGGGAATAATGCTTCCGCGCTCGGAACTCAAGAGACGGAGAAGCAGAATCTAGGTGTTAAGAAGGAGAGTAAGAGTGCACCTGCTTCTGGCTCCATGGACAAGCTTAAGGCTTCAAATTTCCCTGCCTCCATTTTGAGGATTGGGAGCTGGGAGGTAATGAATGGTTTTCTGTTGTTGGTATGTGTTGTTGTTTTGGTGGTGAATTAATTGTATAGAGGTAGCTGAGGATTTTTTTTTTTAATTTGAATTTGGCAGTATAAATCGAGATATGAAGGTGATTTGGTGGCCAAGTGTTACTTTGCAAAGCATAAGCTGGTTTGGGAAGTTCTTGAAGGTGGTCTTAAGAGTAAGATTGAAATCCAGTGGTCTGATATTATGGCTCTCAAGGCAAACTGTCCTGATAATGAACCTGCGACATTGAATGTTGTGGTAATGTATTGACTTTTTCGTTTGTTTTTTTAACGATGGGTGTCTTTATGGCTAGGGCTGTACTAATCTGGACTTTTTTTTTTTTGTATGATGCAGCTTGCCAGACAGCCCCTCTTCTTCAGGGAAACTAATCCACAGCCCCGAAAACATACCTTGTGGCAGGCAACGGCAGATTTTACTGATGGACAGGCTAGCATACACAAGTAAGATAGTTGCACCATATTACTCTGTTTTTCAATCTTTGACTGGTAGGTGTGTCCTGCATGTGATGGATTTTCTTTGTTCAATTTTTATCCACTTTTTGTTTTAGGTATTTTGAAAATGCCCAATCTTCTGCATTGCACATTTAGAAAGTCATACTGTGTAAATTGATTTGGAAGAAAATAATGTTACTAATCTATTCTCTTTCTTCACCTCATATTTGATTTTTGTAGTTATTCAAACAGAAAACTGAGGCTAACATGTCATACATTGAGTACAAATCTTCTGAATACATCACTCTTAAATAATATAATCATGGAGGATGCACTTATTTTGGAGATTTTCTTATCCACGAGGCATTGATACTCAAATTTTTGTTGATGTGGTTTTGTAGGCAACATTTTCTGCAATGTCCAGAAGGGCTGTTAAATAAACATTTTGAAAAGTTGATCCAGTGTGACATGCGTTTGAACTTCTTAAGTCAACAGCCAGAGATAATTTTGGATTCACCATATTTTGAACAGAGACCATCTGTTTTTGAGGATCTGGATGATTCAAAAAGTCAAGATTTTAATCAAGTGGAGTCGGCTAAGGTATCTGTTGTTTCTGGCTTCCAGGATCTAGCTTCACCATCTGCAGCTCAATCATCTTCCTTAGATATTGAGAAGGGGGATCCCACTGCTTCGACATCAGACCCTATGTCACGAGAAGCTCCTTCTCCCAGCTCAGGTATGATGAAGTCTTGACTTCGCTTTCAATATGTTTTAAGAAAGATGTCATTTATGGTAGTTTTTTAAACGTAGTGCTTTTAAAAATTCTGGCCATATCTAGTGTTGCAAAAGTGCATTCTGCAATGAACTTCACATAAGATTCAGAGGTTTGGAACTTTTTACATAATCTCTTCTTGCTTGATGTCATGCAGTTCATATGTTTGGAGTTTTTCGCACTATCTCCTCTTAAAGAGTCAAAAACCTTGGTGCACGATGTTTTGTCTCCAGTCACATCACCTTCCGATCCCTATGTGTGTTGTTGTTTCTATCAATTTTTGTTTTTTGTTTCTATAGCAGCTAGGATCCTAGCATTATTCCTTTTCCTTTAAAATGATGTTCAAAGCCTTATGAATGTTTTCGGATCTGTTTCTAAAGCTTACGAGTATTACGGGTGCATATTTACCCCCTAATCTAAACTATCACTGATTGATCATCTTGTACCAGTGATGGACAGTCGTGCAATTGAAGGGAGGGGGATTTGTGAAGCTGTTGATTCTAAAGCACCGAGGAACTGGGATCAGATTAAAGTTCCAGGGTTGCCCCCTTCTATGTCGATGACTGATCTTATGAACCACATTGGGAACTGTATTTCAGAACAGATGACCTCTGGAAATCAACCCTTTTCTGCTGATGGGTCAGAATGCCAGGACATACTAGAGGACATCGCACAGTACCTTCTTAGCGACACCCAACAAACAACATCCTCTGATGAGAAAGGGATCATGGCAAGGGTCAACTCTCTCTGTTGCCTTCTGCAGAAGGACCCTGCTTCAACCCAGAACTTGCAGGGTAACGGGGAAAGTTTCTTTGAAGAGCCTAACAATGGGAAGGGCGTTCTGCTAAACCACACCAATGAATCATTTCATGAGAATAAAGTTAGAGGTGATATCAGAGGCTCTGAAGGTAGCAGTAGCAAGGATATTTCTGGCAGCAAGCCGGCACCAGGAATGTCAAGGAAAGACTCGTTCGGGGACCTGCTACTTCATCTCCCTCGAATAGCATCTCTTCCAAAGTTCTTATTCAATATTTCTGAAGAAGATGGTTACAGTCAAGATAGATAGTGAATTGTGTTGTTTAATAATCAGAAGATGGTAAAAATCAAGCTAGATAGCTGATCTGTCTCAACTTGTGAATGGAGATTTGTTGCGTTGTTTAATATTAATCTAATGCGTCCAAGCAGATGCTACCATTAGTTTGAACCTTGGGAAAGAACTGAGATTCCGGAACGTGGTTTGATGAAGAATCATGATAAAAGCCCATGTACAAATCTTACGTAGTTGTAGCTGTATTGATCGCCATTAATTTCCCATGAATAACATAATAATCGTTATCTGTAACCATTCATTTCCCTTGAATCACATTATTATAACGTTGATCTTCTCCCTTATTTTTCATCCCCCCCGACTGCAAGAGCTGTTAGCCCTTATATCTGGTAAATTTATTTCTAGGGTAGGAATCTTGCTGATTTTCATGCCATTGCGTCTGCTACTAGAGCTTTGACACCCGACCCGTTTATTGTTTTGTTGCATGTGCTGGTATAGAAGATCAAGAGTTCTCCATACAAAATACTACACCAAATCACTGCTATGCACACCTCTAAGGAATCTTGCCTATATATAATGGACCCATTATTATACACTTAATTCTATTTAGAGAATTGTCTGCATTAAAGGCTAAAAGAATAATCTGCGAGGTCACAAGTGTGGAAATAACTGATGTTCTCAGCATAGTACATTTCCAAAACAACATGTGAAAAAAACCAAAAGAAATCCTTCGGACAGACCATTCCCACTTGATATGATGTTCCAGAGAGAAACTTCTTTGGCGATGGCGCCGCCGTTTGGCACGAGCTAGATGAACGTGTTCTTGAAGACAACGTGGATGTCCTTTTCTTCACCTAATTATTAATACACTTCAAATATATATTAATTATTTTATTTTTTATTAATTAATAAATAATAACATAACCAACGAATAGTTTATGAATATCTAAAAGATATAAATATGAAAAAATCAACCGACAAGGAACTATTATCATCCCTAACGTGGACATCTCTTCTTGGATTAGATATACCTGTGATTGGATTACAAAATAATTTACTTTTCATTGAAAATTACTTTACAAGATAAAATTACTTTCCACCATTTTTTTCCCTAGAAAAAACTGCTTCCCAAGCAAACAATCACAATTGCATGTTCCCCACTCAAATAATTAGTATTTATCCAAATTCCTAGGAATACACAGCCCGTGTCAATTAGTGGAAACATCAGGAGGCTAGTTAAGGAAATCACCAGCCCTGGTCCCAGTTAAAAACTCCTTACACGAGACCATGATGACTTGAAAAAAAAGGGGGAGCAGTCCTAAAAGATGCAATATTATTACTGTATTAAGGGTGTGTTTAAAAGTAAATCATGATTATAATAGCGATTCAAAATGTTTTTTATTTAAAAATATATTAAAATAATTTATAATCTCAGGCATGCCCTCTCATGAGGCTGCACGGGAAGATGATCAGGCCTATCCTGTACCGCTGTCTGAGGGTGAAGGAGTAATCTTATTTATTTTTGGTAAAGAGCAGTGCCATTACATCGTTCGCACAATCTCTGTTGGAAAGAGAGATTGCTAAGATTATTACAGCAGCACAGTCAATTAAGAAGACAAATGGCTGCAACAATGAGGGAAACAATGCTGAGAGGAGTTATTATTTTGGTTGCTTCGACGCAGAACATGCTGTCTGTCTGATTAAGAATATTATTTAAAAAAAAATAAAAAAAAAATGTATTGATAACAAAATTGAGTTGACCACAGGTTGGCAGAGAGTTATTTTAAGTCAAAGTTCAATGCAATTACTTCCAATTCCTGTGACTTGGTATCTTTCACATGCATGGTTCCTTAAAGAGATGATGAATATTTCCCTTTCTCCATTACCAGTTATTTAATTTTTACGCCCTCTTGTTTTTTCTCCCTACACACGATAACTTGATCCCCACGAAAATCATAATACCTCAATTATTTTATTTATGAATTTCTATATTTTTCTATTACTTGAGAATTTTGAAAATTGAATATTAAGGAAGTATACTCCTTTATCAAGGTTTTTTTTTTTTTTTAATATAGGAATAGATCAATAAGATATAAAATTAGTGCTCACGTAAGGGAAAATTAGTAAAAAGAAATATTTTTTTATTACTTTTATTCATATGAAAAGTGATATAATTTCTTTATTCTCATATCTCTATCCACACTCATCTGAAATTTGGAGTATTCCAAAAAACTTAAGAACCCAACTAAAAAAAACAAGTAGTTTGATACAGAATTAATTTTTTTTATTTTTCATCTTTATTTTTTTATATATAATTTGACGAATTAAGGATACAGGGTACATCTTGATTTGAATACCGCCTTTTCTTTGCTTTGACTCTTGTTTTTTTTTTTCTTTTCTTTTTTATCCAGGAAAGCTCTAAATATACAGATGGAAGCTATATATAATAATCTATGGAGGCATTAATTATATATTCCTCTCAGTACCAACTCTATGGAGGCATTATATATTTTTGAGAACCACCTAAATTAAGTTCCAACTAAAAAGATGAAATGATTTTTCATTATCTTAATTGAAATAGCGAGTCTTCTAAGATTGAGGGGCTCATTACTTCAACTATTCTCCATGTTCTTCAAATGGATATCTGAGTTATTAAGAGGGTTGCCAAAAAATAATAGTTAGATTACTATACAATTTTTCGTCTTAAACATTAATATTTGTATTTGATTAGACAAGAGAAAAAAAAAAAACAAAATCCATGCATCAAGTAACAATAAATATATAAATTAACAACTATACCATGCTGCAAAACTATATATAATTCTATATTAGAAATTAGATCTAAAATTGATTCAACTCATCAAATTTAGTCTTGTAATAATGAAAAAGATCCTTGAAAAAAAAATTCATCATAGAAACCTCTATCACGTAATTTTCCCTAGCTAACTTTGATCTATCTTGATCAATTTCATTGACAAAGTAATGTGTCCTTCAGCTTTATACCCGTCCTCTTCAAGCCTCACAAGTCCATAGCGGCCTTCTGTTTTACCTGACAAATCTGGTAGGGGTATCTTAGCCCTACCCACCAATTTCATGCCATTAGAGGTTCCTGGGTTGCTCTCGGACGAGGATCCACACCTGAGCACCTCAACATGCAAAAACCTGCAATCCCTGGACTCGTCTAATTCGATACAATACTTCTGGTTCCATGCAAGATCTGGTGACCCTGAGACGAATTCTGTTGCAAGTTGATCATCTGGGTAAACCCAAAACAACACACAGTAAATATTCCTGTTGAATACTGAAGGATAGTTGCTAGGGTTGTCTATGCCCTCTGCATGGTGGATGCTTAAGACCAAACCAATTCTATTGTCTCTCTCGTTGGCTATTCTCTTATTCTGTGTAAGCTTTCTTCTGTTCATAATTGTATTCGTCAGATCTTTGTTTGAACGGCCTCTTTTCCTATACAAACTAGCCTGCGCACAACATTAAAAGGAAGAAAAATAATCAAATTAACTTCAAGTACAAATGATAGCAAGATTATAGGTTAATTAAGAAGCACTTGAAGGAACCATGAGATGTTATAGTAGTTCGCCCTAAATTTTCATGCACTACTACTACATGAAAATCCAAAGAAACTTACCCTTTGTTTCTTCTGCACCTCAGTCATATCAGTATTATTCATGATCAAGAAAACTGTGTTGATGGAGAAGAAGAGAACAATTCAATTTAAAGAGAGAAACTCTAGCTAGTTAACAACCGACATCAGATTTCTGTTGTCGTTCGAAGTTTAAAAACGTAGACTTGGTTAACTTACAAGGCTTATCTTAATATATTCGGAGTCGGAGCGGTTACCACTAGAAATTAGGGTTTCAGTAGAGATAGAGTTAGAGATCAACTAAAAAATTATAATAATTACTTAATACGTACTAGTACCAGATATACCGTTTACTGAAGAAAGAAATGAAAAAAAAATTCTACATTATTTCATTTGTTTTTCTAATTAATAATATTTCAGCCAATCCTGAATAATGAAGGAAAATGTTTTCCTTAATACTACCAAACTTATAACTTTTGATATTTATTGCCACCACACCATAACTAAACAACCATTGATACTAAAGGATGTAAATGGGTATATGCGAATCAGGTTTTTACTATATTTATATTATATTTATTATTTATCCTAAAATAAATTTAGATATTCATATTTTATTTATTGAGTTTTGATCATTTATTCAGATATTCACTATTTTACTATTATTTATTATTTGATATAAAATAAAAAAGTTACATATGTGTGTTTTATATTAATATTAGGGTGTGCATATATATATATTATATTGATTCAAAAAAATATAAATGTAATACAAATGTTATATATATTGGGCGGGTTAAGATGTGATTTCTTGCAGGTTTAATAATATCCATACCTTATCAAATATTAATAAAGTAAAGTATTTATAAATATCCAAAAAAAACTCAGTCATTTGATTCAGATCGAATTGGATTGATTTGAGTTAAATTGTCATCCCTCTATTCCATTACCGTCACCCACCACCATCGACCATTACCACACCACAATCACCATCATATTTTTGTTGACCTATTATCACCTCAACATAACCTCTAACACCATCATTGTCACAACTACCTCATCATCATTATAACCCCACTATCAGTGCTCAACACCATTGACTATCACCATAATCATCATCTTATTGCTAATATGACAACCATTTATCATCATTTCATCATAACCTTGCTGGGTTTCCTGAAACACATATATGCAGTAGAAACTGTAAATTTAATTTTTTTCAGGAGTCCTAAGGATCCCGTTAGAAAGACCTAGGGTATTTATGGTTTATACGAAGATTACTTGAAGATCAGATGTTCTTTTTAGCTTTGAATAATTACTTCACAACTGGATTGTCACAAACCACAAGTTATTCAAATGTCTAGTCTTAATGATAATCCACACAAACTACCAATGAGAAATTTCCAAAATCAATTTAGAAGAGAGAGATTTCTATACCTTAGAGTGCTAGCTCTTTACTTTTGTATTTTATGTGTTTACGTACTATACTTTACTCACCTTTAAGAAATAAGAGACATAACTTTCTATTTATAGGAAAATCTAAAAATCATTTAAATGAAAAAAATATAAATTTTCCCCTTAAATTATATCATATATTATTTTAGGCTAATTTAAAATAATATATGTGATATAATTTAAGGGGAAAATTACATTATAGTTTAGAATTGCAATCCCCTGTTTTAATTACATTATAGTACTCAATTTATAAAATTTATTTACAATCAAATCATACTTGATTAATCATTACATTTTAATTTCTAATCAATGATCCTTATATGTGTGACACATTAGGTTCCCTAATAAGTTGGTCCAAATATAAATCATAATCCTAAATAAAATAGGATTAAATAAATTAATTTATTATCAATTCAATAATTGATTGAATTATTTATTAAGATTAAGTACAATGTTTGGCAACCTGTCATGATCCCCCAAATATTAGGAAAGTCATAGATGGTTTGACTTATCCTTTTAATGACTAGTTTCTCAGTGTAATTATTAGCATTTCATCAACAATATTTCAATTTAGATATACATAACATGGAGTGTGTCTACTATGTCAAATTATGTTTGTTCTCAACACCATAGTCATTGATTTTTGGAATAAGATTTGAAACTCTTTTCAAATTTCATTCCATCTTGTGCAATGATTTACAATCAATACTATTTGAGAACATGTGAAATATTTTTTCTAATTCATCTAGGGTGATAAATCATCTCTTGATAACTTAAATACCTTCATATAGTTCATGTTATACCCAATATTTATCCATTTGTTACCATTGATTAGGACAACTTATAGCAAGATCAAAACACAACACTTTTTATATAAGATAACTTAGTGATCTCAAGTTTAAAGATCACTTACACAACTATTACACGAGTCTTTCTATAAACACTGGTGATCTCTCCATATAGAATTCTCATGCGGGCCAGTTCGGTGTACATGTCATCCGACAAGCACCTACATATTAGTTCTAGATATCCCTCATACCTTAACTTATGAGAACAACTACTTTTTTTTATAAAGAAAAGAGCATAATATGTATCGCTCTCAATAGCTCTAATTAATGTCCAGTCTTAATAGAGTATTGACTAGAAACATTTAAGAACAATGCTTTGATGCAATAAGAATCACATAATTATAACAACTTTATAATTTTCTTTACAAAATATTTTTATCCCAAGGAATTTATCTTTACTCTAAATTTATTAATTAAATATCATATTCATTAATAAAGTATTTGATGAATATTAAAAATAAATAAGTTTTTATTAATAAATTGAATATATTTACATGAATAAAGTCATCCACGTGTAATCAACTGATTGGTTATAAGACATATAAACTAACAAACCCTCCAATACCACGATCACCGCCATAACAACAATTATTGTTTCATCACTATCACCACCATACCTCACTACCACTACAACTATCATCCTTTGACTACTATCACTACAATCAATATCCTAAATATTATCACTAAAATCAATATTATTTTCATAACTCAATTTTTACCCTCTTTATTCTAAAAAACAACAAAAATTTAAAAAATAGCAAAAAAACAACAAAAATTTCAAAAAATATATTTTTGATGTATTTGTATTGTTTTTGGGCACTTTTTGCATCTTTTCAAATGAAAGATTTCAAAATTCAAAATTTTACTTCTGACGAGTTCAGTTTTTAACGTGCTCATTTAAAAATCATTGATTTATTTTTCTCATCGAGTCGACGTTGATTTTTTATTTTTCAAAAAAACAATATTTCGATAAAGAGACCAAAAGTGCAAAAAAAAAAAACAAAAATAAGGGACCAAAGTGATTTTGGATTGCTTGGTTACCAAGTTTGCTTCAGGACTAAGAAATTAGGAGGAAAAAGATAATTTTTTTTTTGTCTATAAGTAATAAGGGAATCTCACACACAAAAGGAGTAGAGAATGATTTAAAGCATAAAAAAATAACACAAAAAAAACCCAAAACCCATCTTTATTCATAACCATCAGCCATATATACAAAGTAAACAAAACAAATCCCACTGGCTCCATCAATCTGCATCTCCTCCTGTCGTGGCCTTCATCCCTAAAACAAGCACCATCTCCTTTAAAAAATTTAAGCTTCATCTTCAACCTCTCTACCAGAATCAATAGCCCATCCACTTTTCTCTCATTTTTAAATAGACAATCCCTCTCATCTCTTTCCATTTTATTTTTCTTTACTACCATCTATTGACCTATCAACAGCTCCCTCTCCCCACTGCGACAACCACCACTGGAACCAACCACTGTGAGCAACACCTATTTTCTACTAATAGATAGAACAAAAGCATCCACAATATATAACAACCAGTGGCCTTTTTAGCTTTAAGAAAACCAGCCATAGATGACCGTGGCAACATCACAACCCCATTACAACCATGAACTCATGTTATCCCACAAGATGACGCCAACAACCATACTTAAAACTAGCAGTAACAATGAAAAAAGACGTTGAGAACTAGTAGAGAGAGAGAGAGAGATGAAAAAGAAAAAAAAAAGGACCAAACCTTTAACCAAGCAGATCTCATTCCTCAGATGTCTGTTTGTCTCATCGCCGGTGTAGGGATAAGGAGAACACAAAAAAGCTTCAGATCCTACAGCTCACGCTCCTTCAGCAGTGGTTGTGGCGCGTGGATTCACTCGCTACCATTGTTCCACAATCCTTTGGCTTAATTCTAGTAGCTTTTAAACATACTAAACACCTTAGAAGGTCAATTCATAATCTCAAATTATTTTTTGGATAAGTTGTTAAAATGTTGTAAAATTTGAGACAAAATGCTCATTGTTGTGTATAATTTTGAACTTATTTGGACACTATTTATTTGGTTTGATGTATGTTGGGATTTGAGATGATTTGATAATTTGTGTTGGATTGTTAATTTATTTTTCTTAGGTTGTGATTGCTATTTGGACATTAAATGTTTATGTATAAATTATGTTTAGATTTGTGTTGATTCGCTTGAATTAGTATGCGATTTGAATATAATTAGTGAAACTAATAAGATTTGATGTTTGATTGTTGGTTTGTCGGATTATTAAATTGGTGAGTAATTTGCATGGAGTTGATACCTTGATTAAAATAGTTTTATTAAAACACGTTTTTATGTTTTGCCAAACATGGTCTTAATCTAGTTTTCATAAATTTTCAAATTTTTAGAAGATCATTTTGTAATTAATTTTGAGTTCCCCACATTTTTTATCCTCTCGTATTTAATTTTGAATTGTGAACTCCATGTAAGGTGTTTTTTTGGTATTAAATAAATAAATTTTCCTCCACAAAAACAAAAAAAAAATATTTCTTTCAAAAATACAACTTTATTTCAATTTGCATATGGATAAGTCTCTCCTAAATTTTAAAAACAATCATATTTCCATAAATTAAAAAATACATGGCATGATTTAGCATTTTTTAGATACCAAAAAAATCAAGAAAACTAGTTTTGTGTATATATTTGCATGTATTTTTGGATTTAATAACCAGTATATAAAATCTATGAGAACTTGACCTACATTTCAAAAATACCAAAACTATATTTTTTTTATATTAATATCATGGATTATGAACTTATATGTACGACATATTTAAGATATTATTGTTACATATTTTTTAACCCATAAAAAATCAAGAAAAGAAAAAAAATACAAAATACAAAAGGATATACATGAAGAAAGCTTAGAGCTTTACCTAAGTTGGTGGTGAAAGACCAACATGTATAAGATTGACACAAATGGCTCGTTTGGTGAAAATATTTTTATTTGGGGTAAAGAAACATAAATTTGGATAAGTAAGGACTTAATAAGAATTTTGGAAGGTTTAATTAATTTTATTGATGACTTAATTGCAAGAAAAAATGATATTTAAAGTCAATTTAGGTTTTAATTGAAATAAGTTAAAGTCTAAAGGTCAATTTCGTCAAATCAAGAGCTTAATTCCACCATTCAACTGAGAAACATCCCCTCTACAAATATCAGGTGCTCCCATCAAACATTTACATCTCATTTTCTTTAACAAACTAAACAACATCTTGTCTTCAATCAGCCATTACTGTATTTTTAGATTATAGGTTGATCGGGTCGACACTTTTAAATGAATGAATGTAGAGCTACAAACCTCCAAATTGAGTAAGGTTGGATCTAATTAAAAGATGTGCACCCCCTCAACCAAGATCAGATGGTCTTTAATGATGATGACGTCGGACTTGCTCCAATAAAGCCTTGAAAGTGGTCAACTCAATTATCAATAGTTGTGATACCCATTGCACATATCAAGCCTTATTAGTGGGTTCTTATCAAAGGTTGATCACGTTTCTCTCAAGATCAAAAGGCCATAAACAAGCTCTTTGGTCTCCATGTTTGGAAAACCACTAAAACCTCAAAAAACTAAGTTTGTTGCAAAACCACCATTGAAAAACCAACATAGGTATTAAGCTCACAGCTGTGAAATGTACTTCAAAACCCTCTCATTTTGATCAAAAAGCTAAGCTTTGATTAATCTACGTTTGAACCCATCAAAAGCCCTAGCAAAACCTTATAAATACCCCCTGAAAAATAAAATAAAATAGTGAAAAAAATAAAGGAAAAACATGAAGAAACACATTATGCAAAAACCCTAGTGTGAAGGTTCAAGAGCCTAACATAGAGGGTCTAAAAAGGTTTGGAAGGAAAACATAATAAAAGGGAAAGAAGGGAAAAAAAGAGAGAAGGAAAATAGCAGTCCATATCCAGCAAGCTTTGAGAAGGTATAACCATATAAAAGATCAAGGGTAAAGTCCTTGTGGCCTGTCTATTCATGATTTCTTAATGTTTAAACCTCTTATGATGTTGTTTGAGCTCATCTTATATTGTTGGATTGATTTTGGTGCTGCAATAATCTAATGTTTTTCGACAGAGTTTGTTTTGTTCTTTTTATTGTTTTAAGCATGTTTTATATTGCTAAAGTTTTCTTTATGATAGTTTGTTCTAATTTTGGTCAATAATGTGCTAGTAAGGCTTGCACTAACGACATGATTCTTGGTTTTGATGCTTATTTTATTCTATGTTTTTAGCCCAATAGCATGTTAATGATGTATTTGAGATATTTTGATTGGTGTTTGAATTTATTTTGTAATAAAATGGTAAGTTGCTTTTGCTTATAGGTTAAAGATTTTGGAAGCATATTGATCAATTTGATTTTTTTTAATGCAAATTCAGGGTTCATAAAAGTATGTTTTGGCATTTAAATGTTAAAAAAATATCAAGTTTTGAATTCAAATAGCATGAATATGTTTGTTGTTTAGCTTTGTAGTTTTGAACTTTGAAACTCCTTGCATGTTATATTTGTTAGTTCTATAGATTCAACTATGCTTAATGTGGTTTGTGAGAACTAAAAGCGGTGTGTTTAGAGGTCTAGAAGTCCAAATCTGGGTTTTAACATTAGTTTTTAATTTCTGGAAATTTTTTAGATTCAGGATTCATGTTCTTTGCTTGAACTTTATCTTAAGCCTCTTGTTTTTTAGTTGTTTTGGATTAATTGTAGACACAGACATATTAACTTGTTACGTTTAGCAAATATAAGGTTAAAACGTAGCAATAACACGTAATCATGCATTTAGATTCTAGGATTCTTTCAACTTCTCAAACATATTTTTATCAAATCTTTGCTTTTGAGTGTTAATTGAAGAAGATGGATGCTTGATTCTTAATCTATGCATGATTACAAACAAAACATTGTGCTTGATTGAGTGAAAACTTGTTTGGTTTGTGATTTATGTTTTTTAGGTTTCTATTAATTAAATGTTCATCGTGTTCTTGGTGTTTAATCTGTTTATTTTTTAGAAAATTTTATGTTTTATGTTTTTTTAGTTTTGATTTATTTTTTGTTTAATTGTTTGTTTTGCTTTTAACTCGGGTCAAACCATGGTTTTTGGTTCGGTTCAAGGTTGAACAAGTGTTTTCAAGTCAATCCAATTGGTTTTGTTTTAGGTCAAATACTAAGGCTTTGTTTGGTTAGTTACTTTTTATGTTGAGGAATTTTTGACCTAAAGGGTTGTTTGACAAACACACCCTTAGATCTATTTTGACAATGTTGCTTTGAATAAAAATGGTTTTTTTGCCAAACAGACCCTAAATAAATTCCAAAAAATTCAAAACAAAAATTCAAGGACCAATTTAAAATTATTTTTGGGTTCTTCACATGTTTTTTCAGCTGTTTTATTTAATATTAGGGTTATAGACTTATACTATAAGATGTTAGTTTGGTATTAAAATTCCCGCTTTTCGTTGAAATCTCAAAAAAATTTAAAAATTGTCATTTCAAAAAATAAAAAAATATGTTTTATTTTATATGTATACGGTCAAGTCTCTCAAAAAATAAAAATCATATTTTAGTTTTAAAAATATAAAAATGCATGGTATGATTTAGCATTTACACACATACACACACATAAAAATTCAAAAAATATATTTGCATGCATTTCTTAGAATTAATAACCAGTTTATTGAATTCATGAGAACTTGGTCAATATTTTAAAAACCCTAAAAAATAATTTCTGAGAATTAATGGTCAACATTCTGATATAAATATTAGACCTACAAGTAGGCTAGTATTTCAATACCAGGAGTTGATTAGAAAATTCTCATAGTTTTTTTTTTTATATTCACCAATTTTAATTAGGATATTTTTCATCATGATATATGAGTTGTGGAAAACTCTTTTGCCTTCCAGGATAGTTGAACTCCGTCAGGGCACCTACAAAGATTTTTTTCCCACAAGAATTTATTTGGGTATACAAGCTCATAATAAATTCAAAATACAATATTTATTTATGAGCGTAAATTTTTGTTTTAAGCCATAGACAGACCATCAGTTAAGAACCCATCAATACCTTTAAGTCACATCTAAATCGTACAATACAGTTTACCTCAGGTTAGGTATGCTAGGAGTGCTAATACTTTTCTTAACCACAACTAATCTTTTACCCTGAAATTTCATATAAGACCAGTCCATCCGGGTCTCCTAATGACCCTAAACCAAACAATTAGATGGCGACTCCTCGACCTCGACGTTCAGCCACAAAGCGCGTGCGCGACAGATATTAAGGTACATTTCTTTTGCTTGTCTTTAGCATAGTTATGGTTGACCTATAAAGCTATGAAGCACTCTACTGAGGTGGATCGATGCCAACTTTAACCATTAGACAGACCAACGGTTAGAAAACATAACGCTATCTTAAATTATATCAAACAAATAAACAATACAGTTTATCTTAGGTAGAGTGTATTAAGGGTGATATGTATTTTCTTTGCACAATCACTCTTTTTATTTAGACTCTGAGACTACTTAGGATTCTTAGTAACTAAAATATTAAGTGGCGACTCCAATCCCTTTTTATTTATAAAAATCAAGAATTCTTTTTTTTTTCCACTTATCACCCACAAAGATCCTGGTCTAGAAAGATAATTGTCGTAACGCTGCACACATACGACAAATATCATAACTATCACAACCACCATCATTGTTTTAATCACAAATATTGCAACTTTTCTCATTTTATTACCATCAAATCATTTATTTTATATTAAAATATTTTTCATGAAATAAACGCATCCTAAATAAAAATTGAAATTTTTTTATGAGATTTCTAAATTCTGAAATAAAGGAGTCGACGATATGCAATTCATCCGAGCCTTCGTATATATTTTCAATTAAGTGGGTCTCCTAAACAATCATCAATGACAGAATCTGGGGTTTTGCACATCTCTGTCAAATTACTAGCTCTTTGGATTTGGAAATCTGGCTTATAAGCATAGTTATTAAGTTTGGTTTGGCCAAACATTTGACCCGGCAAGCCCACATCCTGAAACTTTATTTGAGTTAGGTTCTAATTTGATCTAGTTTTGATATTGACCAGATTAACCTGATTGGGTTAATATCAAAGAATTTTAAAGAAAAATAATAATATTATTTTGAAAAAATATAAATTTCTCAAGCACCCATTTAGAGGTAGTTTTCAGCCATGGATATCTTAAAACCGAGGCTAAATCCACTTCT
>Ga0325410_1002838_pt1 | contig 19447 bp, 7 predicted proteins | sample PopdelMetagenome_16_FD_206182 | JGI IMG/M metagenome (GOLD analysis project Ga0325410, IMG submission 206182) | Populus deltoides microbial communities from Bellville, Georgia, United States - Xylem-PdIQD-R3 | ecosystem: Host-associated > Plants > Phyllosphere > Stem > Wood/Secondary xylem... | reverse complement strand
CCTTAACCCTAAAAGGTACCTTGAAAGCCTCAACATAATAATAATTATTATTATTGTTCGAACCAAAATCTCCTCCTAAAAATAATAATAATAGAATTAAAATTTTCAGCAATTTAATCGTTGGATGATAGAATAATTTAGACATAAGATTGGATTTGGGTTTGGATTAAATTGCAAAGAAAGAAAGAGATTAATTACTGCTATTATTTTTCGTTAAGGATTATTGATAGAGGAGATTTTGGTTATGATCGATCCATTCTGTGTGTGGGTGAGGAAATTGATATTTGATTGACTTTTTGTTGTTGACGTTGACGACGTGGGAGAGGGAGAAGGAGAGACCACTCCCTTGTTGAGGACTTGGAAGTTGGAATAGAATTTGAGTACGTGGCAGATTTACAGCTCGACTTCCTCTGGTCTTATTATCCTGTTGATAATCTAAAAACTTTCTTCTTCTTTGTTTCAACTTTTTTAAGTTTATTACTAATTATTTCAATTGCGCTCCGCATCATTTTTTTTAAAAGAAAATTGAATATGCATATTTTTTTATAAAAAAATCTTAAATGTAAATAAAATATGTATATATTTAATTAAATAATTTAAGAATTATTTATATTAATAAATAAAAAAATTATTAATGATTATAACAGCGTGCAGGACATCAAATGACAGGTTTTTCTCTTGAATTGAAAGGGTTTTGAGATTAATCATAAAATTATGATCGTGAATGAGTCGTCATCTAGCATTATTGTTCTTGGAAAACCTATTAGTCTGCGAGAATCTAGGTAAGGGGACTAGTTTTGCAAGAAAAAAAAACATCACCCTCAGTGCACTCTACTAAAATTTTAAAGAAGTCATCATTCTAGTATCATGATTTTTTTTAAGAGAACTAATTTAGGGTTTACTTGGCTAAATACTAAAATAAGAACAAATTAAAACTAAAAAAAAAGGTAGTAGAGTGTGTTTGCCACATACTGCCACTTTTTCCTTAGCAAAAATAGGGTGTGCCAAACACATTTTTAGGTCTAGCTTAAGCTTAACCCAGCTACATGAGCTGGGCTTATTAGGCTTGAGGCCCAAACCCATTTTGTTAGGCCAATAGACAACCAAAAAGCCTTTTTTTTATGAAGCAGCCCATCCACATGGGCTGAGTTGAAATGGGGGCCAACCCTTTCTTTTTCCACCACCGCCCTGACCCAGTGGTGGAATTTTTTTGGCAAATTGATTGCCAGAAATCAAGTTACACTATGCATAAACCACTGCACATGTTTCATGCATTTTATCTTCTTAACTCCAACACACACACATACTACATTATATTCTCACGCATAAACATACATCAAAGAAATCGGGGGAAAAGAGGAAAGATGTTATTTGGCCCGAGGATATTGCTTTCCAAGTAATAATAGTGGGAGAGGGGGGGTAAAATCAATAGTGGGCTCACGGTGTGGTTGAGGGAATGGTGGGTGAGGGTTTTTTTTTTTTTTTTTTGCTTCTTAGTTGAACTGGTGGGAGTAGTTATATGTAATTGGAAGGTTTGGTTTTAGTTTTATTGGTTGATGCAAGAGGGTGGTCATTTCTCTCTCTCTCTTCCTGGTTTTTTCCCTCCCTTCTCCCTCAATTTTCTTCCTTGTTTCTTCATGAATTTCACTTTTATTTATAAGGGATAAAAAAGGAATATGAGTTTCCTTCTAGACATGAATCTTAGCCCTTGATTCGCTTGGAAAGAATCCTGACCATTGGTTGGAAAATAATAGTCAGGTAATGCTAATACTAGGTTGTCATAGCTGATCAAGTCAGCCTATTTAGGGTGACTTTTCAACGGTTCTTTAAATGGAAAATCAACAAGAATAAGGCTGAAGGTGTAGTACAAGTTCAGGGTTATTAGAGAATGTGTTTTTTATCTTATTTAGAGCGTTAGTGTTGCATTAAATAACTATGAAAAAGGTCTTATTGTCAACTTTTTAGGACCAAATGAAAAGGTGACATGTCATTTGGTTATATTTTTTTTATTGGGCATTGATCGAAACAATACCATTTTAAAAACACGTCGTTTTGGCCAAAATTATGTTGTTTTGGCCTAAATTAGGTCATAAACCCCTCATTTAATTTCAGCCCTTAATCTTTCAAATTGTTCACTTAGGTCCATAATAGAATTTTGATGTTAAGAATCAATTAAATTTACCCCTTGCAAAGTTTTAAAAGGACCTAAGTTTAGCATGTTTTTCAACTTGATCATTGGTCTTAAATATTTTTTAAAACTTCTAATTTCTTCAATTTTACTTTTATTTTCAACCGAATTAGGTCCTGAATTCACTTGCCTATTGCAAAAGGTTATTGGTCTTGAATTTTTTTTAATTTAACCCTAAATTGACCTCTAAACTTTAATTTTCTTGCAATTTTACCCCTGATTTAATCCAATTGAGCTTGTAAAAATTAAACCTAGTCCTCTAAAATTCAAATCTTTTTAATTGAGCCCGAGTCAGGCTTTCAAATTTAAGACGTGGCCAAAAAGCATCGTTTCATTTAAATGAAACGATGTCCTTTTGTATTTTTTTTTATCTAAATTAAGTTATAAATCCTTAATTTCAGCCCTCGATCTTTTAAATTGTTCACTTAAGTCCTTGATTGAATTTTTATTTTAAGAATCAATTCAATTTTACCTTTGTAATGTTTTAAAATGACCCTATGAGTGTATCGTGTTTGTCAACTTGGTCCTTGGTCTTAAATATTTCAATTTCATGCTTAATTGACCTTCAAACTTCTAATTTCTTTGATTACACCCCTATTTTCAACCAAGTTGGGTCCTCAAATTAATGTGTCTATTGTAAAAAGGTCCTTGATCTTCGATTTCTTCAATTTAACCCTTAATTGACCCTCAAACTTTGATTTTCTTGTGATTTTACCTCTAATTTCATCCAATTGAGTTTGTAAAAATTAAATCTAGTCCTCTAAAATTTCAATCTTCTCAAGTGAGCCTGCGTTAGGCAAATTTAATATTTTACCAATTAAGTCCCTAATAAAATTAATTTGATATTTTCAAAGTCTAATTAAGTTCTTACACTTAATCAATTCTTTTAATTTAACCCAAATTAATTCTTAAACTTAATTAAACATTTAATTAGGTCTGTAATTGAAATCAAATTAGCTTATTAAAAATCTAATTAAGTCTTCAAACTTGATTTTTATGCAAATTCATATGATAATCATGTAATTTCATATTGATTATGCATTGTATTTCAATCTTGCGTAGAATTAGGTTCCTGGTTTTGTTCAAAATCTCAGTTTGATTCCTTCATGCGTTTAAAACCCTTTTTAGCCTGTTTTTGCCAAGTTGCTATTCATTTTTTTCAAGTTTTTTGTTGTTTTTATTTTTTGTTTTTTATTTTAAAAGGAAAATTTTAGGGAAAACCCAAAATTGAGTTATGACAATTGTCTTCTCTTTATAATGCTTAGAACATAAAGTCTCATAACTTTAGATTGCAAGCTTGTAAAGAAAAAAGGAAGAAAAAGATGTGGATTTGTCAAATGAAGAAGTGCTTAATCCTTTTCAAAATGGTGGGATATTCAAAGATATCTCTAAGAATGATAGATCTAACAAAAATGTTAGAAAAAAGAGCTTAAAAGCACTCTTAAAAGAAAATAATGTAAAAAACAATATGTAAAAAAGATAGGGCTCAAAGGCGCGCGTACTCGGAAGGAAATAATATCAAAAGCACTATGAAAAAGAGACAGTTCTCAACGACATGCTATCTAAAAGGTGAGAAATTGATGACACAGTTAGAGGGAAATGGTGTCGAAAGCACTGTGTAAAAGAGATAGGGCTTGACAACGTATTATCTAGAAGGTGAGGGCATAACAGCGTACTCAAAAGGAATAGTATCAAAAGCACTATGAAAAAGAGACAGTGCTCAATGATGTACTATCTGAAAGTTGAGGGCATGACAACACACTCATAAGAAAATAATGCTAAAAGTACTATGTAAAAGAGATAGGGCTCAATGACGTGCTATCCGAAAAGTAAGGGTATGGCAGCACATTTAGAAGGAAATGGTGCCAAAAGGACCATTTAAAAGAGATAGGGCTCAATGACACGCTATCTAGAAGGTGGGGGCTCAAATATGCACTAAAAAAGAAAAATAAAAGGGCTCAAAGGCATACTATTTAGGAGATAAGAGCTCAAAGACACAATTAGAAGGAAAGAGATAGGGTTTAAATGCACACTATCTGAAAGGTGAGGGCTCAAAGTTGCACTCAAAATGAGAAAAACATGGCTTAAAGGAGTGCTATTTAGGAAATGAGAGCTCAAAGATGCATTAAAAAGAAAATAGTTTAAAAGATGTTATAAAAAGGTAAGTGGTTTACAAGCACACTCGAAATGATATGCTTCAGAGTTATATGCACATAACCTTCAAGGTCTCTCCTGATCTCATATCTTGAAAATTAAGGTTGTTTTCCCTTTTCATTGACATGGATTAAGCCTTCGATAGTTTTTCTTCGTTGAAAGAATTTGAACTCGTCGAGAATTTTTTCATTGGACTCCCTGCAAAATGTAATGCTTTGGGGTCATTATGCATGTTTTTTTTTACCTGAGAAATATAGGTCCCTATTTTTCATGAACTTTGTTTCTCAAAACTTTAATCCTCGTAGCAAGTTTTCATGGCCTTTTCACTTTTGCCTACTCAAGCCAAGACTTGTAGACTTAATCTTTGGGAAAGAGAGACTCATTTGACGAGCTCAGATGATCTCAGCATACTCCCTTATGTAGGGACCTTTACTTCAACGGTTGATTGTTTCATAATTACTTTCCTCAAAAGACATTGGAGGATCTAAGCATCTTGTTTCCCATTCATACTTCCCTAGAAGAGGAATTATGGAGAAAGCCCTATTGGGTTTCTTGAATTGCCCCCTGTCTAATCATGCCTCTAAGTATTTTATCTTGCTTTGTTTGATAGGGTTTTCTTAGAGATGATGTTATGCAGAAGATATTTGGTTCTTACAAAATATTGATGTTAAAGAAAAATCTTTAGAATTTTAAAGTTATTTCCAAATGCAGAAACCATTTTGATGCAAGTTTAAAGCAAATATGTTTTGAAAAATTCAAGCAACTCCAATGGACAAAGTTTTATGAAGGTTGAATTTTAGATTTTGGTGTAAGTTTTTCTCTTTGTAAAAATATGAGGTGACCTTTTATTTTCATGATTTGTTGGTCAAAGGACTCGAGTTTCAACTCGAGAGTTTTAGATAAAAGAAAAATCTTTGAAACATTCATTTTACTTGTATGAATAATGAAGCATAACCATAATCTTTTGAAGATCTCATTTTGCACGAGATAACATTGCTTACCAACCCAAATTGCTTGCTTTTTATTAGAAAGGACTTCATCAAGCACTAAATGTAAGCTTTGGCTCTTGGCTAATAACCAAAAGGATATTTATAAGCTTAAAAGGTGTTTAAGAGATTTCATGACTAAGAATCACTATATCTCATTCTTAATCCTTCATTTTGGTTGATGACCTCCTAAACTTTAGAACTGGCTTTACAAAATGGTATGACATGCCCCAAATGTTTGGACTATTTGGCCTTGAATGTCATCATCATACTCATTGTTTTTATTTTGTATGACATGCTTAACCTTTTTTAATCTTTGAATTTCTTCATGCCCCTAGCTTTGTTTAGGCATCTTTAATCATTGAGGATTATTTTGTATATTCATGCGGTCATATTGCTTTTCAAATCCTCATACTAGCATGAGGTATGATCCTAGTCAAAGTTGATTTGCAATAAAGACTTGCTAGGCTCAAACATGGACTGCAAATGATATTTTTGAGTATTGTGAAGGTATTATCAAAGATGGTCTTTCCTAATTTTAAATGCATGCATTTAGGATTGGTAAGCTTTGCTTTTTTTCATTATGATTGGTTGGTCATGCAAAATTATTTTCATTATAATTAAATTATGAATCATTATTAATCAAACTAAAACTTACTTTCAAAGTTATTTAAGTGGTTTCTGGTTCATTTTTTAATTTTAAGCATTTTATCACCTTACTAGGAAATCACTTGAATTCTCAAAACTCGCTTGTTAAAAATAAACACCAATTTGACATTTGCATTTGTACTAATAACTTTGATTTCCCAAAAACTTTTTGATATTTTATGAAGACACAAAAATGAGGTTTTCTTAAGCCTATGAGATCATGTGGATTTTTTTTCAAAGTTCTTAAAAAAGAAAAGTACACCAAAGAATTTTTTACCAAACTTTGATTTTTATTGATTTATTGACATAATACATCAAGCATAGTACTTCTTTACAACATTCGAGTTTATAGGCTTAGGTAAATCATCTTCATCTATTTTCGACAAAATCAGGGCTCCTTCGGAAAAGGTTTTTTACACCATATATGGTCCTTTATAGTTCGACATCCATTTGCTCTAATCTTCTCCTGATGTTGGCAAGATCTTTTTCAATATCAGGTCTTTTTTTTTAAAACCCTTAGTGTGACCTTCTTATTATATGCCTTGGCCATTCTGCTTTGTTACAATTGATGATGACAAATGACTGCTAGTCTCTTTTCACTGATCAGTTTCAATTGCTCAAATTTCAGTTTTATCCATTCTGATTCTTCTAATTCTACATCTATAAGAACTTTTAATGATGAAATTTCTACTTATAAAGGCATTCCCACTTCAAAGAATAAGGGGTTGCACCCATAGAAGTTTTAGCTGTGGTGCGGTAATCGTGAAGTTTGTACGCAAACATCTCATGCCAATCCTTATAGGTGACTATGATCTTTTGGATGATCTTCTTGAGATTTTTATTGGTTATCTCAACAACACCATTCATATTGGATCTGTAAGGAGAAGAATGAAAGTGCTTAATCTTCCACTTGGTGTAAAGTTCGACAATTAGCTTCCCATTAAAATTCTAAGCATTGTTACTTATCAATTTTGCTGGCAAGTCATAACGATAAATCAAATTCTTCTCAATGAATCTATTAACCACCTTCTATGTCATATGCACGTAAGAGTTGGCTTTTACCTATTTAGTGAAGTAGTTGATGGCCATCAAGATAAGTTTATGCCTGTAGTTGGCCTATGAATAGGGGTTGATTGGTCATATGACATCTAATCTCCACATATTAAAAGGCCAAAGCAAGGTCATATTGAATAAGGGTGCCAGAGGTGCATTTAATTTATCCCTATATATCTAACACTTATGACATTTTTGTACATAGTCAACACAATCTTTTTCCATAGTCAACTAGAAGTATCCAAATCGTTACATTTGTCTTGCCATTGTATACTCATTACGTTGTAACATTCATACCCTAAATATTAATTAAACAAATTTTTTTATGATATTTTTGAAATTTTGGATAAATCCTAATGGATAATTATAAACTAGTTACAATATCCATTTTATATTTTTTAAAACATGATAAAAAAAAATAGTTTTTGGTTTTTAGAAAATATATGTAAAAGACTTTTAGAATTTGGTCGTATGCGCGTAAACAAAACATATTTTTTGTATTTTGTTAAATGTTTTGATTTTTTTTTGAAACTTTGAAGAAAAACCAGATATTTTTAATATCGGGTCATTATTTTATCATGTAAGTCTACAGCATGATATTAGATAAAATTGTTGAAAAGGCATATAGGGACCTACAAATAATTTAAATAGTCACTGGATTTTTTGAACTATTTTAAAGCCTATTTGACTAAATACTAAAATAAAGACAAACTAAAGCTAAAAGAAAGTAAGACGTATTTGTTAAACACTCTTTTAGCCTAAAATTAGAGACATTAAAAATGCTTTAAGGAAGTGTTTGGCAAACACATCTTAAAAACCCAATCAAGATATATTTTTCTTAGAAAAAATGGGGTGTATCAAACACGTTTTTAGGTTTGGGTAGGGCTACATGAGCTAGGCTTAAGGCCTAAACCCATTTTGTTTAGCTGGCAAGCAACCTAAAGGCCATTTTTAAAAAACCCAGCCCACCCACATGGGTTGGGCTACAATAAGAGGCCAACCCCTTTTTTTTCCACCATCGGTCCAACCTAGTGGTGGAAATTTTACGGTAAATTGATTGCCAAAAATCAAGTTACACCGTCCATAAACCATTGCACATGTTTCATGATTTCATGCATTTTATACTCTTACCACCAACGCGTGAACGCGCAGACACACACTACATTATATTGTTATACATAAACTAACATCAAAGAAACCAGGGGAAGAAGAGGAAAGATTTTACCTGACCTGGAGATATTGCTTTGCAAGTAATAATAGTGGAGGAGCAAAAACAATAGTGGTTCATAGTGTGGTTGAGGTAATGGCCGGTGAGGGTTTTTTTTTTGTTTTTTTTTATCGAATGTAAGAAATTTTATAGATCAAAACAAAACTAATCTGGAGACCAGTAAGTCAGAATATACAGGCATGTACATATAGAGGCTAAAGGAACATGCTCCATTAAACAATCAAAAGGAACATTATAGCCATCAAAACATGACCATTTGACACTATGATTGCCTTACATTAAAACACAACTAACTCAAAACATGAACAACCAGATAACATAGCTAGCATCAAAGCAGCCAACAACAATACGCATAGCCATTAGAGACCCACAGATAGCAGTGAGCTTTTTCAAGCCCAACAGAGGTGAAGATTGAGAACACAACCGCCAAAGCAGCACAAAAAAGAACAATAAAAACAACACCAAGATGCCAAAGTACATCATGTAGGAGAGTAGGATAAGTAGAAGCAAAGCACAATACCAACATTAATGAGCAGGCACATAGCAGTAGCAGACCACACATTTCTCTGTATATTGCTTACAGAGGGCAACCAACAGAGAAGGCATCAACATAACAAACATGAAAAGAGTAAAAGTGACTCAAATAAGCTAGCAATCAACTCCAACAAACCAACATGCAAACAACAGCAACACAAAGATCAGAGAGGGAAGCCAACTTTAACAAACCACAATAGCCAAAGGCAAACCCAAGAGAGCCTTTAATTAGCAAACAAACAGCCGACAATACAAGTAGCATAAACCATTCAGCAATAACATAAACGCTAGAGTAAAGAGCAACTCTAACAAACCAACCCTAGCAGTCAACATCAGCAGCATCCTGCAAAGGTGATGAAGTGTGATGTGTCACCAACCTGAGGTAATCCCAAGAGAACCTTCAGCAGCAACCAAACAGCCCACATCATACCTGTAATAAGACAAGCCAACAGTAACAAAGCTTGGAATCTCATCAACTCCAGCATACCAACATTACGTTAAGCAGCAGCCAGACAAAGACAACCCTGAGTTAGGAGAGCCTTCCACAGCAAACACAGCTCATAACAAAAAGCAAGAGCAAACAAGCTTGGAACTCCACCATACCAGCGCAGCAGACAAAGAGTCCAGTAGTCAGCCTCACTAGTCTTAGGAAAACCAAGCTGCATATAATAGTAACTTAACGTCCTCCAACCATCCATGCAGTTGAAGAGAACAACAGCAGCCACTGACAACCCTGCAAAAAGCAGTAACATAATGCTAAAGAGGGAACAACTCTAGCAAACCACATGGAGACATATAGAATTGTATCAGCTAGCAAACCAAGTAGAAAGAAGATGATGCTTCACATCAAACATTCCACAAAACAAAAACTATTGAGTGAGTCCATGGAACCTCAACCACCCCAGCCAATCAAAATCATATAGAGTAGAAACCGGAAAGGCTAACGGTAAGCTTTAGGAAGCTCAGCAAACCAAACAGTACACAACAGAAACAAATCTATAGCAAAGCCCTCTAGGAAGAGCAGAGATAAATACAACAAAGTTAGGAGAAGAGCCTTAGCAGCAGACAAAACATAGCAAGCAGGACTTGCAGAGAAACTAAAAAACACAAAGCAAACCAACCAGATATCATGAGGACAATCTCATGGTTTATCAGATGGTTATTCAGCCATCTGATGTTTCAGTGGTGTCTATACCGGCACAAATCCCAACCGAGGGATTCGGTTCCGGTAAATAAAGGACAATTAACACTAACAGGGGAAGCAAAGTCCGATTCCATGCCAGAAAGGGGTACAAGAACAAACCTCTATCAAAATCATCCCTTGATAGGCTACAAAACACCAGATCTTTGTCAAAATTCTGTACATCAAGGAAGACAACAACCAAAACACCAATTAGGGCTTTGGGGAAGACACGCATTGTGCTCTCTGTTGCTGCTTGATTGGGTTCTAGATGGTAAGAGTCTGGGTGGAAGGAGGTGTAACCAAGAGTACAATGATGGTTTGGATCAAAGGCTTCACCAGCAGAAGCTGTTGTACCCGAGGAGGGAAGGATAAAAAGTCATCCATGGATGACATAAAGATAGGAGCTCGAGATCGACAGTAGCAGAACGCAAACATGAGGAGACACTCTTTTGAGGAGAGCGTCTCTCTCTAGTCTCTCTCACAAGCCTCTTCGTTTTGGTTCTTAGTTGAACTAGTAGAGGTAGGTTTTTGTAAGGACAAGTTTTGGTTTTGATTTTATTGGTTTGATATAAGAGGGTAGTCTTTTTTTTTTCTTTTTTCCTGGTTTTTTCCCTCGCTTCTCCCTCAGCTTTCTTCCTTATTTCTCCATAAATTTCACTCCTATTTATAGGCAATGAAAGAGGGACACGAGGTCCCATCTAGGCATGAATCTTGTTCCTTGATTCGCATAAAAAGGATCCCAACCTTTGGTTAGAAAACAACGGCCTGGTATTGGCAATATGAGGTTGTTAAAGCTAATCGAGTTAACCCATTCAGGTGGACTTTTCAATGATTCTTTAGGTGGAAAATTGATGGGAATAAAACTGAGGGTGTAGTACAAGTTCAGGGCTACCAAAAGGTGTGTTTGTTATCTCATTTGTGGCATGAGTGATGCATTAAATGAATATGAAAAAGGGTCTCTCAATCAACTTTTTCAAGAGCAAAGGAAGAAGACAATGAACAATGTCAAACGACATATTATCTAGCTTTATTATATTGTTTTTACTAGGCATTGACCAAAACGAGGTCGTTTTGGTTAAAACATAGCCAACACGCACTATTTCATTTAAATATAACGAAAATGTTTTGGTGTTTTGACTTAAATTATCATAAATATCTTTTAATTTCAACCCTTAATCTTTCAAATTGTTCACTTAGGTCATTAATTGGATTTTGATTTTAAATATCAATTCAATTTTACCCCTGTAAAGTTTTTAAATGATCCTCTGAATTTATCACATTTCTCAACTTGGTCCTTGATTTTGGATATTTCAATTTCTTCCTCAATTGACCTTCAAACTTTTAATTTCTTTTATTTCACCTATATTCTTAATCGAATTGGGTCCCCGAATTTGCATGCTTTTTGCAAAAAAAATCCGTAGTCTTGAATTTCTTTAATTTAAACCTTAATTGACCCCAAACTTTAATTTTTCTTGCATTTTAACCCCTGATTTCATCCAATTGACTTTATAAAAATTAAATTTGATCCTTTAAAAATCTAATATTCTCAATTGAGCCCGATTTAGGCTTCCAAATTTAATTTTTTTATCAATAATTCCTCAAAAAAATTAATTTTATCTATTAAAAGTCTAATTAATTCCTTGCACTTTATCAATTCTTTCAATTTAACCCAAATTAATTCTTAAACTCAATTAAACTTTGAATTAGGCGTGTATTTAAATCGAATTAGCCTATTAAAAATCTAATTAAGTCTTCAAACTTAATTTTTATGCAAATTCATTTGATAATCATTTAATTGAGCATTGAATATGTATTGTCTTTCAATCTTGGGTACAATTGGGTTCTTGATTTTGTTAAAAATCTCAGTTTAGTTCTTCCATGCGTTTAAAACCCTTCTCAACCGGTTCTTGCCAAGTTGCCATTCTTTTTTTTTCATTTTTTTATTGTTTTATTTTTGAAATTTGTTTTTGTTTTTATTTAAAGAAAAGGATAATTTTGAGGGAAACCCAAATAGGGTTATGACATTGATAACTAAAGACATAACTTGAAAATTTAAGAGACAAATGTAAATCAAGATATTTGATATAGCAACATAAGTCATTTACATAATTGTGTTCAATAACTCTGTCTATTAAAATCATTTTTTTTTTTAACCAAATGATAATAGAAATAGATACACATACATTTTATTTAGTAAAATCAAATGGGAAAAATAAATATTATCTAAAAATAAATATTTTTTAACCAATCAAATGAAAAAGGCAACGAAGCTAAGATTTTAACCAATCAAATGAAAAAAAAAAAACTGACCTGAGCCAACATAAGTAAACATGCCAAATATGCAAGTTATGTCATGAGATCGGGATAAGATAATAGAAAGCAAATTAAAAAAAGTTCAAGTCTAGTAGTTCCAAACAAATCAAATGTAGATGGATGAAATTGAAAAAAAATCATTTAAAAAAAGGATAAAAAATAATCGGCAAACTGGGCAAGCTAACCAAACTCTGCGACCTAGATCATGCAAATGAGATAACTCAATAAAATACAAGCTAGAAAATATTGTGAAGCTCTATTCTAAAACAACTTAACGCTGACGGATGGAGCATAACAAATATTAAACTTAAAAAAAAATCCTGAAAAAAATCTGAATCAACTCAGGCTAACTCGCTAAACCTGCAGTCTAAATGATGGGATTGAGATTAACAAATAGAAAGGAAATTGAAGAAAATCATGTAACCCAATATAAAAAAACTTCCAACCTTGAAGGATGAAATTAAAAAAAAAATTATCAACCAATCTAATGTTGAAGGACGAAATCAAAAAAGAAATATCAATTTAAAAATTCTATAACAAAGTCCATTCTCTAATTGAATAATTGTTAAAGTCCAAAACATGAGTTTAAAAAAACCAAGCACACCTATGTGAACCTTCTAAATTTGGGTTCATCTCTAAAACTCGCGACTTGTGAAATCCTAGACTCGAGCTAAATCAAGAAGCTCATATTGAAGGACGAAATAAAAAAAATTTTAAAAATTACCAATGTGAAAAAAATAGCAATAAAAAATAATAAGAATCAAATTTGATAGGAAAAAAACCCAAAAAGGATTAAATTGTAAAACAATCAATCTAAAAAATTATCTCAATTAAAACATATAGCAATAAAAAAAAAGGACCAAATTTGAAAGATGAAAAAATTAAAGGGGGGAAATTGAAAAATGAAATCTAATTTTATAAATTATTCTAAATAAAACAAATAGTAATTCAAAGAACATGACCAAATCCGAAGGAATACCAAATTGAAGTAAAGGGGTGCTTTGAATTTTTGAAGGGACAGGTGTGAAAATCAAGGAAGAGAGAGAAGAAAGGGGAGAAAAAGTCGTTGGTGCCAAATTGGATGATCATTGGCCACACACAATGCCTCATCACTAAGGGGATGCCATGAAGATTCAAACGTCGTTGTGGAAGGCGATGCTTGGTTACTAGATGACCCTTTTATACGATGCTCGAAGGGTGTGGGGGGGCCCACGCATTGATGTGTGCAATGCGTGCCTCAATCACTTGTTTTTTTAATAATGTTTATATTTAATAAATTACAAAATTTCCCCTAAACCAACCTTATAGTAACAATAAAGCAAGAATGGAAATACAAAAAAGACCTTGAAGAAAGCTAAAGAAAATTCCATTTTAAGGGCATTTAAATTATTTTATTGTTCTTAAAAAAATTAAAATACAAAAATGCCCTTGTACACAAGCTTTAAAAAATTATGAATCTATGGGTAGAAAAGCCATTTTGTTGTGCAATTTAAATATGAATTTACTAAATTTTCTCCTTTAAATTTGACAATGACAAATGGACCCCAGCAAAATTATTAAATTCTCCACAATAAGTTTCGTGGTTTTGTTATGGAAAGGCAAATTGGGTATTTTATTATGGATTGCTATAGTGAAATACCCACACCAATTAGAGTATCTTACTAGATATGGGCTTGCACTACATCGTGGTGTCCTATTATTTTGTTTTCATAAAATATGATGTTTAAGTATTGCAAGCGAGTTTTAAAAAAAGAAAAAAATATATATGACTTTGGTTATAGACATGATTGAGTCAAATAAGTTGGTTTTATTTTAATTAGATGATAAAAAAATAGGAAACGATAATAAATAGATCAAAATTAAAAAAAAAAAAGATCATGATAGCTTAGGAAAAAAAATTTTCAAAAAGGAAAACAAATAATGTATTTCAATTTTTTAGCCAATTAAAAAGGGAAAAACAATGTCAATTCATGTTAACTTTTCAAACCAGTTATCCGAGTTATTAAATTATTAAATTATTAAATTAGAAGCACCATACATAGAAAAATTGCAAAACCCAACCCCCAACCAATCAAATATTTAAAGATAAAATAATAAAAAAAATTATACAAAAGGATCGAAAAGCCTATCGACCTCAAACTAGGGGTCAGAATGGCACATGAACTACTGTGTAATGGAGGGGTCGTCAAAAGGAATCCAACCGTACCAAAGAAGCCCTTTGTTTATCATTGATATACTCTACATACGCTGCTCGAAGGAGGTGGAGTGTCTGGCACGTTGTGCATGCTACACACATGTCAACCTTTTTTTAATATTTTATATTAATTACAAGACTAAATTGCTCCTAAATCAATATAAATATAACAAAAAACCAAATTTAAAAGAAAAAATAAACCTTAAATGACATCTTATCATTTTTTTGCTTTTTAAGGGCATTACCATCATTTTACTGTGCTAACCAGATTAAAAAGACAAAAAAAAAAACCCTTTTACAATAATTGATGATTTTTTTTTCCAAGGTTAATCTAGTAATTTGAATTTAAAAAACAATATAAAAGACAAAGTTGTTTCCAAATAATTTGCAAATAACTAATGAGCTTAATGAAAAGAGCAAATTCTTATAATAGTTAGTTAGTTGTTACAATGTTATTCATTGTTGATTTCACCCTTTGGTTAAAAAAGGAACTTTAATTAATTGGACTTGTAGTTTCAAAAACTATATATTTAATTATTTTTGTTTTTATATCTATTTATAAATTTAAAATACTTTTACAATTCATTTTAGTGTTTGTGTTGATTATACTTACTAGAATTAAGTAGTATTTTATTCTAAAAATTACTCTTTTCATTGATCTTTTTATCTTCCCTATTTATTATTATTCTTTTTATAATGGAAAGATTAATTAATTTATTTTATAAACAAGAGACTATGTTATATTTAATTCAAATATATAAAAACTAGTATTCATGTCATTCTTGTAGGTCGTTAAAATTTTTAATCATAAATTTTTGAAAAATCAAATTGATGTTTTTATCTCATTAATTGTTTTTTTTATTCATTTACAAAAAACAATTTTACTAAATCCGGTGGTTGGATAAAAGTGAGTCTTTTTTTATTGATATTTTGTAAAAACAACTTAGAGTTAACAATAAAGAAATTTAAGAAAAAAAAAATAAAAGTTAGTTTTGTATTCAAACAAAGAACATTGATGAGTCTTGGATGACCAATTACAGTTACAATTACAAAAAAAAATATATAGGATAAGACATTTTTACTATTCTCAAGAGAGAAAACATTGTGAATTGTAATATTGTTCCACTGAGTTTTCTTTTCTTTTCTTATATTATTATTTTATTCCTTTGGTCATTTTTTTTTCAATTTGATTCTTTGACCTTGGGTTTATTTGGGATTAAGCTTGGTGGTTTGTTTTAGATTCCTAGGTTAGCGAATTGCGTGGTATTGAGAAAAGATTTTATCGCTCAATTGATGCTTGGTTTGTTTAAGTTAAATGAAATTGTATTGATTTAAAAGAATCAATGCTTTTGGGACCGAATTTGAACATTAGAAAAACATTTGGGCCCTTTTCTTGCTAGAATTAGGGACTGGATTGTACATACAAGGGAAAAGTTCAGCTTTTTTTTTTTGTCGCTCAAATGTTTTCTCATTTAATCCTTTCTCTTATTTGGGATTAGACTTAATTTTTTCTTTTTAGTTCTCTAGATATGGGATCTTATAATATCAAGAGAAAAAATTGGGTGCTCAGTTAATGATTGGTTTGTCAAAATAAAATAAAATTTTATTTATCTAAAATAATCAAGACTAGCGGTAAGACTAGCGGTTAAGGGACCACATTTGAAAATGAAACAAGTGTGCAGGGCTGGAGTGAACAAACAATGTCAAACTAGCAGGCATATGCAACCCACACATCAGTGTGTGAGGGAAGTTGCCTTGCTTTAACATAGCTTGCAGTTTCCTCTTATGTTAGAACACCACTGTCGTTGGTGGTGTAGAAAGCAGCTCGGCAAGGTCTTTTATAGGAGGCGACATGTGTTGATAGACGAGTGATGATGAGGCTTAAACAACCTTTTCTTTCTTATCCTCCCTCATTTCTCTATCTTCTTCTCGGATTTCACGATGATTTAGCCAAAATTGCAAGGAGTCTTGTCATTTTATTTTTATATCAAACTTAATCCTTATTCTTTTAATTGACATTTGTTTTGTTTTGAGCTCTTTTTTGAATTGTTTTTCAATTTTTCCTTCAACATTGAGTTTATTGGGAATTAAGTTTAGTGATTTTTTAGGGCAATCCTAGCCTCATGCCTTAGATCATGAGTTTGGAAGTTTAACACAGGTTAACTTTAGTCAATCTTTTTTATGTCTATTTTTTAAAATTAATTTTTTTAGTTTTATTTTTCAACATTAGGCTGATTTGGAATTGAATTTTATAATTTTTTTGATTTTCTTTATAGGTTTTTGTCTTGATCTTATGACCTGTATTGCGGGTTCAATAAGTTACCCAGAGTTAGCTTGGGTTTTTTTTGTTATTTTTTTTAATTGAGTTGTTTTTTCTAGTTTTGTCATTTGCTATTAGGTTAATTTAGGAATTGAATTTCATAGTTTTTTTCCATCTATTATTCTATCTTGTTCATATAAACCAAGTCGCGAGGGTTAGTGGGCTCAATCAGGGTTGTCAAGGTTTTATTAGGTCCTTTTTATTAATTGATTTTTTTTATTTTATTCTTCAACATTGAGATGGTTGGAAATTAGGTTTTGTAATTTTTTTTTAATCTATTTTCATGGAGTTATCTTGATCTCACAATTTAGATCCTGGGATTGGTAGGCCAATTTGGGTTGACTTGAGTTGTTTTTTAAATTCTTTAATTTTTTTTTTCAATTTAGTCTTTCAATATTGGGTGGGCAAGGAATTGAGCTTTGGATTTTTTTTTTATTTTTCTTTCTATTGGTTTATCCCATTCTCATCCATTGGGTCGTGTATTTGGTAATTTAACTCGAGTAATTTTCTTGTTCCCTTTTTTTCAAATCAATTTTTTTTCTTGTTTCACCCTTTAATATTTTGTTAGCTAGTCTCCTTTTTTTTCTAAATTCTCAAATGAATTAAAAAATATATTTTATATATTATTCTATTAAATCTCATTTAATCTTTTCTTTGTTATCAAGTAAGATTATAGAGATCTTTTCATGATATTGACAAAATATATTTTTATAATATATCATCTAATACATCATCATCTTAATATTTCAAAGGTATGTCATCCAGTATGCATTAGATTTTTGAGTTTATGGTTGAATTCTTATTACGATATAAGATTATTATTAATGAGTCAATTTTATTAAGTTTTTATTTAATTTTTGTAAATATATGGGTATGACTCACATGTTAGATCCAATACACTTGGACTTGGCAGTTAGCCAAGTCTAATACACTAGGTCCAAAGTGGCATAAGTGTGGCACGCATGCCAAACCTAAGACATTTGGACTTGGTAGAATGCTAAGTCCAAGGTAGCGTTGGTCTGGCATGTATGCCAGACCCAATATGCTTGAACTTTATAATGTGCCACATTTTGGCATGGGTCTAGCATGCGTGTTAGACTGCCGCGTTCCTAAAAAATTTAAATTTTTTTCTGCTAAAATTTAATATATTTTGTACGTTTTGGATCGTTTTGATATACTGATGTCAAAAATAATTTTTAAAAAATAAAAAAAATCATTGGCATGCATTTCGGCACAAAAAGTTATTTGAAAAGTAACCGCTACCACACTGCAAAGCACCCTCTTAATACACTTGGACTTGACAGTATGCCAAGTCCAAGGTAGCGTGGGTCTGGCATGCATGTTAGACCCAATACACTTGTACTTGGTAGTGCGCCAAGTCTAAGGTGGCGCGAGTCTGACACGCATACCAGATCCAATATGCTTGGACGTGGTAGTATGCCAAGACCAAGGTGGACATGGCAGTACGCGAGGTCCAAGGTGTTATGGGTCTGGCATGCATGCCAGACCCAATATGCTTGGACATGGTAGTCAGCCAAGTCCAAGGTGCTTGGATGTGGCAGTGCGTCAAGTTCAAAATGGTATGGGTCTGGCACGCATGCCTTACCCAATATGCTTGGACTTGGCAGTGCGCCAAGTCCAAGGTAGCATGGGTCTAGCATGCATACGATATGCAATATGCTTGGACTTGGCAGTTAGCGAAGTCTAATGTGTTTGGACTTGGTAGTGTGCCAAATCAAAGATAGCTTGGGTATGACACACATGTCAAACCCAAAACGTTTGGACTTGGTGGTCAGCCAAGTCCAAGATAATTACCATCCTCCCACGGCATGTGTAGAGAAATAACAATCCTCTCTTGACATGTATAGGGGAGTGACCAACCTCTCTTAGGTTTAACCTCGGAGAAGAATTCAGCCATTATAGGCTTAACCACATTTGACGTCTTAAACTCTAAATATCCTTACAACTTTTTAACTGTATAAAATTCCTTAATGGACCCACCATATTCTTATCAGGTAAGAAATATTTACTTCTCATTCAATGTTATTAGGGTAATTACCCTGCATGCCCTTTTTTTCTGGGCTATAAATACACTATGAGAGCTTCATGAAAAATAAGGTTCACAATCTTCAACTCTCTACTACTTTGATATTTTTCAGAGCATCTTTCTATAATATACTTGTATATTCTCTATCTAAAAAGATATTTATTTAAGCATCGAAGAGTCCTCACCTCGACCAAAAGGAACCTTTTGCAAGTACTAGTAGCCATGAGCAGCTTTGTTCTATCAAGGACCAAGTATAACTTATCAACTACTTTGGCTAAGAAGAATGGAGGAGATTATTAAGACCAATTGATTAATCGATTATCCAACTTGGAAAACCTATTCTCAGGCTACTCGGATTTTTGGGACATCATCAATTACATAAGGTGAAAGTGAAAAAAAAATAAAAAATAAAAAGGGATGTTACCTTTTTGTGAAGGCACCAACATTGCCTTATAACAAAAAATATCTTTAGAAAATACCAGGATAAAGGAGAGAGACTAATGTCAAGCTTTATTACGCGATTATTTATGCATCATATAAAACCTTAAATATTATAAAATAAGTTTTTTAAATTACCCATAATATGTATAATACCTTGT
>Ga0325410_1002835_pt1 | contig 19456 bp, 13 predicted proteins | sample PopdelMetagenome_16_FD_206182 | JGI IMG/M metagenome (GOLD analysis project Ga0325410, IMG submission 206182) | Populus deltoides microbial communities from Bellville, Georgia, United States - Xylem-PdIQD-R3 | ecosystem: Host-associated > Plants > Phyllosphere > Stem > Wood/Secondary xylem... | reverse complement strand
TTTAATTTTTTACATTTTGATCCATTTTCATTTGAGTTTCACTCTAGAACGAGGGCTAACCGGTGAAAAATTACAATTTCTTGTGTTATAATATTATTAAGGGTGTTTAAAATAATTGAAAAAAAAATTAACTGAAAAAAATTGAACTAAAAAACCAATTGAGAAACGTAAAAATAATTTTGGTTCAATTCAGTTTGAAATTAAAAGGTCTGAAATTGACGGAATCATAACTGAACCAAAAAAACAAAAAAGAAGCCGAGCATATAAGGAATACGTTATATAAAAATTGAAATTAAGAAACCCTAATTACCCAACCTCAAACGACAACCACCCTCCTCCCTCTGTCTCACACCTCAACCAGTCATTTTCTTCCTCACTCGCGTAGCCAACAACCACTCTACCAATCAAAATCATTCAATCATAAGAGAGTGAGGATATGTGGCCTTAGATAACAGGGTGGGTATCAGGCGAGCAAAGGTTTTTCTATTTCCTGGTTTCTTTATCTTTTTGTGGTGGGATAGAAGGGTAAAAGAGTTATTATTTAGTTGTTTGGTTTAGAATTACTAGAAGAACTGAATAAACTAGTTTTATTCGAATTTTTAGAGTAAGGAGTTGGTTGTTGTTAAGAAAAGTATTAACACCCCTAATGCACCTTACTTCAGGTAAGCTGTGTTGTTTGGTTTGAATATGGTTTAAAAATGTCAATGGATTCCTAACTGGTGGTTTGTTTATAACTCCAAACAAAGATTTATACTTATAAATAAATCTGGCATTTTAAATTTATTATGTGCTCGTATGTTTAAATAAATTCTCATAGGAAGAATCCATGTAGGTGCTTTAACAGGGCTCATCAATCCCGAATGGCAAAAGTGTTTTTCATAACTCATATATTATGGTGAAAAATACTTTCAATTAAAATTGGTGAATATTCAAAATAGTTCTAAGAATTTTCTAGTCAACTCCTAATATTTAAATACCGGCCTACTTGTAGATTTAATATTTATATCAGAATATTGACCATTAATTTTTATAGAAAAAAACAATTTATGGTTATTGAAATATTGACCAAATGCTTAAGGAATTTTACAAACTTATTGTAAGTTCCAAAAAAAAAAACACAATTTTTCTAAAACAATGCTAAAAAAATCATTTTCTCTCCCTTTTTTTTATAAATAAAATGCAATATTTTTTTTGTAAGGATTGGACCGTATGCAATAGGCAGAAATCATTTTTTATAAAAAAAACAACCATGTTTAACAAAAACCTGTTTTTCCCTCAAACCAAAATTATCAAAATAGACTCAAGGGATATTTGTCAAACACACCCTTAAGCTAAAAAAAAAAACCTTTACCAAAAACATTGCCAACCAATCAGGGTCTTAACCTTTGACCTGATTTTGACTCGAGCGGGTTGACCCAAAACTTTTGGTTCAGCTATAAAACAATCCAAAACCTAAACCAGAATCCAAAACAAAATCAAACTAAAAAAACACAAAAACTCAAAAACTTTTTATCAAAACGGATCAAAACCCGGAAAAAAGAAGAATACGAAGAACACCGAAGAACATTCAACATGAACCTAACAACGTAGATTTCAAATAAGACTAGATATGGACAAACCAAGGACACAAACATAGTGAAAATCATGCAAGGATAAATAATCTAGCATTCATACACTTCAATTATCACTAAAAAACCATGATTTTGTCAAAATAGGTTTCGGTATCGAAAATATGTTATTGATGCAAATAAACCTTAGATTATTGACTAATAAAGTTACCCAAAGGGTTTTGTGCAAACAATTGGACAAAAAATGATTTGAATCAAGGGGCCAAGGTAATGTTCTTCCTAAGAACATGAAGAACATTGCCTTAAACCTAGAAAATGACCAAAAATAAAACTAGCCATTGTCAAATCCAGAAATGGCATTTTAGGCCTATAAAACATGCTTTTTTTAATTCCAACAATCCACATTACCATAACCATGCATAATTTAATAAAATGAACCAACAAACAACATCAAATCATTAAGATTATACAAGATCTTCCAAATCCAAAAACTATCAACTTAAACAAACCTACATATTCATACAATTTAGATTCAAAATTGGTTTTTCTAGACTCATTTTGGTCATGAACAAACCTAACAAATCTAGGATGAACAACATTGCTTCAACATGTATTGCTTAAGTTAAACTAAAACAACATTGTGTTATAAAATAAACAATTTAAATAGAAGACTTTTATTATATCTAAAACATAAAAAAAACTTCAGAAAACATAATTAAACTATCATAGTAACAAAATGGGCAACCATAACGCTACTTGCCAAGTATTCTAATCTCATCTCCATGCTTGTAAACATAAATACAAACCAAATGAAAATAAAAAAAACTCACTAAAACAGGTGGCATAGATTCCACTTTTAGGTTAGAAAGTATACCTTCAAGCTTCTAGAGTAGCTACTACTCTCTTAGCTTTCATTGTAAAGTTTGCTTCCATAAGTTTGCTACTCTTTCAAAACTTAAGAAATTCTTATGCTAGACTCTTAAATATTCACATTTAAAGTTCTTTTATCAACCTTTTCTCCTTTTTTTCTTTTCTCTGCTCTAATTTTTCAGGGGGTATTTATAGAGTTTTGCTAAAGTTTTTAATTGGTTCAAACAAAAGATTAGTGATTCTATGAAATGGGTAACACATCCATTAATGAATGAGGTAACCGCTTTTAAGACTTTGACGAAGCAACTTCGACATCATCATTGTTGAAAACCATCTGATATTGGTATAGGGGGTGTACAACTTTTATTTAGATCTAACCTTGCTCAATTTAGAGGTATGTAGCTCCACATTCATTTGTTTGAAAGTGCTAACTAAAAATGCAATGATGGTCCTCAGTTTCTGATTTGTGCACTTGGACCCTTAATTGACAATCAAACTTTCAATTTTATTCAATTTGGCCCCTAATTTGGTCAATTTCAGCTCCTATAATCATGTGTCTTTTTCAGTTTGGTCCTTGGTTTTTTATTTCTTTAATCAAGCTCCTAATTGCCCATCAAACTTTAATATCTATGCAATTAAGTCCCTGATTTGACCAATTTAGCTCTTTAAAATTACAATTCCCCCAAACTTTAATTTCTTCCAATTAAAGCCTAAATTGATTTTAAAAATCAATTTTCTTCCAATTAAGTCCTTCCAAAATTTTCATTGAATCCTTACTTATCCAAATTTGGATTTCTTTACCCCAAATAAAACTATTTTAACTAATGAGGCATTTTGTCAAACAGAACTGGGTTGCTAATTTTGCTAATTTTATAAGTTTTGATCCTCTAACTTTTCCACTTGTCACTTTGGTCCTTCACCACCAACTAGAGCAATCTTCTAGGCTTTCTTCATGTATATCCTCTTGTATTTTGATTTTTTTTTCCTTTTTTTCTTTTCTTTTCTTGATTTTTTTTGTAGGGTCAAAAGTGAGTAACAATATATGCCTCTTCTTTACAATGCTTACAAAGCAAATTCTAATTAAGGTTTTGCATAGTGAGCTTCTAAAGAAAAAAAATGTTTGTTGGTCTTGCTGGGTGATCCACCCATCTTGGAATTCCAAAGACTTTTTTTTAAAAAAAAATGATCTCATTATCATGGGTGATCTGCTCTTTTTAAATTTCAAAAATTGGTTTATTTTCACGGGTACTTGTCTATTTTGACATTCCAAAATTTATCTGTTTTCATAAGCGACCTGCTCATTTTGATATTCAAAGATTGACCTATTTTCATAGGCGACCTCCCTTTTTTTAAATTCCAAAAATAATTTCAGCAAGCCTTTATGCTTTTTTGAAATTGGTCAATTTTCACGGGGGACCTGTACTTTTTAAAATTAAAAAATTGGCTTATTTTTCACGGGAAACCTGTCATTTTCAAATTCCAAAAAGAATTTCAGCAAGCCTCCATGCTTCCCTAAGATTGACTATTTTTATGGGTTACTTGCCCTTTTTTGAAATTCTAAAAAGAATTTCAACAAGCCTCTATACTTTCCTGAAATTGGTCTATTTTCACGGGCAACCTGTCTCTTTTCAAATTCCAAAAAGAATTTCATCAAGCATCCATGCTCCCCTGAAATTGGTCTATTTTCACGAGTGACCTGCCCATTTTAAAATTTAAAAAATTGGCTTATTTTCACTGGTGACTTACCCTTTTTGTAACAGTCTCAAATTGTAAACTCAAAATATATGATATATATGGGTAGTTACCAAATTATATATATATATATATATATATATATATATATATATATATAATTTTCCTGAAATTTTGGCAGAGTTTCCTTTGTATTCTTTAGATACCAAGTTATCAACTCAATCATTTCTCAACCCGTAACATCAATCACAATATTCGTCCCATCATTTGGACTTCAAAAACTCAAGCATATATCAATATGTCAATTCTATTTTATATACAACACTATAATAAAACTAATAAATTCTTAACATGCATTGTCTCTCTTTTTTTTAAGTATTTGTACTCAAATATATACACAACCAACCATAATTCAACTTAATAATAATAATAATAACATTATAAATTACATCATACACAATATAATAAGTTAAACATTATATTTTTAGATATGGAAGTATATTACAACAAAATATTAGTTCTTCCAATTACATTAATCACATAACAAAATTATTTATCAAAGCATCTACTTTCCAGATCGAGGGTGCGATGTACCCAAAAACATTATCGCATGAAACATGATTAAAACAATTGCACATTTCAATAAGTAATTGATTAAGGACTAATTATTCATATACATTAAAGTGACTTTCATATCATAGAATAAATTGTCTTATTTTCTTTTGAAGTTTCTAATTTCATAAATTCTCTTCTAGACATAGGAATAAATCTACTAAAATAAAAAAATCAAGAGTGTCTCCCACAAACCAGCATATTTAACCTCAAAGTTTTATAATTAATCTATTTTACATCGAGTGATTATCCCATTAATTTGTAAATTAATTTTTCTTAACATGGCCATTCAACCAGGTATAAATTCCAGAAATCAGGAAATGATCTTCAAGGTTTGCCCATTCAACATGACATTATTTCCAGTAACTAGGAAATAATTTTTCAAGGCTTGCCCATTCACCAGGGCATTATTTTCAGTAACTGCCCATTCACCAGGGCATTATTTCCAGTAATCAGCACTAGATTTTACAATCTATAAAAATTTATTCTACAATAATAAAAAAATATAAACTAATAGAACACCTACTTGGTGTCTGTGCGCGTGAAGATGTCCCTTATTGCTGATTAGGTCCTGCGGCCTCCTCTGTACCAACAAAAATTACTTTGTCATTGTTCATTCATTTGAAGCGGTAAAAATTCTAATACTCATTACATATTCTTTGATTAAATCCAACACCCTTAATTAAGTTTAATTGACTTTTAATTCAAGGAGGACAAAACCCTCCTTTTTGAAATATTTACTTATTTTTTTCACAAAAGTCCCTATACAAGTTCCATCAACATCAATTGTCTTCAATTTGGTAAGATTCCTCAATAATATTATTTAAACTCCATTCTCTAATTTTTCTTCTCCATTTAGCCAAAAACTCCTCAATATATCCTTTAAACTTCATTCTCTATTTTTTCTTCTCTATTTAGCCAAAAACAACCTAGGGAAGGAAGTGAAGACTTTTCTTTTCTCTTTGAAAAATTCTTAATTACTCCATTCATATAATAACACTTATAAACCTTCATCTTCCCATATTTTCCAAGCAATTGTATTAAACCTCAAATCCCCTAAATTATTCCTCTTTTGGCCAAATATTCAATTAAAATGAGGAAAAATAATTTTTGTTTCTTTTACTTAAAATTAAACACTTACCCAATCATAATTCATGCTTTCTAACATGGTTCAAACATAATTTGCATCATTCCTATAAATTATAACATAAATCCACAATTTCACATAATCATAATTTTGCATAATCCTTCATCAAACATAAAATTAAAGGAATTAATCATTTGGAGCATGTTATTTACCTCACTTTGATAAGGATTTAAGGAAAGAATGCAAGAAAAATCAAGTTTTCTTCTTCTCCCTCTTCAAACCCTAGCTTGAAATCCTTCCTTCAATGCACTCACCACCTTAAAATCAACCCTCTCTTGATATTTAATTAAGTTACTCACTCTAATTACTTACTTTAATTAGTGAAATAAATGAGAATTTAAGTAGAAAAATCACACAATTCTTCCCCCTCTCTTTGTTTAAAGCTCACGGCTAACAAGAGAAAAAATAGAGCATTTATAGTCTAACTTTTACTTATTTACACATTGGCCCTCATTTCTTCTCATTTCTATTTTTGTCACTCAACTCTTCTTTTTACTTAATTCTCACCTTAACATCTTATATTTTATTCTATTGTATCCAATTACAATACTTGAAATCCTTTTATTTAATCTATTCGATACTTTATTTATTTTACTCAGATTATAATTTAGCAGGTTTTCACACTTTTTAAATTTCAAATATTAAGATCTACATCAGATCCTTCTAAAATTAAAAAACAAAATACTCTCCAAGGGTAAACTCTTAAAACTAGCACCTTGTTTTATTACCTTAGTTTTCCACACCCTGTGGATGATATGTCTTTTTCATTTATCAACTTCTATTCACCTATGCAAATTTCACTGTCTAAAAAGTTTCAAAGTTGATTAAACTATATGCAATGCATGCCTTTTGAAATATAGGCCCCTCTTTTCTTTATAATCTCTTTTTGATTGCCGAGGGTTATAATTTTTAAGATGGTCTCCCTTATTGGCTCCCCCTCCTAGTTTACTTAAGCAAGTTCGTGCAAGTTACTTTCAAATCTTGATTGTCAAGCTGCCTTTGTATCATTCTTCTTTTGTGAGTATTTAGGCCATGACAAATGCTATCATATTTTTCCTAATTGGGAATGAATTAAAACTCTTTATCTTATGACAACGTTGTTTTTCGTGTGCTTTTAACAATTACTTTGGTTTTTAGGGTGTTTTCCCTGATAAAGATTTCACAAGATTTACTTTATCTTTTTTAAAACTTGAGATTTTTCAATAACATGTCAAATAACAACGTTTATGCATCTCTCATGATTTATATTACTATTTGAAGAAAGCTATTTCATCTTGGTGATTGGTTTAGGAGATGGCCTATTTTGCTTTGGGTTAAAAAAAGATCAAATTCTTGTTTGAAGTCTTGTGTTTGGATTTTCTTAACATGAACACAGACGAATACCTTTTTACTTCATCATGATTCTTATAAATGGTTCCCTACATTTTAAGAGTGTTTTCCCACTTGATTAGAATAGACTTTTCAAAGCATGTAATGAAGGCTGAGTTTCATGGCTACCAAAGAAAAGGAGTTCATAGGCTCAAATGGTGTTTGAGGGTTTTTATGGGTTTAGGATCACTTTCACTTATTTATGCCTTTTCATCATCTTTTGTTATTTTTCTAGCATATGCTATGCTATCAAAGACCTTTTCTTTGAGACAATGGATTTTTCCAGGTTTTTCTTTTCACTCTAAACCTTTGATCAAACACCTAATCGACTTTTCTTTCCTGAAATTTCTTTATTTGCTCATATCAAGATACCAACACCTTTTTCTATTTTATTTATAAGTTCCTCAACGATTTTCCTTTTTTTTGGTCGTCAAAGCTGCATGAGAAACTTTTGCTTGTTTTTTAGATACTTGTGTGTTTTTTCAAGATTTGTCATTTAGCAAAGCCTTTTTTTTTGTTGGGCTTGCTGAGCTATCCTACTCTGTGGCCTCAATCAAGATCTTGTGGATTATGTTTACATGTATTCTACTTTTTTTGAGTTTTCTAACCACTTTCTCATCGTTAGTGGACATTCTCAAATACCTTCATTCTCATCATTTTTTAATACTTGCCCCTAATATGGGGTGTGATCATAGTCGGGGTTATCTTATAAAGGAAAAAAATCACTTCAGCTTAAATTAGAACTGCAGGGGGCATATTCATCTCTAGGGGATATCAAAAATAACATTTTCACATTTCAGGTAAGATTGGCAGGACTGATAAATTTTGACCTCATTATCGTAGCGATTTGCACAAATTTGTTTTGCGAGTTCATGACTTATGAAACCTTCATCATCTTTGTTTCATATAGCTTTTGCAAAACAAACTTTGATAGTTGGGTCATCCATTTAGGTTTTTAGATATTTAGGCATCTCTAAAGAATTGCTATATGAATCATTGTTCTTGATTTTTTTTTAAATCATTAGCCAAAGTTAAATTTTGAAAACCTTGTTTAAGAGAAAATGATATTTGAAAAAAGGTTTTTTTTAGCATTTTGAGATCATTTGCAAAATAAAAAAGATGTAATGAGAATAAATAACTGAACTTTATTGATTTAAAGAAGATGAGTACATTATGCATGATATTTCTTTATAGAATTAGAGTTCACCAACCTAGGCAAGTCATCTTCATTCATTCTTGTCAATAACAGAGCTCCCTCAGAGAACACTTTCTTCACTATATATGGGCCTTTATGGTTTGGTGCCCACTTATTTTGATCTTTATTGGGTAGAGGTGAGATCTTTCTCAGCACTAGATCTCCTTTCTGAAATACCATGGGTCTGACTTTCTTGTCATATGCGTTAGCTATTTTTTGTTGAAATAACTGGTGATGACAAATTACAACTAACCTTTTTTTACTAATCAGATTTAATTGCTCGTATCTTATCTTAACTCAATCAGCTTCTTCAAGTTTTTATTCTAATAATACCCTTAAAAATGAGATTTTTGCTTCTAGCGGCATTACTACTTCTATCCCGTAAACCAAGGAATAAGGTATAGCTACTGTAGACATTCTTATTGCGGTGTGATATGTATGTAAAGAAAAAAGGAGCAGTTCATGCCAGTTCTTGTACACGACTATCATTTTTTGCATAATCTTCTTGATATTCTTATTGACAGTTTCTACAACACTATTCATCTTTGGTCTTAATGGAGATGAATTTGAGTGCTTGATTTTCCATTTTATGTAAAGCTCTACTATCATCCTTCCATTGAAGTTCTTAGCATTATTAGTCATTATCTTTTTAGGTGCTCCATATCAATAGATTAAATCTCATTCAATGAATCTCTACACTACCTTCTAGGTTGATCATAGGAACTAGTTTCCACCCATTTTGTAAAGTAGTCAATAGCCACTAGGATAAACTGATGTTTGCTACTGGCTTTTGGATTGACAGACCCAATTACATTGATTATTCACATTACAAATGTCCATTAAGATGTCAAATTGAATAGAGGAGTTGGAGGTGCATTTATCTTATCACTATACACTTGACATTTGTGGCTTTTTTTGACATATTCTATACAATCCCTTTCCATGTTCATCCATAAATACCCTGACCTCTGTATTTGCCTAGCCATCATATGTCTACTAGCATGAGTTGCACAAATCCCTTCATGAACTTTCTGAAGTGCTTTTTTTTTTTTTTTGCTTCTATCACATCTAAACATCTCAACAATGTTTCATTGGATGATCTCTTGTATAACACTTTTGCATCAAGGTAATAGTCCATGGATAATCTTTGCAGGGTTTTATATCTGTATTGGATGCCCCTAAGGGATACTTCTAGTGTTGGATAAACTATTTGTTATTATAATACCATAAATTCTCATCCACTTCTCCTTCGACTGAGAGGTATTGAGCCAAAGAATTTTTTACTTCAATACCTATATGTTGCACTTTGTTCCTATAATCAATTTTGGCCATGAAAGCTAAAGTGGCCAAAACATTAGCAAATTGGTTTTTGTCTCTCCCTATATGAATGAATTTTATCTTATTAAATTCTTTTGCTAGTTTAGATAGATATTTTTGATATGGCCTCAGCTTCTCATATTTTGTTTGTCATTCAACTTTCATTTGGCAGATTATAAGCATTGAGTCTCCATAGACATCAAGTTTCTCTATCTTTATTTCTAATGCAACTTCTAATATGAGGGTGCAAGCTTTATACTTAGTAGTATTATTGATGCACTCAAACTACAGCTTGATCAAAACAAGGTATTACTTTATGTTAGGAGAAATTATCACTACTCCTACCCCGTTGTCACTATATTTACTACTTCATCAAAATACATTGTCCACCAGTCTAGTTCTTCTTTATTTTTTTACCACCAACACATCTTCATCTGGGAAATCAAAATTCAAAGGCTTATAATCTTTAATTTCATTGTTTACCAAATGATCAACGATAACACTTCATTTCATAACTTTTCTTGTCTTCTACACTATATCATATTCAGCCAACAACACCTGTCAACTTGCTATTTTGCTTGATAAATAAGGCTTTTCAAAGATATATATGAGAGGATCCAGTTTTGAAATTAGCCATGTATTGCAATACAACATGTATTGTTGAAAATCATTTTATATCCTATTCAAGTGCATAACAAAACATTCTTTACCATTGTTTATCTAGACTCATAATTTGTGAACTTCTTACTCAGATAATAGATCTTTAGACTCATCATGTTGCCCAAGTACATATTTTATTGCCTTTTCAGTTATTGTCAAATATAGAATCAATGGTTTGCTAGGAACATGAGGCACAACAAAAGTGGACTTTGCAAATACTGCTTGATTTTATTGAAACTTTCATGGCGTTCCTCGTTCCATACCCCAAGATTTTTCTTTCAAATGAGTCGGAAGATTGGCTTATAAGTTAGTGTCATTTGAGATATAAACCAAGCAATGTAATTCAAACGACCTAAGAACCCTCTTATTTTTATTTTTTATTTTTTGCTTTAGGAGTAGACATGGCCTGAATTGCTTTTCCTTTATTAGGTCGACTTCAATACTTTGGCTACTCACCATAAATCATAAATAGTTTTCTCTCTCTCTAGATTTAGCAATCATATCATCCATATACACTTTAATTTCTTTATGCATCATGTTGTGGAATAGAGTTACCATTGCCTTTTGATAAGTGGCCCTAACATTTTTCAGTTCGAATGGTATCAACTTGTAACAAAAGGTTCCCCAAGAAGTAATGAAGGTTGTCTTCTCTTTATCTTCATCGACTATTTTGATCTAGTTTTATCCAAAAAAACAATCCATGAAGGAGTATGTTGAGCTTTGCGCCACATTATCAATTAAGACATCGATGTGTGGCAAATGAAAGTCATCTTTTAGGCTTGCTTTATTTAAATCCATATAGTCTACACATACTATTATTTTATCACCTTTCTTGGAAACTATTACTATATTAAATACCCATTGTGGATACCTAACCACTTCCAAAAAAATCAGCATCCTATTACTTTTCTATCTTGGTTTTCACCTTAAGCATCATATCCAAATGAGTTCTTCATAATTTTTGCTTCACAAGTATACTTCCTTCATTTAATGACACCTTATAAACTACAATGTTAGAATCTAAACCAGACATATTTGCGTAGGACTAAGCATACACATCAATATACCCACGTAGCAGTGAGATCAAGTTTTCCCTTTCACTAGCAGTGATTAGAGTCTTTATTTTCAATTCTTTTTCATCCTGCCATATACTAACATTAATTGTCTTTAATCCTTTTTTTGTCGGTTTCAAAGCTTGCTTTGATTGCTTTACTAACCTAGCAAATTATTTTACATCATCCTATTCTCATTCATTTTCTTCCATTGCAATTGTCTACTCATTAAAATTTGGCCATTCATTCTTAGTGTAATGTGCTCGTGATTTTATGGATGATCCACTTTTAGATTTTCTAAAAGCGAAAGGTGTTTCAGTATAAATGTGTATTTTACAAAGATAAAGAGACAAATTTTTTTTATGAAAATGCATGATTTCATTGATAAAAGGGAAAGGCTTAACTATAACAAAAACCATATATTGATATCTTGAGCCAAGATTGCCAACTTAGTATGAAAGTAAAGACAAACACATGGATAAACACAGAAAGCACAAAAAGCACACTAGAACAACATTGTCATTGACTTTTTGAAGACTATAGGAGCTTCTTAGATCACCTAATTTTGAAATGTTTCACCATTTGTCAGCTTTCTCATAAAGGTCTTTACAGATGTTTCTTCCATGGTGTAGACAGTTAGTTTTTGTAACAACTCTTTCCTTTCCACAACCTTTCCTTTTTTACTGCAGCTCTTGACCTTACTGTCACCTTCTTCCAATGTGTTGATGCCCATAACAGCCAAGCCTTAGGAAGGGACATCTGTCATATCTTCAAAGTGCATTACATAAGCAGTCTTAGGGAATGATACTTGGGATCAAGGGGATGATAATCTTTCCTCTTCCGATTCCCTTCTTTTCAGCCCACCCATCTTTTTTCTCGTTTGATATCATCATCTCTTTTACAGTCTCTCTTTTCAAGCTTAAAGTTGAGCCCAAATCTTTAATTTGTAGTCTTCAACTTTATCAGACTTATCCTCTCAGGATTCTCAGAGATAAGATCATATTGAAAAGGAAGTTTATACTTTAAGAAATATTTGGCCGCCATTATTATGACTTTAGAAATCATCGATTTTCTCAATACCATGTTTTCTAGCACCTATTTTGTATTAACAATAAAGCATAAAGATTTTTATCTTTGATCTCTTTAACTTCTATCTAGGGAACAACCATATTATGCATAATTCCCAAGGTCTCTTTGGCCTTAATTGTTACCAATATTCCATTCATAATATACTTCAAACATTGATGTAAGGATGATGCCACGACACCAGCGGGATGTATCCAATACCTTTATAATAACATGATGGATGATAAGTGGATGTCCATAACTTGCAAGGTTACTAAAAAAACTTGTAGGGCAATAAACAATTCTATTTCAATGGTCCCCACCACTTGCCGTGGGGAACCATCATAAGCCAGTTATCATGGTGTTTGGCAGCATATGTGTCAAATCAACTGGCATTTCTTCTAACACATGCTATGAGAGTACATTTAGAGTTGAACCGTCATCCACCATGCTATGAGAAATTAAGTATATCTTGACAAAGGTTTTCTTTGGTTGCTCTACCATACTATACTCATTGTGCTTCATCAGCTTCTTCATCACTTACAGTGTAACAGCCCGACCCAACTTGCCATATATTGTTTGATTTGGGCCTTACCGTCCTCACGATTTTGTTCATGGTGACGCGAGCCCACATTTGAGCCTGACGCCCCAAAACATGTATAACAAGTTGGCAACCAGCACTCTTAATAAGGCTAACTACCACTCCCTCACCTGTCGATGTGGGATATTACAATCCACCCCTTTAAGGAGCCCGACAACCCTGTAGGCACATGCGGACAGCCAGTGAGGTCGGCTCTGATACCAAATGTAATAGCCCAGCCCAACTTTCCATATATTGTCCGTTTTGGGCCTTACCACCCTTACAGTTTGTTCATGGTGACGCGAGCCCACATCTGAGCCTGACGCCCCAAAACACGTATAACAAGTTGGCAACCAACACTCTTAATAAGGCCAACTACCACTCCCTCACCCGCCGATGTGGGATATTACATCGTAGGAGTCAATGCAAGGTGATCCCCTTACCCGGGATCCTAACATACACTAAATGTATGCTAGCCAAAACATGGTGATCCCCTTATCCAGGATCTTAACACACACTAAATATATGTTAGTCTAAATGTGGTGATCGCCTTACTCGGGATCCTAACAAACACTAAATGCATGCTAGTTTACGCCTCAAATGACACTTCTCATATTTTCTTTGTCAGTGATAATTTCATCACTTGACAATGCACATAACAACCTTTCCCCTCGAATACACATACATTTAGTAATTCACATTTCACATCGGTAATATATATTAAATCATGAAATTTAACTAGAAGGTATAGGTGCAATTCACCTACCTGCAATAGAAGCTCTACCAGTGCTCCCTTGCTGCTGCTGTTGCACCATGCCTGTGGTCCCTCCTGCAAATCACAGGTTCATCTCATAAATTTTCCTCACTCAAGGATATGTTTTATAATAATTATATCAACAACCAATAAGTCTTTCTTTCATTCATTTCTTAATATTTTATGTTTTTCTCATTTCATTCATTAATATTATCATTCTTTGTCCAACCACAGTTATCATTCATTTCTTTATATTTGAACTGTTTCTGTTTAAATCCCGAACTGTCATTGTCTAGACATTGAACTGTTACTGTCCAACCTCTCCTCAGATTTTTAACTATATCTAGAGTTATAAAACTTTGTTTCAAGCAAGATTGGTCTCGTTGGAAAGCTAAGACATGAGGGTACAAGTTCTCTGAAGGATGGAGAACCCAGTTCTGCCTCTAAGACAATCAAAATTGCTCATCAACAAACATTTGGACTGTTACTGTCTCGTTTTTAAACTGCTACTATCTGACATCTCTTCAGATTTTAACTATATATGGAGTTATACAACTCCAATTCAAGTGAGATTAGTCTTGTTGGAAAGCTAAGACATGAGGTTACAAGTTCTCTGAAGGAAGGAGAATCTAGTTCTACCTTTAAGATAGTCAAAATTGCTCATCAACAAACATTTGGACTGTTACTATTCAACTGTTCTTGTCTTGTTTTTGAACTGTTACTGTCTGACCTCTCCTCAGATTTTTAACTATATCTGGAGTTATAGAACTCTGATTCAAGCGAGATTAGTCTCGTTGGAAAGCTAAGACATGAGGCTACAAGTTCTCTGAAGGAAGGAGAACCCAATTCTGCCTCTAAGATAGTTAAAATTGCTCATCAACAAACATTTGGACTGTTAATGTCCAACTGTTACTGTCTGACGTCTCCTCAGATTTTTAACTATAGGAAAGTAAGTTTGAATTCTGTAGCAATCAAGTCAAGTACATGGCCATGTGATCTCTCAGGCTGGGGTAGCTATTGACCCAAATAAAATATAGGCAGTATTGGATTGGCCAATGCCACAAAACATCAAACAATTGAGAGGGTTCGTAGGGATAATTGGATATTACAAGAGGTTTATAAAGGGATATGGCACTATATGCTGACTTTTAACCCAGCTACTGAAGAAGGATGCTTTCAAATGGGATGCTACAGCTAGTGAGGCTTTCAATCACCTCAAGAGAGCCATGCCAAATCCTCCAGTACTAGCATTACCAGATCCCGACAAGTTGTTTATCATTGAAAATGATGCATCAGGTAATGTCATGAGGGTAGTTTTAATGCAAGAAGGACATCCATTGGTTTTCATCAACAAGACCTGGGGACCTAGACAACAAGCATTATCTACATATGAGAGGGAGATGCTAGTAATACTGTAGGCTGTATCAAAATGGAAACACTACCTTTGGGGCAGGCATTTCAAAATCAGGACAGACCATATAAGCCTTGAATATCTTATGGACCAAAAGAAAACTCACTCCTCTCAACATCGTGGCTAACTATAAGTTGCTAGCTTATGATTATGATATTGAATATATACTAGAGTGGTAGGGAAAATGTGGCAGCTGATGCCTTAAATCTAAATGGCTAGCAGTGAATTGTGTGCATTAGCTATGTGTAGCATTTCTACTGACGTCATGGAAGCTATCAGAAGAACTTGGGAAACAGATGCCAACCTCAGGGTCATTAATTATTCAAGAACTACTAAAGGATCCTGCAACACATCCACACTACCAGTAGGTCAACAATCATCTCAATAAAAAGGGAAAGATAGTGGAGGGACACAAACCTACCCTGCAAAATAAACTCGTTGCCCTAAACCATGACACTGCTATGGATGGCCATTCAGGAGCCTTGGTGATTGCCAAGAGGGTGGGGGGTCTTTTCTATTGGAAGCTTCAACAAAGACTGATTAGACAATTTGTTAGAGAATGTCCTATCTACCAGAGAAGTAAACCAGAAAATATCAATAGTGCGCAGAATGCAGAAGATTGGAACTCTGACTTATAAGCTGCAACTACCTTCTTCATAAGATTGTTCAGAAGGACGTGCCAATTAACCCTCATGAGCATTCCTTCCGACCTCAAGCTCTTTTAGATCAAAGAATGGTTAAAAGAGGCAATTAAGCAACAACTCAGCTATTGATTCACTAGAAGAGTTTATCTCTAGCAGATGCCACTTGGGAGTTTGCTGAGGCTTCCCACATTCTTCTTTATGGAAAAGGTCGATTTGCAGGAGGGGGTATTGTCACAGTTTTGATTGAAAGTGAAGAAGAAAAGAAACGAAGAAATGAAGATGCAAGGACTGAAGTGACTGTCTTTCAAAAATATGATCATTGTTAAACACACCGTTTCCCTTGATTAATACGCAGCGCTTGGTAGAATAAATGTTATTTACCTATTATTTCCTTAGCTTTTTTACAGCATGTGCCTTGTAACAGAAGAATGCATTGCTTATAAATCGTAACTGAAAGTAGGCATAACATATTCCAAGCAATGATGAAGAATTTATGATCCTAGAACTGCGTGGCAATTCTTTTGTTTCTCTCTCAATTCAGTTACAGGACCTTGTCCTACCACCTTGGCCTAGAGCCTTTCTTTTTTTTTTTTTTACTGAAATCATCCCTGGACAATATCCAGGTAGGCTCCATTAATATATCCCTTGTACATCCGATATATATGGTGTAAAGAACGTGTTCTTGGGCTGCTATTATTGGTTTGAAATTTAGAATGAGTTTCCAGAGAGAAGCTTTAATGGGTCTTTGGAGATGATAGATACTGCGATTCTGGCTGATAATTTTGTGGTCCCTAATATTTTGAAGATGGAGAGGGGTTCATAGGGATGTAATGAAAATGGAATTTGATAGGTGTGTGTTTGTTTGAAGTAGCCTTGATGACACGTATAGAAAATGTGGGATTTTAAAGGATGCAGGGAAAGTGTTTGATAATATGCCTGACAAGAACGTAGTTACATGGAATTCCATGATTGGAAGTTATGTCCAAAATGGGTTCGATGCCCAGTCAAGTTACATTATTGAGCCTTCTTTAAGCATCAGCTAATTTAGGTGCCAGATGAAGAGGGTAAGCAATTCCATGCGATTGCTGTTTCGGGTGGATATGAATTGGATAATATAGACAAGAGAACACCTAGCACGTATGATGAAAATTGGTTCTTAAGATAAAACATAAACAACTCATCAAGCATGTCTCTTAACGTTTGTGTGATTCACCATATCACAACAGCAATAACTTAGTAGACTTTTTTTGACATGTTGTTTCTGTCAGCTCTATGCTGTTTTAATGTCTTTCTGACCATGACTAGGCGACGACAGAGACTTCAGCAGCGCTAGATAATACCCATCGCCTACCCTGTTTCCGTCTCGAGGATGCTTAAAATCATTCTTCCATGGTTGACTCATTGACACGATCAAAGAGTTGATGTCTTATCTCAAGTGCAGGAGTGTCTCAGTAATAAATAACCCAGCAAGACCAGGATCGAACCACAGGGAAGTGAACTATATAAATAATAATAATAATAATAATAATAATAATAATAACAATAATAATAATAAGAATAACAACAACAACAACAACAACAACAACAACAACGATGATGATGATGATTTAAAGAGGGCTTTGAGATATATATAAGATTATTAAAGAAGATTAAACAATGATAAAAATAAATGTCAAGGTTAGAGGGTTCACTAATTGTATTAGAGATAGGTAAAATATAAACTCTTTATAAATTATCAACATGATCATATTAATCATCTTATTTACATAATACCATACTTACAAATTTTATCAAGCATTCATGAAGCTAACTTATGTTGACAACAAATTAAGTTCCTCTCATAATAACGATGTCGGCCGAAAACTATGAAGGATCAAGTATTTGATGTACCAAGTGTTATACAACACAAATCTAGATTAACCATTTAACAAGCAAGGTATTAAGGATTGATAAGATAAAAAAGATAAGACATGTTAATAGCAAATTGTTTAGAATTTAAGCATTGAAGTCCATGTTGAGTTCATATTATACTTATTCTAACACCATTAGTGAAACCTTGTCACCTTTACATAATTAACTTAGCTAGACATAATAAAGAAGAAGAACATAAATAAACAAGATAAGAACATACTTAACTAAGTATAGTAAAGGAAATGAAAAGCATAAACAAGAGATTAATGAAAATAAAACTTAAGCATTACAACAATAAAGAGAGAGCAAGAACATGATCTTGATCTTATAACCAAGATTGCTAAATGAATGGCAACTGCTTCTTTTTATAGGCTAAAACTCAGAACTATTCATTTGGTAATTGATTATTGATGTAGTGGCCAACTATTGATTTAGTGGACTTGGTGGACAGCAACACTCAAGCACTTTAGCTGGATGAAATGACATTGATCCAATCAGAATTTGGCAAAGCGTTCTTCATGAAAGTTGTTAGCAATCATCTTATCTTTCCACCCACACAATTTCAGATCATTTGGATCACTAGAGCTCGAGATATGGCTAAAATACTGAGTAGTGCTGTTGGTGGACGTGGTGGATAGACCTCAAGCTCTTGTCTGGATGAAATGTCATTGTTACCATCAGAATTTGAGCAAATCTCATGCATGAAAGTTGTTGAAAATTGTCTTTTCCTTCCACCCACCAAATTGCACGTCATTTGGCCTTCTAGAACTCCAGATATGGGTAAACTACTAAGCAGTGTTTGGGCTGGATTACAGGACAGATTCTAACTTCTCTTTTGTGGCCAAACGTTGAATTTGAAAATGGCAGATTTGGGTCTTACAATATTCATGAACATTGTAAGCCTATTTCTTAGCTTTCAATCCATATAATTAAGCTGAAATCCAAGATCTACAGCTCCAGATATGACCCAATAACTGAACAGTGTTCCAATTTGAATTGAATCGGCATCTCCTTTCTAAGCTTAGCCATTTTTTTGTCCTTTCACTTTCAATAGTTAATCACATCAATCAATCCTTTGAATTGTGAGATATGCCTGCATTTCAAATGAATTTACCATAAATTAAAGCTATCTTATATTATCAGATCTATTATTATAAAACATGCTCTAGTTAAGGAGTTATTGTTACTTCAAGTGCAAAATGATGATATAAAACCTTGATAAAAATGCACTTTTAAGTACTAATCACACTCCCCATCCAGCTTATTACTAGTCCCTAGTAATCAAAGCGTTAAAATAGAAAAACAATTTGCAAGTTCCACAAAGCAAGGCAATCATCATTTAACTTCCATTAATCTATCCAAGTAAACAAACTCTCATTAAATTTATATATCTGCTCAATACCTTTAAAACAAAATATTAATAAACCTTTTTTTTATGTGCTCAATTTATAAAAACATAGATGATGGGACTTTTATTGGAAGAAAACAAGATTTTGTTCTAATGTTTCAGGTTAACTTCCTTGGGTTAAGATTATTATCTTTATATATATATATATATATATATATATATATATATATATATATATATATATATAAATAAAAACAAAAAT
>Ga0325410_1002833_pt1 | contig 19459 bp, 13 predicted proteins | sample PopdelMetagenome_16_FD_206182 | JGI IMG/M metagenome (GOLD analysis project Ga0325410, IMG submission 206182) | Populus deltoides microbial communities from Bellville, Georgia, United States - Xylem-PdIQD-R3 | ecosystem: Host-associated > Plants > Phyllosphere > Stem > Wood/Secondary xylem... | reverse complement strand
TTTAGACCAGCTTGCAGATTTACTCACGAAGCCTCTTCCACGCCACCGTTTTCAAACCTTACGATCCAAGATTGGTGTTACTGATGGTACCTTCATCTTGCGGGGGCATATAAGGAAAGTCATTACTTTTCCAGAAATTACTCATCCAACAACATTAGCTCCTCCATAAAATCCTCATCCACCAAAATCAATTCCTTACGTTTAATTTAAATGTTTGAATCATGTACAGCTCATAAAATCACATCTTGTAGGCAGTTATAGAAAAGCAGAACTTCAGGCTTAATAAGCTCTTCAATCCTGTATTTATACATGTAAATGTAAATGAAAAAGTGTGTGGAGTCATTACGTTAATTTGCTTCCTATCTTTCTCTTTATGCTGAACGCTATCATAGGCACATTGTGGATATAAGTCTCACAATGCTCCATCAAGCCTCTCTTCCTCTTTCTTTCTGGACCCATGCCTTTCAAGCTGCTACATTTCTCATTAATCATTTACCTACTCCCGTTCTTCAGCTTAAATCCCCATTTGAATCCTTTTTTGGAAATTTGCCAAATTATCTCAAGCTTCATGTCTTTGGGTGTTTGTGTTACCTATAGCTATGACCATATGTTAAACACAAACTTGAACCTCGCTCACGTCCTTGTGTCTTTCTCGGATATTCCCTTATTTAAAGTGCCTACAAGTGTTTTGATCCCACTACTCAATGATTATTTATCTCCCGTCATGTTCGTTTTGTTGAAATTGCATTCCTATTTGCTGCCGCCTCTCATGCATATCCATCCTCTCCTTCTCTGCCCACCTAGGCATTATCATTTAAAATTCCTTCCCCGCCTCCAGTTCCTCCCTCTTTCTCCAGTCCTCCTCTTCTCCAGTCAGCCATGCCAGTCTCCTCCCCTGCAGCACTCTCATCTCGTCAACAGCAGGCCACCGTGCACTCATGCCAGCTTTTACCCCCTGTGTTGATCCCTCTTCAAGTCCTGCATACCCGTCCTTGCCATCACCATCACCATCCCCCACCCCAACACCTCCCCCATTCCTTATACCACATCACCCCATGATCACTCGTTCCAAAAACCTTATCTTCAAACCCCGCCAACTCAACCTCACCACCAAACATCCCTTACCTGTTACTCTTGAACCATCATGTGTGTCTCAAGCCCTTCAACACCCAGAATAGAGAGCTGCCATATCAGCTGAGTTTACTGCTCTAACCAATAATGGCACATGAGAACTGGTCCCTCCTTCTTCGCATTAGAATCTGGTAGGCTGTAAGTGGGTTTTTTGGCTCAAAAGAAAACTAGACGACTCTATTGACAGGTACAAAGCTCGCCTTGTAGCTAAAGGCTTTCATCAACGTCCTGGTCTCGATTACACTAAGACGTTTAGCCCTGTTGTCAAGCCTAGTACCATCCACATTGTTATTTATCTAGCTCTTCAGCATGGTTGGCCTATTACACAACTTGATGTTAACAATGCCTTCCTTCAAAGTTCTCTTTCTGAAGAAGTCTACATAGCTCAACCCTGGGCTTCATTGATGATCAGCTGCCACACCATGTTTGTCATCTCTGCAAGGCAATCTATGGCCTTAAACAAGCTCCCAGAGCTTGGTTAATGAGCTGGCCACATTTCTCCTCTCATAGAGCTTTGTCAACTCTAAAGCTGATACATCTCTATTCATCTACAATCATGGTGGAATACTTGCTTACTTCATGGTCTATGTTGATGACCTTCTTATCACTGGCAACAATGGCAGGTTCTTGTCTTCCTTTATTACTGCATTGTCCTCTCGGTTTTCTATCAAAGATATGGGTTCTCTTCACTACTTCCTTGGGGTTAAAGTATTGCCTGCCTCTACTGGCCTTATCCTATCCCAACATAAATATATATGATCTTCTTGTCCGCACCAATATGGCTGGTGCAAAGGAGGCAACCACAACACTTTCCACAACTACCAGTCTTACTATATCTGACGGTTCTGCCTCCATGGATGCTAGTGAATTTCGCAGTGTTGTTGGGTCTCTCCAGTATCTCTCTCTCTCACTCATCCAGACATAGCTTTCGCAGTGAATAAGCTCTCTCAGTTCATGCATAGACCTACTCAGCTTCATTGGTAAGTAGTCAAGCGTCTGTTACGCTACCTCAAGGGCACCATTCATCATGGCCTCTCCTTCACCTACAGCTCCTCCACTACATTATCTGCTTTCTCTGACTCTGATTGGGCAGGCAATCTTGATGACCGCACGTCCACCACTACCTATATTTTATTTTTGGGAGGTAATGTTATCTTTTGCGCTTCTTGCAACCAGCGTTCTGTTGCACGCTCTTCTACAACAGCCGAATATCGGGCAATTGCTGTTACTGCTGCTGAGTTAGCTTGGGTTCAGCAGCTCTTACGTGAACTGCATGCCTCTCCTCCTGCTCCACCAACTGTTTACTGTGACAATGTGGGAGCAGCTTACCTTTATGCCAATCCTGTTTTCAACTCTCGCATGAAACATATAGCTATTGACTTCCACTTTGTACATGATCATGTCAGCAAAGGTCTACTTTGGGTCTCTCATATTTCTAATACAGATCAGCTAGCCGATGCTCTCATCAAGCCTCTCCCTTGCCAATGGTTTACTCTTCTTCGATCCAAGATTGGTGTCTCTAATGGAGGCACCATTTTACGGGGGTGTATAAGAGTAAAAGAATAAGTATGCATATCTTTAGCAATAACTCCCCGTATACTTAGGATAATTGCTTCCTTAAACTCAAGACATTTGTTTCCTTCTCTGTGTATAATTCTTCTTTTCTATTTTGATTGTAACTCCTATTGTAATCACTATATTAAGCATTGCTATAATACAAGTAAATCATCTTTTCATAAAACCTAACAACCACAAGCAGGTCACCTGATCAGAGACAACAAGCAAGTTACTCAAACACAAACCATGGATAGGTCACCTGATCAGAGACCACATATAGGTTACCTAAACACAAACCACAGGCAAATTACTCGAACACAAACCACGGGCAGGTCACTCGATCATGACCATAAAGAAGTTACCCGAACACAAACCAGAGACAGGTCATCCGATCAGAGACCACGATTTGGTCACCCGAAAAAAATCATTTATGAAAAATCCTAGATATTTTTTCACATACGAGTAAGACACCTGAACATAGACTATTCATAAAAAATCCTAAATATTTTTCATAGTGCTGGTGAGCACTTAAACACCAACACCATTTTGATTTGTTATAAGCTCCTAGGTGGTTTTTTTTTTCAAACCCGAAATTTTTTTTTTTTTTTTGCAAACTTATTTTCCAAAGTCCTTTAAAAGACTTTAATTTGTAAGTATTGTAAAGAGAGAGACAACTGTCATAATCCAATTTTGGACCTCTATAATTTTTAATAATATATATATATATATATATATATGTATTTTCATTTAAAAATAAAATCCCAAAAAAATAGAAATATAAAATCCAAAAATATTTTCGGGATATGAGGAGATAGACCTTCAAGCTGCAACAGACCAAAAGGCTAGAAAAATAGCCATATCAGGATATTTTGACAAGATGGGATGAAGAAAGAAAGAACATTGATGTTGAAATCCTAACTTTTTAAAAATTAAAAAAATTAATAAAGTTTTGAGGACTAATTTGGATTAACTCACAAAGATTGGAAGATTAGAGATACAATTGAAACTTTGGAAGGCCATATTGGTAAAATCAGGGGTTCAGTTGCAAGAAATTTGAAATTTTAAGGTTACAAGAGGTGAATTGAAAAAAATTCAAGATTGAGGACCTTTTTGCAAAAGGTGCATACTATTAAGGGCTGCACTGAACATTTCTAGGGACTAAATTAAAGAAAACCAAAGTTTAAGGCTTAATTAGGAATTAAATTAAAAAAATTAAAAAACAAGAGCTATTTTGTTAAAGGAGCCAGACTTGGGAGATCTTAATTAATTTTTGTCAGGAGCCTAATTGCATAAAATTAGTCAGGTTAATCTTAATTAAGGATATTGGAGCTTAAATTGAAACAACATGAATCAATTTGAAATTTATCAAAATTCCAATTAGAAAACCCTAATTTTTAGGGTTTGAGTAGACAATATGTCACTCAATTTTAATAAAAAGATTGAGTGAAATGTCGTCTATCCCTATTTTATTGTCTTCCTGGGTCGAGAAGGCTGATCGAGTCACCATATTTAGACGAATGAAGGTGGCATCTTCGACCTCTTCAAGGACTCCAACCACCACCTATCAATAAAGGAGTTTTTCTTTTGTATGGTTGTGTCACCCTTGTTCAATGTTTTTACCCCACTTGCCATGTGGAAGCCCTCAACTTCGAGTCCAAAAATAGTTTTGCTTGATTCAATTAAATTTGATAGTGTTACACCTAACTTTGGATCGATGATGGGAAAGCTACAGGCCACCAAATCAATCATGGTTTGATCCTAGTTGAAGAATAATACCCCCTCTACATGATGTATGGCTTATTTGGCTTCAATAACCTCCTATTTGCCACGATTAATTCAAGGAAAATGCACCCCCAGTCGACCATTTTTGGCCGAGCTTCAGTTATGAAGTTCCCAATATTTTCTAGAAGCTCTAAGAGTTTATTATACATCTAGAAAGCAAGAAAAAAAGAAGAATCATCTCCTAGCAACAAAAAAAGAGAGGAAAAAATCCCCTATGATCTAGTTTTGAAAACCCACATTCAAACCCATTAATGGTTTTACAACTACCTGCCTTTTCAGGTTATAAAAGAAAAAGAAATCATAGAGAGGATGAGGGAGATAATAAAAAAAAGGAGAAAAACTTAGAGTATTGATCACCAAAAGTCTCTTGATAAAAATGGTTATTAAAGATTGATGAGAAGTGGAAAGAAAGAGGTAAAAGGCAAAGCTTTTGAGTCTAAAAGTAAGAGCATAAGTACCAAAGGACTAGAAGCTTGAAAATAGAGCATGAAATTCCGAGCAAAGAAGGTAACATTGTTAATGTATTCCTCAACTTTGATTAGAGGTTGGAGCTTAATGAGCACGCCCCTCCCCGTTCATTCTACTTATTAGATGTTTGTATCATGTTCATTATGCTTTTCCTTTTTAGCTATTTGTTAGTTTCAATGCATTTGGTGACTTATTTAGTTTTTTTTTCAAATGATTAGTTGTGACATGATTTATTGTGTGTATGTTTTGTTTGAAACTTGTTCGGATGATTAGAATTGTTCATTAAAGTGTTAAATTTTAGTATAAAATGATGTTTTACAGGCTTTGATGTTAGTTTTTTTTTTTTTTGAAGTTATGGTAATAGGTTTTAGGTATTGAAGTTGTTGTGGTTTGGGTTGTTTTAAGTTAGTCTATTGGGTTCGCTGAAGTTGTAGGCATATTGTTTAAGCTTTAAAACAATGATTTTATTTAAAGAACAATGTTTTTTTCCTAAGAAATTTGGTCTTTCAAAGTTTTAATTGTGTCTATAATCTTTCAATCTTTGCAAATTAATTCAAATTAGGCTTTCAAAGTTGATTTTTCTTCAATTAAGTCCTTAATTGAATCTATACAACCTTAATTAAATCCAAATTTTATGAATTGATCCAAATTAGAAGTTTTCTTAAGTCCTTAAACTTAATTAATTCTTCTGATTTTGGTTAGGTTTGGATTTCAACCTTAATTTTCTTTCTTTCTTCATCTCATCTTGTCAAAAATATCTAGATCTAGCATTTTGGTCTATTACAGCTTGAAGGTCTATCTCCTTGTGTCTCAAAAATATTTTAGGATTTTTTATTTTTTATTTTTTGGATTTTTTTTCGAAATGAAAATACATGTATATTATTATTAAAAATTTTAGGGAGTTCAAAATTAAGTTATGATAATTGCCCCCGTCTTTTGAATACTTACATATTAAAGTCTTTTAAAGGACTTTAAAAAGTAAGTTTGTGAAGAAAATGAGATCTTTTTGGATTTAGAAAGAAAACCATCAGGTAGCATATAACAAATCAAAACAGTGTTAGGTGTTTGAGCGCTTACCTACCGCGTAAAATATTTCTAAGATTTTTCACGAATGGTCTATGTTCGGGTGTTTTGCCCATGTGTGAAAAAATATCTAAGTTTTTTCACATATAGTCTCTATTGGGTGACTAGCCCCTGATTTATGATTGGGTATCCTGCTTGTGGTTTGTTTAGGTAATCTGCCCATGGTCTCTAATCGGGTGACTTACTTGTGATTTATATTCATGTAATCTGCCCGTGGTTTGTGATCGGGTAACCTACCCATGGTTTTTTCAGGTAACCTACTTTTGGTCTTTAATGGGGTGACCTACCCATGGTTTGTGTTCGGATAACCTGCTCGTGGTGTGAAAAATATCTAGGATTTCTCACTAATTGTCTGTCTTGGATCTTCTTATAAGAGTCTTGGCCTCCTTTTTTACAAGATGATTCATCTTTTTTCCATGCACTTTTAATCATCCATGGACTGAATTCTTGATGGCTCATATTTGTTAAAACTTTTTGGTTGTTTTTGGGGAACCTTCCTTGAAAATTACTAAAAACATGCTTATGATGTTTATGTATGCATTTTACCTGTTTTGAAATATAGATCCCCCCTCCCCCCCCTTTTTATCAACTTCTTGAATTTTTTGATTGTTTGGCATCTAAGCTACTTGAGCCAATGTGTAGGTCTTTGCACGATTCTCTCAATGCCTTTAATGAATTTTGAGAGTTTTGACCTTATGGATTTGAGAAACAATTACATGCTTCAAAATAGTTGTTTGGAAGAGTTTGAAACAAAGTTGCCCTTTGCTTTCTTGATTGTCGTGAGAAGAACTTTACTTGTTTTTAGACTATATGTTGTTTTATCCTTTCAAACGTGCTTACGTTGGTGACTTAAGTAAATGATACTTTTTAAAAGCCCTTATTTTTCTTGTTGATTTTTGGGGATAAATCTTATTTGTAATGGTTGTCAGACTTTTGACCTTTTCTGATTTTGAAAAATTAAGTGATTTTGATGTGTGCTTAAAAAAATATTTTTCAATTATAAAATCCATGTTTTTTTTAGAAAGGAATGATTTGTTTTCATTACGTTTTAAAAGGTGTTTAAAATTGGCAAAAGTATTTGGTGAGGTAACCAAAAATTTAGTATAGGTTCTTTATAAGAAAACCTTGTTTTTCTTGCATGCTTATTTTATTTTTATGAGTAGTAACAAATGGTTTTGCCCACCATGCCACAATTGTGGTGAAATCTTTACTATGTTAAGGATACCATTTATCAATCCAAATTACTTATTCACTTGATTAGAAAGGACTTATAAAGGTATATAATGTAGTTGTGACTCTTGGTTATGAAATAAAAGGATTCATAGGATTAAAGAGATTTAAGGGTTCTGTAGACTTAGAATCACTGTTTTTTTTTTTCCAACTCATTGTGCCTTTTTTTTTTCATCGTGCTTCTTCGACCCACCCCTTTTGATTGTTTTTGTGGGGTATCTTCATTTTGTTTTGACTTTGACTCGATCTTTTTTTGTTTTTTCCATTTGGGTATGCCCCCCAAGCATTTGGACTTCTTGGGCTTTTTTTCTTTTTCAGGACCTCTATTTGGTCTTTAATCTTTAAATTTCTGCTTGCCTTTGGTGTAGGGCTATGATTATAGTTAGGATCAATTCTTGATCTTTGGAATTTTCATTTTCCTCTAGTATGGGGTGTGATTCTTGTCAGGGTTTTTATGAAAGAAAAACTAATCTAGGCTCAAATGGGGATCATAAGAGATATATTTCAGAATGTGAATGGATAACAAAGATGACCTTTTTTTTCTTTTCAAGCACAAATGATTAGAATTGTTAAATCTTTGTCCTCATCCAATGTAATGGCTTGGGATTTTTTTGCGTAAGATTTCAGATTGATGACGAGTGAATCTTATTATATATAATTATGCATATAATTAAAATGTAACTCAAGGTAAAGGGTGTAAGTGATTTTACTGTCATCTCAAGGTGGGATTGCTTGATGAACAAATGCCAAAATATTATTTGAAGTAAACATCACATCATTTTTCTTTGAAAATCATAATCAAATAAATGTTCAAAAAGTCATTTAAGATAAAGGATTTTTTCAAAAGCATTATGAGCCGGTGAGATCATGCAAGGTTGTAAGGGATGTTTATTTAAAAGAAATGTATACACAAAAAGAATTGTTGGCCAAACTTTATTTTATTGATGAGAACAAATTACACAGAGTATTTCTTTATAGAATTTGAATTCACGAGCCTAATTACATCTTCTCCATCCATGCTAGTTAAGATTAGTGCCCCTTTAGAGAACACCTTTTTTTTTTACCATATAAAAGTTTCATAATTTGGTTCCCACTTGCTATATCTTTGTTAGGCAATGACAGAATATTTCTTAATACAAGATCGCCTTCTCTATTCTCTTAGTTGAACTTTCCTTTCATGTGTCTTAGCCATTCTTTTTTGGTACAGCTGGCGATGGCAAATTATTGCTAGCCTATTTTTACTGATCATGTTTAGTTGCTCATATCTTATCTTTGCCCAATCAACTTCTTCTAAATTAGACTCCATCAATACTCTTAATGATGGGATTTCTAATTTTATGGACATAACTGCCTCCATTCTATATACCAATGAGTAGGGTATAACACTAGTCGATGTTCTCACTACTATTTTATATGCGTGGAGACCATGAGGGAGCAATTCATGCTAATTTTTACAAGTGATTACCATCTTCTAGATGATCTTCTTTATGTTTTTGTTGGCGGTTTCTATAACTCCATTCATCTTTGGCTTGTACGAGGATGAAATCAAATGCTTGATCTTTCACTTAGTGCATAATTCAATGATTTTTTTCCATTAAAGTTCTGGGTATTGTCCATGACTATTCTTTCATGTAGCCAATATGAACAAATTAGCTCTCTCGATAAATTTTTTGACAACCTTTTGAGTCATATATGCATATGAACAAGCTTTGATCCACTTAGTAAAGTAATCAATTGCTACTAAAATGAATTTGTATCCATTGTTAGATTATGGATGAATGGACCTAATAACATTTATCCTCCACATTATGAATGGCCAAGGTGACACTATGTAGAATAAAAGAATTGGTGGCGTCTTGATTTTATCTCCATATACCTGACACTTATGACATTTCGTTATGTAATCTATGTAATCCCTCTCCACGGTCATCTGGAAGTACCCAACCCTCTAGATCTTTCTGGCATCATGTGTCTATTTATGTGTGGAGTACAAATTCTTTTATATATTTCGTGTATTGTTTTCCTTGTTTCTTCTCCACTCAGACATCTTAAAAGAGTCCTGTCAAATAACCTTTCATATAAAACTTCTCCATCCAGGTAGTAAACCATAACTATTATTTACAATGGCGTTAGCTAAATGATTAACAAAGATGCTTCATTTTACAACCTTTCTAGTCATGTAGATTATGTTATACTTGGATAACAAAACTTGTCATCTTACAATTTGACTTGATAAATACAGGTTCTCAAATATGTACTTTAGAAGATCTATTTTGGAGATGAGTCATGTGGTGTAAGACAACATATAATAGCATAATATCTTAATGCTCCATGTTAATCCACAATATAACTTCTCAGTTATACTATAATGTGCTTCGTAATTAGTGAACTTTTTATTGATGTAATAAATGGCTTGCTCGTTTCTTCCTGTATCATCATGCTGTCCTAGCACACCACTCATGGCTACTTCATTAATTGTTAAGTATATTATTAGGGGTTCCCTAATAATTGGTGGTACAAGCAAAGATGGGTTCACAAGGTATTGCTTGATCTTATCAAAAGCCTATTGATAATCTTCATTCTAAATTCCAGGGTTATTCTTCCTCAACAACCTTAAGATTGGTTTGTATGTAGTTGTCAATTGAGGGATAAAACTAGCCATATAGTCCAGTCTCCCTAAAAAGCCCCTTAGTTCTTTCTTAGTTTTGGGTGCTAGCATTTTTTGGATGGCTTTGACTTTATTTAGGTCTACCTCAATTCCTCTATTACTTACCACAAATCCCAATAACTTCCTAGATTTAACCCAGAATATGCATTTTGTTGAATTCAACTTTAATTGATACTTCATTAATCTATCAAAGAACTTCCTTAAAGTTTGCATGTGATCCTCTTCCATCTGGGTTTTGGTTATCATATCATTGACATATACTTGAATCTCTTCATGCATCATATCATGAAAAAGTGTTACCATTGCTCACTAATATGTGGCTCCAACATTATTCAAACCAAATAGCATTACCTTATAACAAAAAGTTCTCCATGGGGTAATGACAACAATATTTTCCTTGTCTTATTCGGCCATCTTAATATGGTTATAACCTAAGAACCCATCCATGAAAAAGTAAGTGGATATTTTTGTAGCATTGTTTACAAGCATGTCAATGTGAGGGAGTAAAAAGTCATTTTTCAGGCTAGCTCTATTCAGGTCTTTAAAATCCACACATACTCAGATTTTTTTTTATCTTTATTGGGCATTACCACTATCTATGTTTCATACCTATTAAGGGTATTTAACCACTTCTACAAAACCTACATTGTAAAACCCTGTTAAAAAAAAGAATTGAACCAGTCAATCCTAAAAGGAAATATGAGGGAATTGGTCAAAGAATAACGTAAAAGATACTAGGATAAGAGTATTCAACATCCAAACACAACCTACCCTCATTTAAAAAGGGATATAAATACATTAAGAGGAAAAAATATGTATTTTCCTCTCTCTATAACCCGAGATGACAACCCTAGCAGTAACCCCTGCCTTGCAAAATTTCATCCAAACCACCCTTGCATATCACCTTCCTTGAATACTTGAGTGAGATGAGAGTTGAAGAGTGAAAAGAAACTAAAAACATTGAGGGAGGAGGGGGATAAAGGGCTGGCTGGAACAATAAGGAAAAAGAGGGAGAAAATCGAGAGGAAGAAGAAGAAAACCACCAAAACATCCCCCAAATCCTATTTAAAATCATGTGATAAGGGTAACCCTGCTCTCATATTTGTTGTTTTGTGTTTTATGAGGCAAAGTGAGAAGGAAACCCCAAATGAGGTGACCTAGGGTTCTTGCACCCCTTGATTGTGAAAAACTAAATGAAGAGATTAGGAAATTAGGATGAGAAAAGTATAATTTTAGATTCTATTATAAAAGAGATTGATGCATGTAGAAGACAAAACCTTAGCTAAGACCGACCTATTGAAGAGATGAAAGGATGATGGGATAAGATGATATAATGTGTTAATTGTGACCTTGAGAAACATTTAGGATAAAATGCTTAGGCTGAAACAAAATTTTAACCAATATTAATACTCTTGTTTTATATCATGAGTTATATAACTTGCTTGATTATAAACTTAGAGGATTGATGTAAGATTAATGTATGATAACATAAACATGTTTGTAATGAAAGTGATAATTTACATGAGTAAACTAGAAGGAGGGAAGATATTGTATTTTGATCAAGAGGAAAAACAATGAAAAATGTTCTCTGTATAATGAACATCCTTAGAGAAACAAATGAAATGGTAGAAATTGAACTCATGTATAATGTGAAAATAACTATTAGTTTATGTTTTATGATTTGGAATGATATGATTGAGAATGATAAAATGAACACGTAATGTCAATGCCCCATGTTTTGGCCCTCGTGAAAGCTTAGGTAGGAAAATCCTTGAAAATATGCATGATTGAACTTAATTGTATACTACTTGACAACATTGTGATTAACTTGATGAGATTATAGAAATAAATATGATTTTTGAGCATGTTTTTTTAAGCATGTTTAGTAGAACTTTGTAAATTGAAATGCGTAGAACACCTTATGTCATGCTATAAGAAAATGAAAGTTTGATGATATTACATGAAGAACACAAAGTATGTTTGAAAAGGAAGTGATATAGGATTTGGCCATCTTAGAAGAAAATAGATAAAAAAAAAACCTTCATGAAGATAATAGTAATTAATAGATCCTCCTTAACAATGTTTGATGATTAGGTGAGATTATAATGGAATAGAGACATCACATGTTTTCCTTACTTCATAAACTCTTGGAGGTGAATTGTGTTGTGGTCTATGTTTATAACTAGGTTGAGATATAATCTTTAGGAAGAAAACTTGGTATTGACTCTATACATGAACTTGGGAAAAGAAATTCATCGTTGATAAGTTTCAGTGTTAGAATGACTCAGTTTTCATTGATGATTTTCAGTGTCAAAGTGACTTAGTTTTTTTTGGTGATTTTCAATGTCAAAATGACTTAGTTTTCGTTGATAATTTTTAGTGTCAAAGCAACTCAGTGTTCGTTGATGATTTTCAGTGTTAGAGTGACTCGATGTTCGTTGATGATTTTCAGTATGAAAATGACTCATTTTTCATTAACAATTTTTATTGTCAAAGTGACTTAATTTTTGTTAATAATTTTCAGTGTCATAATGAATTAATTTCCATAAATGACCTTCATTAAAGTTAGGAACAAATGTCTTATTATAACATTATTGCTATGCAAATACATGAACATATGAGATGTTTGTATGAGTGTGTGTGTGTGTGTGTGTACATGTATGTGTGTGAAAATGATCTTTGACGATGCTTAGATAAAAATATACTAAGTAATGGTTATTGTGTGTTAGGAGGTGCAACCAAAATTGGATCTTCAACTGAGTAAGGACATATTACAGGAGGAGTAGGTAGGTGATTCCACCTTCATCTGATTTTATTAAATTTTCAAAGTATTCTTACATAATGTTTCTAACTGAATTCAATTGTTTAAATTATTCATCACTGATGAGATTAGCTTTGGGTAATGGTATCCATGTTGGATAACTAGGAATGGATTTTGTGATTAGCTTTGGCTAATGGTATCCACATTGGATAACTGGGAATAGATGATGAGATTAGCATTGACTAATAGTATTCACATTTGATAGTACTTATTGATATGCTAAAGTAAATATTACTAATGTGTCAATTACAATTGGAATTAATATTTAAATAAGCATATACAAATGGTCATAGTTAAGAGAGAATAGTTATACATGGAAGGATGTCAAACCCACAAGGATTCCTAGACCATAATATATGTTATCGATTGATGTTGAATACAGTTCAAATAAAATAACACGGCATAAGGTCATTCAAAGATGTTAAGTAAAATATTAAGGATAGATTCAGTAGCAAGTTATTAATGAGAATCTACCTATTTAAATGTTAATACAATTACAATTATATGTCTATTTTCCAATTATATTATAAGAAATTTTTATACACTTACATTGAGTTTGGTTTGTAGCAGGGACGTCTCATGACCATGGCATTTAACAATTTCTTAATATGTATCTTGCAATAAATTATGTAGTAGTACAAATAGACAACTTGCATTTTGTAAAAACTTTATAATGTCGACATTCGAAGTTGTGGTTGTAAATTATAGTGTGTATGAGTACTTCATGTTATGAATGCGATGAACATATATCCTTTCTTTTGTAGTACTATCATATATTATATGTGTGTGTGACGTGCTTAAACACTTAATGATGTTTGATTATTGAAATGTTAGATGGTATTATACAATGTATCGATGGAATGTGATAAAACAAATAACCCCTATCTCCTGCTTATTAGAAATAAGCAGTAAATCATAAATCTATTGAATTTTATAGGTTGTTACATGTATACCACTACTACCTCACCTCTTCTTTCATCTTAATTAAGATGTTTAGCCTCATTCTTCTGAGTTTCCACTTTATGGACTTACACCCTTTTATCAGAGGCAACTTATGTACCACATTACTGGTATATAATCCAAGTATATCAACGTATATCCAAGCAAACACATCTAAGAAACACTTTGAACAAAGCTACTAACCATCCCTTTCTTCGGCATCAATCTGCATTCCAATCTTTAATTCCTTTTTCTTATGCTTAGTGCCTACATCCATCATTTCTAATCTTTCTTCAATGAGTTATAAGACCTTCTTAGACTGCTAAATTTTCTTAGTCCATTCTATTATGTCTTCATCTTCAAATTTTTCCTTATCCATAGCAATTATGTTTATATCAAGATTTGACCAATTATTCTAAATGCGATGGGTTTACATGTTTATTAAGGTTTTGCTTTCAATCTGATTGAAAGCATAAATTATTTTTATATGAGCAAATGAAATTAAGCATGTGAAAGCAAGAGATGGAAGAAAAATGCATGATCTCATTAAAACTAAAAGGATGGCTCAAACTCATATAAGGTATTCAAACTCATATCTTGAGCCGTGATTATTAGTTAGGTGAACATGTAAAAAAAAAAGACTCATTAAAAGCATGTATAAACTAAGCAAGTCAGATATAAACATGCTTGGATGAATGAGGATAAATATTCTTTTAAGTTTCACGAATCCAATTATTCTAAAAAGCTTTTCATTTCTCTAGATCACGTAGTTTTGACTAAATAAGGATTCAACCCTGCTTCTTTTTTTCCTTCTTCACTGTTAAAGGCCTTTCCCAATCTTGTCTTATAAGTTCCACCTCTTAGAGGGATGACTGATGTCTAAATAAACTGGTGAATTCTGTTATTCCTAAAGTTCTTGAAACATATTGCATTCCACCTAGTTGTTTTGTTATAAATGTATATGTATAACTGATGTATCAAATTATACCAATTATAGGAACCTAAATCTTGCTACCAAATCTCATTATATAAATTGTGTTGTTCATCTATGGTGCTTTTCATTGGAAGTCACTTTGCAGTATATTTCCTTACCCATGCTTTCTCGTCCAAATTCTTCCAAGTCTCATCTATAATAATTTTTAATGGTTGAAGACCAAACCACCAAAAGTTATTGAAAATAGTTCTTAGCATTTCGATGTGACTGATAATCCATAGACGCAACATTGGAACACAATATCTCTTAGCTCTTTTCCCATGCATCCTATAATGGTTGAGTGATAGCATGGTTTTGACCAAGATTACAGCAAAAAGTTTGATTTGATGATGTTCATACTTCATGAACGCATTTGCATCTTATAAATTGATGACTCCGTTTTTAGATAGGAACAAATTTAACCCAGATATAGCAAAGGCCACTAGCTTGTACCATTCATCTCCTAATTTTCCTTTCTCAACATTCTTCTTTATTATAGCTTCGATAGTTTTTTGCTTGAATCCTCCATTAGTTACCCTATACTGGTTGATTTTTTCCAAGCACAATAATCTAATTACCTCATAAATTGTATCTTCAATTCTTCATTTGAGATAGATCTTATGGCTGTTATTTAGAAAATCAAAGATCCTCTTATATTCCTTTAATGTAGGTGTTATGTTGATGTTCCTGAAAGTTAAACATCTATAATTAGGATATCAAGAATTCAGTAGGGCTTTTACAGCAATCGCTTGTACTAGAAGTCTCATTAACTGTGAAACCCTCCTATATTCCCTCTAAAAAAGAACCTCATCAACATATCCCATGATGGGTAACATTATCTTCAGACCATTTACCATATGATTTATCTTTATAATGCATGACAATCTACTAGAATTGATTGTTAGACAATTTCCTTTAGCTAATTGTTTCAGCTTCGATTCTTTCCTAAATTCTAGAAAAGATGGATATTTTATGGAAGTCATGATTTCAATTTTAAAATCCTGTAATACAGGATAAGCATGGTTAGGCTTGTTTTGATGCAATTTACAAGTGGCACATACATCCTACAAACAAGTTCTATTTATTAAATGAGCATGGGTACGTTTTCTACTTGGTCTTAAAAGGGTTTTAGATCTATCCAATTATGGTCTTTATTAAGATAGTGTGAAGGCATTGTAAGGAATAGTTAAGGCACGTATGCCTATCACTACCAAACATGCATTTAGATATAAGTTAGATGTTTCACGCATCTGAACTTTGACTAATAGTCATATGATAGATCATTAATTCCCCACCTAACCTAAAAGCTTGTGTGTGTTTTCAAAAAATAAAACATGTGACACATGAGGAAACTTTATACAATGCATGAGCAACATGTATAGAAATTAAAGCATATTAGAAAAATTAAAGAAAATGCATGTTAAAAATAAATACATAGACCAAATAATTGAAACACAATAATCAGAGGAAAAAAAACAAAGCTTAATCTCCGGGAAGTCCCTAGTGAAATTGTCATTTTGTCACACATGTGCGTCATCATGACGATCATCCTCCTGGATCAAGATTTTCATGGTTTGGGTGGAAAGAATAAGGACTTCTTGTCTTTTACTAGTAAAAAAAGAAGAAGATGGAGACACCACCTGATATTCTAGACCAGAGGATTGGTTTTATACAGGGAAGATGCATCACCCTTACCGTATCTTAGCTAAGATAAACTGTATTATTTATTTGTCTAATTCATGTTTCTATTCATTGGTCTATATAAAGTTTAAGAGAAGTCCTCCCTAGTAAAGAAGAACTTATCTTATAAGGCTAAAATCTAACCATTTTAAAGCCTAAAAAATAAAGGTGTATTCTTGTCAATTCATTTAGTTTAATATCGGGAATATGCATTACTTTGTAAAATCCATAACCCAAATATTAATTAAGCAAATTGATTTTGATGGTGTTTTTGAAATTTAGGCCAAATCCTAATAGATATTCACAAACTTTTTGTGATACCCATTTTATATATATATATATATATATATATATATATATATATATATATATATATATATATAATGGGTATCACAAAAAGTTTATATATATAGTTTCCAAGTATGATAAAAATAAATTAAAAAAATTATGAAGTATGCGTGAAAATTTCAGCATTTGGTCGTATGCATATAAATAAAAATTTAGTTTTTTATTTTATTTTTTCAAATAAGGAATTTTTATATTTTTTGTATTTTTTTCTGAAATTTTGAAGAAAAATAAGGTATATTTAATACTGGGTTAATATCTTATAGCATAAGTCTACAACCTAAATCTTAAATAAAATGGTTAAAAAATATGCGAGGAACCCACAAATAAATTTAAAATGTTCATTAATTTTTTTTTCAATTCTTTTGAAAATTATTTGGGGTCTATTTGGCAAAAATATAAAAAAAATTAGAAAATAAACATTGTTGGAAAACTTTGTAGGGTGTGTTTGCAAAACACACCTTTAACAAAAAATCAGAACCTAAAAAAAATATCTTAAAGCTGTGTTTGGAAAACATGACCTTATGAAGAACAAACTCAACTTAGTCATATGGGTTGAACTTCCTAGCTCAAAGGCCTAAACCCACAAACAAAGTCCAGCAACAGAAATGAAAATTAAAAGATCAAACAAAAACAAACTCAACTTAGTCATATAAGCTAAGCTTCCTAGCTTAAAGGCCCAAACCCACAAATAAAGTCCAGCAACATAAATGAAAATTAAAAGATCAAACAAGAATTTTGGCTTTAATATGACAAACAAGACGAAGAACCTAGAAATGTGATTTTGAAAACAGAGCAAATTATCCAATTGAAGGCATAAACACATGTGAAATCAACGTTCAAGTAAGATTTCAGGGTTGGGTCATCATGATAATAAAACAAAAGCTATAATTATTTTTCTTATTATAAAAACGAAGTAAAAGAACATCAAAAGCCATTAAATCAATGTTTTTAAGTTATAAAAATCTTATATTAAATATTAACAAGAATGCACACAAATGTAAGAACCATAAATCGACTATAATGACACCAAAATCAACAACCTAAAATAAAGTTTATGGCAAGAACATCAACCCATAAAAGCTTGCTGAATCCAGAAATGCACAACAAAAGCAAAACCTAAAAAAGAGGTACATGGAGCCCAGGAAACGATCTAAACTTAGCAACCAAAACTTAAACAAGCTCAAAACAACTTGCTTGTATAATCAAAACAACAAGAAACAAAGAATCAAAAGCAAAGCCAACTAAAGACAACAAGAAAAAATAACATTTTCTTAGGCGAAAACACTGTTTTATTAAATAAAATCATTGTCTTGAAACTCAAATAATATGTCTACAACTTTAGCAACCCTAATAGGTTAACTTAAAACAACCTAAACCACAACAACTTCAATATCTAAAACCTATTACCTTAACTTAAAAAAAAATGATTAACCTAACATCAAAGCCTGCAAAACATCATTTTATACTAACATTTAACACTTCAATGAACAAATCTAATCATTCAAAGAAGTTTCAAACAAAACATACACACACTAAATCATGTCACAACTAATCATTTGAAAAAGACTAAATAAGTCACCAAATTGATTGAAACTAAAAAATAGATGAAAAGGTAAAGCATAATGAATATCTCATACAAGCATCTAATAAGCAGGATGAAAGGGGGGAGGTGTGCTCATTGAGCTCTACCCTTTCATCAGAGTTTGAGAAATACTTTAAAAATATTGCCTACTTTGCTTGGAATTCTTGCTCCTTCCTTAAACTTCTGGTCCTTTGGTACTTCTGTTTTCACTGTTGAACTTACAATCTTTACCTTTTACCTTTTTCTTTTCATTTCTTATCAATCTTTCATAGCTTTTCTATCAAGAGACTTTTGGTGATCTAATATTCTAAGTTTTTCCTTTTCTTTTATAGCCTTAAAAGATAGTTGTAAAACCATTTATGAGTTTGAAGTTGGTTTTTCAAAACTAGCTCATAGGGGATATTTTTGTATTTTTGCTTCTTTTTTTTAGCGTGAGGAGACAATTCTTCTCTTTTATTTTGTTGTCATTATCAAATTAAATAGGGCTAAATCAGTCTCTTTATATTTTTTTTTGCATAATAGAATTACTAATTTACCCTGAAAATAATAATAAAAATGAATGGGGCAAGGAACTTGTTTACTTTTCATCTTTTTTTTTGTGTAATATAATACTTAACTACCCTTAAAATTTTAATTTCTTGAATTTATATTCATGGGTGTTTTCATCATTTCTTTATGGATTTTTTGTAATTATCAAATAGATTGAAGGGCAATTGGGTGTTTTACCATTTATAAAATATATTTTCAAAGAAATCATGCTTGGTGCCATAGTTATCAAACCCGACCTAGGGGTTGACCCGACAAAGTGACCGGGTCGCGGGTTACCCGGGTCAACCCGAAAAAATTAAAAAAATATATTTGAAATTTTAATATTTCATATGAAAAAATTAAGAAACAATTCATGTGAATATAGGCTATATATGTTATAAATAATGAAGTTTAAAAGAATATTTTTTTAAAAAATTATCCCACATTGAAAAAACATAATTTTTTTCTTGTGAATATAGAGTACATATACTAAAGGGAGGCTTTAAATTCCAAATTGAAAAAATTACTTTTTTCTTGTGAACATAATACACACACACACACACTAAATGGTTTCAAATCCTTCAAATCTCACATTGAAAAGATATTATGTTATCCTTTTAAATTAAAGTATTTAAACCAAATTTTTTTTATCCCACATTGAAAAAACAT
>Ga0325410_1002832_pt1 | contig 19464 bp, 9 predicted proteins | sample PopdelMetagenome_16_FD_206182 | JGI IMG/M metagenome (GOLD analysis project Ga0325410, IMG submission 206182) | Populus deltoides microbial communities from Bellville, Georgia, United States - Xylem-PdIQD-R3 | ecosystem: Host-associated > Plants > Phyllosphere > Stem > Wood/Secondary xylem... | reverse complement strand
TTTTTTTTTTTTTTTGGAGAGAATAAGAATGAGAGGTTACAGTTTGATGATCCCGAAACTGAAAAGCCAAGTTTCAACCGCCAAATCTATTGTTACGTGGCACCATTCCTTTCTCTACTTTCTTTTTTCTTTCCTTCTTCCAAAAAAAAAAGGGCTATCCTCGGACCAACTTGAACATCAATATATATAATATTTTTTTAAAATGCTTGTGCCCAAGTTTAATAAATCAAGAAAACGTACGTGTATTGCTTAGAAAAAGAAAATGCAAGAGAAAGGAGGCTAGGTTTCGATTAATTCAAAAAGAATGACTGTTGTCATTCTTTCAACAGATGGTTGAAACACAACATTTCATTAAGCAGTATCCATCACAACATTTTGGTTCCAAGAGTTAGTTGTGTTAGTGTTCTCGTTAGTTACTGACAGTGCCGCGTATTTGCCTAGAATAAAGGATGATATTGTCATCTCGAAGAACAACTCATGATATGTAATCTGTAAATGTTTTAGTGAAGATGTTTTCATGATTGATAAAAAAAAAACTTGGTTAAGATAGCAGTTTATCAAGATTAGTTAACATTATTTTTTATGTAATCATCTAATTAATTTATATTATTTAAGAGTAAATTCAGATAGAATAGAAAAAATTATTCAAAAATAACTTTATCAGTGGTTATGTAAAACATGTTAGCATTTTGTTATCAACATGACAAATTAGAAAATTTAAAGATTATCTTTATCCTTATCACATAAGACATGTATATAAAAAAAAAGTGTGTCATTTGCTTTAGATGAGAGTTTCAGAATGTAAAAACATCAATTACATTGAATCAAGTGTGCTAACTAGCCAAGGAGTTTACACAGAGTTTCATATCACATATTCTTGACACACGAGGAGTGTGTAGAAAATTCTCGAGGAGAATTGGTCCCTAAAAAGTTGGAGAGCCTACAGACTCCTAGAGGGAGTTCCTGTGTGAACTGTTTGCAATTGGAGGTTCCAATTAGGATGACAATTGTTTGAAGATCGTCAGATGTATTGACAAGCTATTGTAATAGGAGACATAACCTGATTCACTTTCTCATCAAGTAAGGTAGTGTAGACACAAAGGGTTGTGTTCAGAGATACTTTTGTTGTAATTGTTCAAGCTAGTAAAAAAAATAGTCTATCCTGAGTTTGGTTGTCTCAGAGGGTTTTTTTTTCAAAGAGTTCTTCAAAAGGTTTTCCCTTCATAACCAAATACCTTGTGTATTTAAGTTTTCTGCATTCTTTTTTTATTTGGTTACTAATTAATGTTTGCAAAGTGTTATTAGATCATTTGTTAATAGGTGTTAAACAGAAAAAAAGACTTTCATAACAGAATTTTACAAAACGAATATTATGGAAGTTATAATGAATTAAGGCACTCTCTCTCCATTTTTCTTCTTCTTTCTTGCTTGCAAACTCGCTGCCGTTGTGTAGCAAATTTACTAATTGTTCTTCTTCTCAAATAAAACTTCTGTATACTTTCCAAGTAGGTTTTATCGAAATCCAGATCAATGCAAGTGGTATCAAAGCCCCTCATTTTTTTTATTGGTGAAATGGCCCTTGAAACTCAATCCTAAGACCTTAAAAGATTAGATGATTCTCTTGAATCTGTTACAAAAGTATGAGCACATGGTGAAGATAATGGATTTCTATAATAAAAAACTAGATAATACCAAATTTAATAAAGAAGCTAGGCTAGGTGAGTTGATGGGTCTCATTTAAGGTCTTTCCTATCAATACACATTGATCCTACAAACCCTACAACAAAATGTTGTTGAGTCTAGTTCCATTAAGGAAAGGTTGAATCTACATAATGAAGATTTTGCCGTTAAAACTTGTAAGTCTTGTGATAAAGGGTAACAACACTACAAGTCACATAAGTTAAAAAGAAATTTTTCTTATTTTAATGGCGAGGATGTACACAAATAGTTGTATAAATATAACTAATACTTTGATATGTAAGAGATTCATTATTCTGAGAAATTTAAGTTAAATTTCTATTATATAGATGGTAGAGTCTTATATTGGCATCAAAACTACACTAGAAACTTGAGAGATCATGAGATAACATATAAGGAATATGTGGAAGCTCCATGTGTTAGGTTTGGGTGTTAGAGGGACTCATTAGAGGAGCTAATGAATCTGAGACTATAAATCCCTGGTAAAAAAATAAAAACATTCAAACTCTCGCGTTTGAAATATATGAATAATTTAAATAAATAATAATAAAATATAGGAAGAATATAAGATGAAAAAATGGAAAGTATAAAATTTTATTCGGTGTATTCATCCAAACAAATTAATTGGGAACCTGTATATGGAAATTAGGAACCATGGTTTAAATTTTTAAAATTATAGCGGAATTCTAACAAAAATAAAATAATTGAATGATAATTGGGAGAGAAAAAATAGTTTTTTTTATATATTTAAGTTGGAATAAAGTTATCAATAAGTTAAAAAAAAAGAAATCTAATAGTCACCAGGTTAAATATTGAAAGAACACGTCACTAAAGAATGAGGGTAATTTTGGAAATGGAGCAAAAAATTCTCTTTTTTCTCTCATTGAAAACTCGATGACCAGTACATAGGGAGAAATGAAGTAAGCTTTGAGTTTTTATCCTCATTTTTTTTCATTTGAATAAAGAGTGGGGGAGTTAGGGATTGGGTTTCTTTTCTAGTTTCCTTATAAAACCAAGTGTGTGGGATAGTTTTTAGGAGAGAGAAAGTGAAGAACTAGTGAGAGAAGTAAGGGAAAGTGAAGGAGGAGGGATAATTGAAGGAGAAACTTGCTATAAAAGTATTAAAGGAAGTTCAAAACTCTCAGGGTAAGATACTATACCTCTCTAATTTTAGCAATTTTATATATGAGCCTATAAGGAAAGGAAGTTGTGAATTTTTATTTTAGAGTTTTTGGAAAATTTTGGGAAAAATAGTAAAGCAATTGTAAATTGTTAAATTGGGGTATAAGATGAGCCTAACTAGTGGAAATATGAAAGTAAACTCAATAAAACCCTAGGAAAAATAAAGCCTATAGGGTCGCCCATAATAGAGAAAAGAAAAATAGAAAAGGGTTGAACTATTTGAATAATGTGCAATTGTTAGAATTAACTAGTAGTTCCGTGTGTGAAATGGTGTTTTGGAGAAAAATTATGGGTAAGAAATACATTAGTATTGATTAAATGTAATGTTATGCTATATACTGGTTATGTGCTGGATAAGTGCTAAATAGGTGCAACGTGTGTGCATGATAGGTGTTGATTAGATGTAATACATGTGCTGAATAAATACTGGTTGAATGTAATGTATGTGCTAGATAAGTGTCGGTTAGATGTAATGTGTTGGATATATGCGCTAGTTTAAATTGAATTTTTTCAAGGGTGTGTATAGAATATGATGGATAATATGTTGGAATTCTATGATTTCTTTTATATATATATATATGAGGAAATGATTGTAAAAGAATGAATGAAATGAGTGTTCATATTGTTGAATAAATGTTATATGTAAGGAGTATAAGAAATAAAAGAGAATGGGTAATGTAGTGTAAGGAAAATTGATAGTATGACATATAGTAATATGTTAAATTTAGGAAATTATTTGAATATCAATAGGAATGTGAAATCAAAGTGTGTTGATAGTATTAAGGAAAAAAAAAATTAAGAGCAAAAAAGAGATTAATATGGATATAAATTACATGTTAATGTTTGTGGGAGCAATATATGTAAATGGACAAGATGTGCTTAATAAAATTAAATATTTAAAAATTGAATTGGTGAGATTTTGATAAGGATGTTTCTTGTGAATAAAAAGCGCATCGGGGTAGGACCTATTATAGAGGGATTAAGTTTGAATGGTGGTTCAGATAGGCATCAAATACCTTAGCTGTGGATTTTATTAATTCACAATTGTACTAACTAAGTCTTTAAATGTTTATTGATATACTCGAATATGAGAATATAAATGTATAAGTGGTTTTAGTGTGTCAGCTGTAGGAGCGACGCTAACAAATATAACGTAAGGAAGATTATACATTCTTAAGTTAACCTAGGTTTAAGCTGTTAACTAACCGCAAGAGCAAGAGCTGTTATTAAACGTAATGCGGGCCATTGTTACTCAATTGTTTAGCTTGCCCCAAGAGTGGAGGATTGAGGGTCATCGTTATATAAATTATCTAGTTGGCCACATGAGCAGGATGTAATATTTTGGGCTATGAGAGAGCTAGTTGTAAGTGCGAGGGCTATCATTATGCAAAATTGGTTTGGAAAGGATTATATTGAGGACATTGGTTCAGGAAAATAAGATAGTTTGTACATGTATTCATTTTATGGTCTACGATTAAATGTAAATATAATTAATGGTATACTTGACATTATTTTAAATATATATTTTAGGTTCTTATCATCCACCCTAGGAGTGATTGTTAGTTTTAGTATATAGATTTTGTGTTAGGTAATATTTTGTAATTTTTCAAACACAATATGTAATTAATCTTATATATGTTTTTAGATGTATTCCTAGTTATTGTAAATAAATAGTTAGTTTGGATAATTATGGTTTTAGATATATGTTACTTTAAAATGGTTGTAATCAGAAGTAATGTAGTTAGTTTAAAATTCATGTAATCTAATAGTATATTCATGTTTGAACCGATGCATCCGATAATTATATGATTAATGTGAAATTAATTTTTTAGGAAGGATTGAATGGTTAGCTAAGGCCATGAATGATTTTATTTATGATAGTTAACATATGTTGAGATGAAAATGTGGAATATTTTTGTTGTGACAGAATATGAAAATTTTAGGGAGAGCTTTCTTATAGGGAAACTCTATTGAAACTTCGTTAAAAAAATGGAAAATCTTCTCCTTGATAAATTTAGAGTCTATTTAATTGAATGTTACTCAAGAATGAGGTATCACCCTACATTTTGCAAAATAGGATGGTTTTAAAATGTGTGTATGTGTGTGATATACCATGAGTTTATATTTAATATTGATTAAGTAAACTTGGGGTGTTACAAAGACAACTTGTAAGTCTTGAGATTTATATATAAGACTTCGATATTTTATGGAACATGACTGAAATCAATGAAAAATAAGACATAATGTTCTTCATTAGAGGATTAGAAGTAAAATCAAGAATTTAGTCAAGATATTTGAATAAAAAAAAACTTAAAACAAGCTTACAACCTTGCTCATCTACAGGACAACACACTATTTTATAGACGATCATACAATAACCAAATTAAACAATCCACACAAACCACCCTACAAACTACCCAAACAAAACTTTATCCTTTCAAGAATCACTTTAGCGTAAACCCACTAAACAATCACACACCAACATATAAAACCTACCAAATCATTAAAAACTAGGGAGTTAAAGAAAATGAGAGTTAAGAGCCTATGTTTCTAGTGTGATGACATGTTTATACCTGGATATAAATGTAAGAACAAGAAACTAATTCAAACAAACTATATTCATTATGCATAGTGGAATATGAGGAAGATAATAAAAAAGGCGAGAATGTTGAGGAATAAGCTAATTCAGAGACAATCATACCTCTCATTTCCCCTCAATACCTTGGAAGGTATAATGAGGTACCATACCTTGAGGGTAATTGATAGAAGGAGTAAACACTTAATATTTATCTTAGTTGACTCAGATAATATCTATAATTTCTTAAGAACAAAATTAGCCAAGAAGTTATAATGTGATTTTAAAATTTATTAAGCCTTTAACAATTGAGTCAACAAATGATAGAACTATGTATTGTATTGCAATATGTTATAACTTTAAGTGGAAAATATAGATGGTAGATTTTATGGTTGTTGTCTTTGTTGTTGATCTAAACAACTATGACATGATACTTGGTATTTAATGACTAGTTATGCTAGGAAACATAGTATCAGATTATACAGAGTTGTGGATGTATTTTACTTGGCAAGGTCAAGAAGTAGTGCTTAAGAGGGACATGACTACCAAACTACAGATTATTATGCTTAAACAATTGAATGGCTCATTAGATAGTCCATCATAACTTACAGAGGTGAGCTTGTGTAGTTTTATTATTTTAGAGGATGCTAATAATATGATGTGTTCTATGTTGTCCACCCTACCTCTTATTGAGGAAAAGAATACTGCTTTAGAGGAGTTATTGAAATACTACTAAGAGGTGTTTAAGGAGCCAGAAGGGTTACCTTAAACCAAAGGCCATGATCACACCATAGCACACAAAAAGAGCTCAACATATTAACTTAAGACCATACAGGTAATCTGGAACACGAAAGAATATGGTGGAGAAAGTGGTTAATGAAATGATGGAATCAAGGGTAATTCAACTAAACAACAACCTCTAATGACTCTAATTAAGAATAAAGATGGTTCATGAAAGCTTTGTATAAACTATAAAGCCCTTAATAAGCTAACAATTAAGGATAAGTTTTCTATACCCTTGGTGGATGAGCTATTAGAAGAATTGGTTGGTGCAACAATGTTCTTTAAGGTGGATTTGAGGTTTGGATACCATCAAATTAAAATGGCAAGGCAAAATATTTTTAAAACATTATTCAGAACTAATAATGGACACTATGAATTCCTTGTGATGCCTTTTGGGCTAATTAATCCCCCATCTATATTTTTAAGATTGATAGAAAAACCTCAACCTAGAGATAACTATGTACCTATAAATTAAAAGTATTGGAAATTGAACTTGGACCTGTTGATTATAGAGTATAAAGAACCCGAAGTATGTGAATATGTCACAAGCTCAATTATACGTTGATAAATCAAACTTGTTTTTCATCCCAACAAAGAGAAAAATATTGCATAATGAAAAACACAAGTTTATCCAAAACATCATGGCTACTGGATTTTGCAGCAAAGAAAATAATATACATTCCTCCTAAATAAGCCTAATAGATCATAGACCTAAGGCCCAAAATAAAACCCAACAAAAACTGAATTCCAAAAAACTGGATAAACCCTTAAACAATAACTAATAGGCTACCATGAACCCAAAGTTAAAGTAAAAGTCCAAATTGAAGCTAAAACAAGTCTTTAATAATGAAAATAACATAAACTCAAATAATAAAATTAGTTCTTCATCAAACAAGCTTAAATAGCAAAAAAAAAAAAAAAAGTAATGTGTCATTAAATACCACCAATCCCCTATTTTCTTGTGTAGCTAAAATAAATAAGAAATCTTTGAAAGAAAAGAATTTTAAAACATTAAGGACTCCTTGCCACACTTGAAAACTATGTTACTACCCATTAAAGATCCTTATAGAACTAAAAACACAAAAAAATTAGTTGTTGAATACCCTTATATCATTAAGAGAAGAATCCTCTCTAAATAGAAAGCATACAAGTTAAACAACAACAAATAAAATCTATGTTCCATATGCTAACCTATATCACAAGACCTTCTTGAGATCCAATTGATCTAAAATTTTAACCCAATGTAGAAAAATATATTTTGAAAATCCTAGTAAAATTATAGCCTGATCCAATTATCGGATTGAGATTTATGTTTAATAATGTAAAGGCGGACAATAAGCATAACTACATTTAAATATGAATTTTCTTGCTCAACCTTTTCTTGGATCATATCATTCCATGTCTCTTCAAGATGATGTATCCTTTAATCTCCAATAGGTATAATGGATGTTTCATAGGCCACTTGTATAAGTCTCAAGAGCTTTTTTCTCGCCAACACTCAACTCCAATAACTTTGTATAAAAATAGCAACCTTTTTTTCTCTCCATCTTTTCATCCTTTCAGCATTGTTGCTCATCTCTCTCTCTCTATGAACCTTGCCATTTATAGAATAATTCTTTAAACTTATAAAATTCTTGCCTCAAAACCCAAAACATATGGGATATCCCTTTGCTTTCTTGAGAACCCTTCTTCATTTCCTCTCCCTTGGTGAATATATGACACAAATTGAAAAATAAATGAAAGACAAGCAAGATATAATATAAAAACACAATGGAATAGAATTTCTAACCCAAGTTCTCAAATTTGAATTGATTTTAATGAGACCAAACCTAGAAACTTTAATTCACTTTATTGCCCAAATGAATCAACCCATATAAACTAGAATTATGATTTAATTGTTTCTTTCTTTCTCTTTTTTATTTGACACTAAGAGGATAAATTGCACCGAAATAAAAGCTTTTTTTTATTATTAATAAAAATACCCAATAATAAAAACTAGACAATAGAAAGAAAAAGAATATACAAACCATAAACGCATGACACCAAGAAACTTGAGTTGAAGCAAAGAAGAAGAGAAACTAAAAGAATTGACATGAAATTAAAATAAAACACAAAGAAATAAAGGGTATAACCTAATTTTTAAAGCCTACATTTGATACCAACTGGTTCGAACCTTATAGATATAATGATTTAGAAACCTACAACGAAGTAGATAAACAACCCAAGAAAGCTAAAATTTAGGTTTGGATAGAAACCTGAACCCAAAGATAACCATGTATATAAGAACAAAAAATATTGAAAATTGAACTTAAACCTGTTAATTATAGAGAATTAAGAATATGAAGTATGTGAAGATACCTTAAGGTCAATTATACCTTGATAAATTAAACTTTTTTTTTTGTCTCAACAAAGAGAAAAGTGTTGCATAATAGAAAACACAAGTTTATTCAAAACATCATGGCTACTGGATTATACAACAAAGAAAATAATATACATTCCTTCTAAATAACCCTAATAGAATAGACCCAGGGCCCAAAACAAAGCCTAACAATAACTAAAGCCCAAAACACATAATAAACCTAAACAATGACTAATAATAGGCTGTGATGAACTCAAGTTAAAGTAAAAGTCCTAACTAAAACTAAAACAAGTCTTTAATAATGAAAATAACATAAAACCCAAATAATAAATATAGTTCTTCATGAAACAAGTTTAAATATCCCCAAACAAAGAAAGTAATATGTCATTAAATACCACCAACTCTTCTTTCCTTGTGTAGTTAGGATAAATAAAGAATTATTGTAAGAAAAAAGATTTTGAAACATTAAGGAATTCTTACCACACTTGGAAACTATGTAGATGACAATTAAAGATCCTTGTAGAACTAACAAAACTAAGAAACTATGTAGTTGACTGATTAATACTTAAAAGTATATTTTTATCAAGGTTTTATATCATCATTTTGCACATGAAGTATCAATAACTCCTTAACTAAAACATGTTTTGTAATAACATGTTTAATTATATAAGATACCTTTAATTTATGGTAAATGTTCATCTTAAATGCAGGCCTATCACATAAATTAAAGGATTGATTGATGAGTTTAACTACTGATATTGAGAAGATAAGGAAAGGGCTAAGCTTAGAAAAGAGATGTCGGTTCAGTCCAAACTGGAACATCATTCGGTTATTGGATCATAACTAGAGCTGTAGAACTTGGATTTAGTCTGATTTATATGTATGGAAAGCTAAGACATAGGCATAAAACTTTCATGAAGAGTCCAAGATTTAAAAGTGTCATTTTCGAGTTCAAATGGTAGCAACAATGGAGAAGTCAGAATCTGTCCTGTAACCCAAACACTGTTCAGTGTTCAATCCATATCTCAAGTTCTACAGGTCCAAATGCACCGATTCTTGTTTTTTTAGAAAGCTGAGACAATTTTCCAGAACTTTCATGAAGACTATCTGTTCAAATTCTGATGTTAGCAATGACAATTTTTTGCAGATAAGAAGATAAGGATTGTTACCAAGTCAAGAGGTGGCCACCCACTCAACAATTGGTCATTAAATCAATAGTTCTGAATTTTGGCCTATAAAAGGAAGTATTTGCCATGCATTTAGGCATCTTGGTTTTTCAGATCAAAATCATGCTCTTCCTCTCTTTCTTTGTATTTTATAATGTTCAAGTTTTATTCCATGTTATATTTTCCTTAATCTCTGTTTATGCTTTTCATTTTCTTTACTATACTCATATAATTATGTTCTTGTCCTGTTTATCTATGTTTCTCTTATTCATAAAGTTCAGCTAAGTTTATTATGTCAAGATGAAAAAGTTACACCAATGGTGTAAGAATAAGTATAATATAAACTCAACATGGACTTTAATGTTTGATACTAACATGTTTTGTATTTATTATCTTACTCACTCTTAATACCTTGCTTGTTAAATGGTTAATCTAGATTTGTGTTGAACAACCCTTGGCACAACAAATACTTGACAATTTCATAGCCCAACTGTATGGTATAACAGACACATGTGCTACGAAAGGAACTTGATTTGTTGTTAACATAAGTTATCACCATGAATACCTAACAACATTTACAAGTATTGGCATTACTCGAATAAGATAATTAATGTAATCATGTTAACAATTTATAATCTGATTGGAACCTCCTTTATGTGTGGTTTCTAGTCAAGTAATCAAAAGAGTTTATAATATACTTGTTTGAAATACCATTAGTGGATCCTCTAACATTGACAATTGTTTTATCCTTGTTTAATCCTTACATCAATATCACATCTCAAAGCTCTCTTCAACTCCTTTTCTGTTATTATCTATTTCTTTATTTGTTGTTTATACAGTTCATATCCTTATGGTTCGACCCCAGTCTTGTCAGATTATTTATTACTTCGACACTCCTGCACTTGGGATAAGACATCAATATTTTGATCGTGTTACTGACAATTAAAGATCCTTGTAAAATTAGAAAACTCCAAAACATAAGTTGTTAAATATATTTGTATCATTAGGAAAAGAATCTTCTCCAAATAGAAAGTCCACAAGTCAAACAACAACAAAAAAATAAAATTTGTATTGCATCTGTTGGCCTATATCAAAAGATCTTTCTAAACTCTGATTGACCTAAAATTTTATTCCAATATAGAATAATATGTTTGAAAACTTCTGGTAAAATTTCAGTCCAACCCAACAGTCAGATTGAGAGTTATGTATGATATCATAAAAATAAATAGTAAACTCAATTACGCTTGAATCCAAATTTCTTTATTCAACCTTTTTTTAGGTCTTATCAACTGGTCTGAACCTCAAAATGTTAAACATTTGCATGGATTTCTTGGCCTTATTGGTTACTACAAGAGATTTTTCAAGGGGACTGGGTTGACTTAAACAGGGTGTTTGTTATAGAAATAGCATAGTTTTGAAACCCAACCCGGTCAAGTGATCGGGTCACGAGTCAGATGGTCAATCCAAAAAAAACTTACAGCCCTGTTCTGTGCAGCAATTCCACTGATAAGAAGATCTGTAGAAACTCCCTAAATTTTGCAGTATGCCTACCAATAGAAAACAACAAATGAAAATGGCTAAGAATAAAAAGTTATTAGGAAAAATTAAAAGAACACTTGCAAATAGGCATAGAACAAACCTCAAGTCGATTGTGAGCATTTACATGAAATAACACTTTAAATACATCACCTTTCTGCCAAGAATTTAAGATAGCAAACACAAGTGAGCAAGCAAAAATTAAGGAAAAGCTATGTTAGTATAGACAACAATATTCATGCATTAAATATCAAACAAACCTCTAACGCCTCATTAACAATCTCCACGGACCAGTATGGAGAAAAAATTCTACACAGAGCTTGACCCTCAAACTAGTGACAAGGAAGCAATTTTCCATTAAGACCTCTACCAACAATTGGTTCTGGACATGGCTTAGCCAGCATTGATCCACCACGATCAGATGGCACCAGGTCTTCAAGTTGTTCGTTTGCATGTATAGTTGGCATAGAACTATATACAATACCCGATGTTGTGGTTGGTCCATGCTCCCTGATGGGATTTGCATCTAATTATAGCTGCCTCGAACATTTTGTTTTGCCACCATTTCCAACAGACAATGATGATTCCCCACATGGTTCATTTAGTTGACTAAAAGCTGCTCTTGTGACAATTAAAAACAGAAACCATATCATTAGAATTGTTCTAAAAGAATACCAGAATTATTATACAGTCTAGGCATAGACAGTAAACTATGCGAGTGTACTCTAGAGGATTTATTTACTTTTAATCACAGCATCAATCGAGTAGAAGAGGAAGATGATTGATTCATTTAAAAATTAAAAAAATAATTAATTGAACACTGTTCTGTTCACAAAATTCTTAGCTGTCACTAAAAGGGAATACAAATACCCTTAGCGGAAAAATTGACAGAAACAAGAATACAAAAGCAAAAATAACAAAAATTCCAAAATCACTAATATTTCTTTTTCTTTTTTGCTGTTCTTTTTTATAGTTATAACTCAAATCTTACAACAGCTAATCCATTGTACTTTCCTCAACAACCACAAAAGACAAACATGATTAGTACTTTTAAGCTAGGATTACTTGGATTAGAAGGGTTCCGTTTGGATCGGCGATTGGATCGGTGCCTATTCTTCTTCTTTTCCTTATCAACACTATCCTCACCCCCTTTAACCACCATCATTGCCGATTGCTCACTCAAACTTCTCATAATTCCTCACTTTATAATTAAAAGACTAAACAATTAATCAAAAAACAATGAGGTGACAGATAAGGAAAACCCTGAAACCAAGACACCTTCCGATTGTTAAAAAATATCACGGAAGAACCGATGATAATGGGACATAAAATTAAAAAGAAAATCAAGAAAGAAAGAAAGGGGAAAGAGTGATAATGTCTTATAAAGAGGTAGTGTGGGAAGTTAAAAAGGAAAAGGGGGACGTGATTATTGGTCGGCTGAGACAGACTCTTATAACGATGTTGTTTAATGACTGCTAATATTAAAAAAAAAAGACCAGGTCTCACCCGGGTTTGACCGGGTGGACCGGGTCCCGGGTCAACCGGGTTTCACCGGGCCAACTCCCAAACGGGTTTTTACCTCTACCCGGATTGGTCCCAGCCCTGGGTAGGCCGGGTCAGGTTTCAAAACTCTGAGAAATAGATTTTCAAGTAGTGGAATTGGGCAATATTAATGTGTAGAAGGACATCCACTAGCTTACATTAGCAAATCTCGACATCTAAGACAACAAATCTTGTCTATATACAAGGACATGATGGCCATACTTCATATAATGACATTACCTATGAGGCAAGCATTTCAAGGTTTGAATAATGTCAGCATGAAATATATAATAGAGCAAAAGATAACTTTCTTATCTTAGCACTTATAGTTAGCTAAACTTTTAGGGTTTGATTTTGAATATAAAAGGCGAAGATAACTTTGCAGTTGATGCCTTATGTAGGAGCATTAAGAGAGAATTGTTTGTTGTGGCAGTATCTTCAATCTCTACTATCTTAATAGGCCACGTTAAAGCATCATGAGCATCTAGGAGCACTAAGAGAGAATTGTTTATTGTGGCAGTATCTTCAATCTCTATTATCTTAATAGGCCATATTAAAGCATCATGAGAGAAAGATAGTACTATATAAGGATCATAAATGATATAGTTAGGGGTCCTAACTCTTACCCTCACCCTTACTATAAGAAGGTGAATGGTCATCTAAATAGAAAAAGTAATGGTTGATTATGACAATGAAAAAAAACTTATTGGATTAATATTGAGTTTATTTAATTATTTATGATTCAAGGTATTTTTTTTTAATGGAGTATTATTTTGAATATAATATCTTAATTGAAGTTAAGATGTCTTGTATGCCTATAAAGCATGTGTTGTTGTCATGCAAAGAGAGTATTTTTGTCTTTTTCTTCTTGTTAATTTTGTGATTGAAACCTTGTTTAACTGGCATATGAAAAAAAATTAATTTGAATATACAAGATGAGATCAGTTAAGCATCAAATTAAGTTGTTGATGAGTTCATCATGTTGCTTATCATGTGATAAACTTGCTATCGAACAATTGAAGGTAAAAATTTCTTCACGTTGGAATATAACTGAGTACCAAGATTTGATCGTGGCCTGAGTCAGCTGATGAAGTGAAGCATCCCTTGGGTAATATTCGTTAGAGAGTTCGGCCATAATTGGCCATTGCTATACTTATTCCACTTCTCCAATAATTTGATGGCATAAATGTGGTCATGTTATATGCTCATGTGCTGTTCCAAATCATTGGTTATAAAGATACGCTTCGCTTTCCTCTGCTGTCGGTACACATTAAATGCTAAGGAAATTTGGAAGAGACGTGACAGGGATTGTTGTGGCGTGTATTTGCTTCTTTGTTGCTGCCTTCACATATCATGGGGATGCTTGGTGCCAAGTGAAGTGTTTCCAATAGAATTATGTTCTGCTGGGCAAAGCGTCACTGTTTTGGTTAACATTTTGCTTACGTTTCTTGATTGACCAACTGTTTTTTTTTCCCATGCTTTGCCTCAGGAAATTTGGCTTGTTCATCTTCTATGCATGTTCTGTGGCTATTATGACTTCATTGAATTCTTCCTGCCTGAAACAAAGAACATACCAATTGAAGGGATGTGTGGAGTGTGGAAGCAACATTGGTTTTGGAGGAAATTCATCCCTGAAGATGATCACCGAGCTTTGTATCTCGTTGTTTTGGATAATCTTTTAGCTAATATTCTCTCTTCTTGCTAGTAGTTTTTAGTTTTCACTTCTATTTAATAATTAGGTTCATAGACTTCTCGCGATCGAGGAATGGTTTTATTGTCCTGAGTACAACTACTACTCATCAATTGTCTAGATAGTTGTGATAGACAGCATTTTGTTGATGCTACACAATGGCGGATCATGCTTTGGACCTGCGACATCCAGTGAATCCTAGAGCCTGAAGTAAGCCTTCGGCAACATTTGAAGAACAGTAGATTACTTGAGACTGATAGTAACTTCCATAACATGTTGAAAAAACAATTCACTTAGTAACTGGAAATCTTAAATAAAAATCCTTTTTCATTCAACAACAAGAAGAGAAATGGAAGCCAAGTTAAGAATCCAGGTCGATTCTCGTGCAAGCCAAGTATTCGCGAAGGGACCGTGGAACCTCATATCTTGGATTTTACTTGCTGAATGAGCTCTCTTCTGAGGATTTTTCCTGAAGCTGATTTAGGTACAGTATTTATGAAAGTCACCTTCCGCAATCTTTTGAAAGGTGCAACCTGCAAAACAGAGAAAGAGGTTGATGGTGAGCTGAACAAAGTGTCGGCCATTGCGTACTTATCGCAGAAAAAAATATGTATTCCATGCACAGAGTGAATATGCGTAAGTATTTCCACTTCATAGAAGAAAATCGATTGTAAGTTACAGAAAAAAACTTACCCAAACATCACATGCAAGTTAAAGAAAAAAGATGTCATTTTTTTGAACGAGCAACAACAACAGAGCTACTGGGCTGACAATTATGGAGGACTCAGCATAGCTTTGAGAACTGGATGGCATGAATTTATTTTAGAAAACAGAATCTAACAGTTAGAATAGTGATATTACTACATTACTATGTGTTGCCTAATCTTTGATAGTTGTGCAGAGCAAGTTCCCCTAAGTTTTCTGCAATCCAATGGAATTCAGAATTCATAGTTCCAAAGAGGAGGTAGAAGATGAATCAAACCGAACTGTATTCTACTAAATGAATTATGATTCTCAAGAAAGCGCACTACTTTCCATAATCTGCCACTTACCTGATCAGCAATAAATTTCTGAACATCTACTTCAGTCAGTGCGCTATTGGGTGAGCGCACAACATATGCAACTGGGACCTCACCAGCTTCAGCATCAGGATATCTACAGCGAGTAAGTGATGCAAATAATCAGCAGCATGAACTTAAGATATAAATGTACTTTAAAGTAGTTTTCACGAGTCCGCTGATGTCAGTGGCACAAATCCTTGTGTTCAACTTACGGGATGACAACAGCATCCAAAATTTGAGGATGAGAAACTAGCAGCCCTTCCAGTTCTGCAGGTGCAACCTGGTGAAAATCGATCAAGAAAATGTCAACACCATTCAGAAGCCATTCAGCTCAGAATAGCCAAAGTGCGTGAGTGATGTTGCAATGCATTTCTTCAGGCAATAAACAATTTTACATTTATTTAGGAATTTCCTTTACTAGATAGTACCTGAAAACCTTTATACTTGATGAGCTCTTTAATCCGATCGACCACAAAAAGTTGTCCATCATCATCAAAATATCCAAGATCTCCAGTATGGACCCAACCCTTTTTATCTATGGTATCTTTTGTGGCTTGCGGGTTATTGAAATAACCTGCCAATGGATTGCACAAACATGGTGGCTTTAGTTAAATGGATATTTCAGATGTTATTCCGTCAAGATAATCTAATTTTAATCCAAATTAGTCATCTCATTATTTTTCCTAGTTGGACAACATTTAGTTTTTGTTCTAACACAGCCATTTGCGCAAGAACTGAAAGCTTCTCATTGAAGCATGCTAGATGGCATCTTACCTCTCATCATATTGGGTCCCCTAACCCATATTTCCCCTAACTGATTAGGAGGGAGAGGCTTTAGAGTTTCCACACTGACTATCTGGGCCTCAATTCCTGCAGCAAGTATTCCAGCAGAGCCAGAATGTCGAACACCTAGTCTCGAATCCTCCACTGATACAATGCCACAAGTTTCAGTCATGCCATAGCCCTAAAACCACAGAGAACATCTTGATTCAGAAAGAAGAAATTCTTTTCTTTTCTTTTTTTCCAAATCAAAAGGAAATGATTTCTGTGCATAAACGTGAACTTCGAAACATTTCATATTTTCTTAAACTTGAATTATGATTTTCTTAAGCATTAAAACCAGCCATATCAACTACCTGAGAAATTATAGTATCAGGCAAATTCTTGGCACATTCCTTCATCAAATCTTTTCCCAGAGGGGCAGCACCAGAACCAATATTTCTCAACGACGAAAGGTCATACTTCTTAACCATATCCTGTTTAGCCAAAGCAAGCACCACTGGGGGCACAACCCACATATGGGTCACTCTGTGCTTCTCAATAGTCTTCAAAACCATCTCAAATTCAAACTTTCCCATTGACACAACAGCATTTCCCATCTGTAGCTGTGAGTAAGTGATCACAGCCAATCCAAACACATGAAACATGGGCAAGAAACAAAGGAAAACATTGTGCATCTCACCTGCCATTACTTGATCCATGGTGACCATTAAAGAAGCAGCGATGAAATTCCCATGTGTCAAAATCACTCCTTTACTAACCCCTGTAGTCCCTGACGAATACAAAAGCGTAGATATATCACTTTGCTTCACATTACTCGAAGGAAACTGAGAATTAGATCCTCCTAACCCAACCAAAGAATCGAAACTTGTGATTCTAGAACCTGACTCCAACGGCAAAGACACTCGTTTGGGTCCTAAAAAGACAGCAGGCAAATTGAAACCTTTGACTTTGTCCCACAATTCAGGGACTGTAATAATCAACTTGGGATTAGAATCTTTAATCTGTTTCGAAAGTTCTGAGGTTGTATAAAGAGGATTTGCAGTTGTTGCAATAGCACCAGTGGAAGTGATAGCCAAGAAACAGATAGGGAATTGGTAAGAATTGGGAGCAAAGATAAGAACAACATCATTTTTAGAGATGCCCAGGTTGAGTAATCCATGAGCGACCTTGATGACAATGGATTTGAGCTCTGAAAAAGATAAGGTTATAGACAAATCCGCATCAATAAGAGCCGGTTTATGAGGGTAAGAATTGGAGTTTCTAAAAAGAAACGAGACCAAAGAAAGGTTAGGATCCTTGGGAAGGACAAGTTTTGGTCTTAGTGACCTGTAAATACCATCACGACCATAACCAGATTTCTCCATTGCAGATTGATTGAGAGACAAAAGAAAGGAAAAAGAAATAGCGGGTTTTGTTTATGATTGAAATTTGTGGTTACAGGAGTGCACAATCTGCTCGCTATAAAGTCAACAGGAACTCAAATAAGGAACTGATAAATGGGATCTTGTTCCATATTTGGTTTTGTGTCCTAAATTAGCAGTCAAGGATAAGGCAAGGATGATTTGTGGAGCAGAGTTTGGAGTGGAGGATGAGGAATAGACACTGGAGGAAAGAGATACAGAGAGAGCAGACAGAAGAACCAGAAGTGCTTGAACGAAGTTCTGGTAAAAAAACAGAAACGAAAGATCAAAGACGGCACTACCATTTTCATGACATTTGGCGGTTCGATAACCTCTGCATTGATCATAGGCATTAAGCCTCCCGAGACAAAAGGAGATAGGTAGTGCCGTCAAGAAACTTCTTTAATTTTTTTTATTCAAATCTGAATTTATTTTCTTAAATGTATTATAAATATTTTATGAAGATATAAAAATATCCTTAGAAATTTTTTTTTTTTTTCCTATTTGAGTTTACCAACTTTTATTTTTGGTATGTACGACTGTACGGATTTTTAATTAAATCATCATCATCATCATCAAATCTTTTGTTTCTCTCTGTACAAAATCAAATTACCTTTTATTTTTCTCCAGAACTTCCTTGCCATTCTTGGTAATGATGATGCAGTCCGAGACCAAAAGTTAACGTATAATTTTAGATATCGATTCTCTTTCTTCCCAAACCACCATTATCTTCGGCCAACTGACCCAGGAAAGGTACAGACATTACATTTTGACTGTGCAATGCTCCTTCTGCAAATTAAAAAAAAAATCGATATTTTGTAATGGAACACAAAAAAAAATTGACGACGTTCCCAGCACATTTTTTTTTTGAGGGGGTGTATTAAAAAATAAAATTTTTTTTAAGAGGATGTATTAAAAAATAAAATTGGTCTTCACAATGCTATACTCGTATGAGGGTAGGTGGCTAATGGGGTCAAGAACAGTGCTTCCTTGGATGGTGTAATAATTCAAAAGGTAGCATCAATTTCTACATATAGTTACAAAGTAGTTTGAAAAACTGGAAGCAACATTTAAGGACGATGACTTCTGGAGGAGGGCCTGTTTAATTTGGAACGGTTTTGTAAGGGCATTCGAGGAGTACTTTTGTTTCTCTGCCTAACGAGAAGTGGAAGTCTATTAACCATCGATTTTATGACTTTTAATGATGGAGGTTGAAGCCATTACCGTTTTGCACCGCGTTTTAAAATTTTTCTTATTCAAAGATTTTTTTTATTTTTTATATTTTAAATTATTTTTATGTGTTAATTTTAAAAATAAAAAATTACTTTAATATATTTCAGCATAAAAAATATTTTAAAAAGCAACTTTAACCACACTACTAAAAATAAATAAAGTGACTTTCAAGAATGTCACCTGTAACTATCCTTATTTATATTCCGCTCTCATAATCTTACATTTGTTTTTTTTTTTCCAGCTAGCTTGTGTTAATCAATACTAATTTTTTAGTAGTTTTAAAAACACATTTTCACAGCAATTTAATGTATTAAAAAAATTAATAATTTTTTTAATATTCATCTAGTTTTAAAAAAAAATTAAAGAAATAAACTTCTTAACCACCTTTAATATGAATTTATCTTATCTATGGGTTAGCATAATAATTTTTTTTAAATAATTATCTTAAATTTTTTT
>Ga0325410_1002831_pt1 | contig 19466 bp, 13 predicted proteins | sample PopdelMetagenome_16_FD_206182 | JGI IMG/M metagenome (GOLD analysis project Ga0325410, IMG submission 206182) | Populus deltoides microbial communities from Bellville, Georgia, United States - Xylem-PdIQD-R3 | ecosystem: Host-associated > Plants > Phyllosphere > Stem > Wood/Secondary xylem... | reverse complement strand
ACTATAAACTTAAGGATTTTGCAGCAAATGATAAACCCATAAGTTTTCAAGATCAGTAACGGAGCTTTGCCAGATCCATAAAGAACCCATTGTCCAATTTCAGTATTTTTATTTTTTTACCAGGTTTTTTTTTTTTGTCAGGTCAACTTGGTCGTCAGGTCATCCCGTCAGGCTATGCCGGATTTTTTTTTCCCTGTTTTTTTTCAACCCAACCCGGTTCCAGCCCCAGATCAGCCGAGTCTCGGGTCGATCCGCCGGGCCGGGTTTTAAAACTACGATCCGGGCGAACTTGTGCGTACCTCAACTAATCTCACGGGCCTTGAAGTTAACGACCATGTAAACTTCTAGTGTCAATCATATTAACAATCACAAACTTCAAACCTGAGACAGAAAGCAAATTCTGGTTATTACTTTTTCTTCCTCTAAATATGGCCATCCTCGTTGAAAACTTATTTTTTTTTCTTTTATTTAGAACAATTATCCCTAATATACCATTTATTCTTACAATAAAAACAAATCAAATTCCTATATCATGATTATAATCTCTAACAACTAGAGGTAATCATTTTCGGTTCGGTTCGATTTTAAACCAAAAAAACTAACCAAACTAAAATTTATTTTTAAAAAAATTTTAAACCAAACCGACTAATTGATTCAAACCGACCATTTCAGTTCGGTTCGTTCTTTTTTTTTTCAAAACTGACTGACCGATTGCTGTTAATGAAAAATTCAACATTAAACCAAGTTATGGAAACCAAAGCATATTTTTGAGAGTATTCTTTTATCTATTTACAAATAATTCAAGAAATCCATTAAAAAAAACATTTAAAATTCAGATTTATTTTCTCAATGAATATGAATAGGGTTTTTCCATCTCTAACCACACAAAACTAAGAAATTAGAGAGAAAAGGGAAGAGAGGGAGGAGTGGGGAGGGGGGAGGGGGGAGGGAAGGGAGCATGTGGGAAATGCGAGCAGACGAGGGAGAGGAAGAGTTAGCTGCTGGAAAAAGTAAAAGTAGAAGAATAGGGGAAATATGCGCAGACAAGAAGGGAGGGGAGAGTTGGCTGCGGGAGAAAATAAAAATAGAAGAATAGGTTTCAGTAAAAAAATAAGCTTTTTATACATAGGTATGAAGAGGGGTTGAAACTTGAAACTTAATCGGTTGGATTCAGTCCGGTTTAATTAGTTTTAGATTTTTAAAATCTAAACTAAACCGAATTGGATTTATTTTTTATTTTTTAATCGGTCAGCTCATTTTTTTTTTCGATTTAGTTTTTTCAATTAATTATTTTTTAATTCTTTTAATTTAATCGATTTTCTAATTTTTTTTATCACCCCTGCTAACAACCACTACCTCGTTTCCTTAATCAAACTCTAGTTATAAGTTATCTATATGGTTACTTCTAGAATTGTCACTTGAGTGTCTCTTTATAATAAATTTATAAAATAAGAAAGAAATAAAATCCTTTAAAGTTATGATTTCTCTACTAAATACAAATTTTTTTTTAAAGTTTTGATATGATAGAGATAAAGAATATTACAATAATAGGGTTTGATTCTCATTATCAATTTCAACACCAATAGATTAAAAAAATCCTTAATTATTGAATTAAACTTATCAAAATGGTATTTTATTTGAAAAAATATAATTTTTAATTTTTTAAAAAATTTATTATTTTTCGATCACAAACAGAGAAAGAACAGTCGAAGGAAAAGGATTAGTTAAGACTTGGTCGTAATCAGGGATCGCGTTGGACAACAACTTTAAAGCTTAACCATTTCCTTTCCCTGTCGTCGAAAGAACATCAAACCTCCAATCAATTTCCAAACCCAAAAAACTAGAGATCAGTTGACTTGGTTATGGAATCCCTTAAGTTTTTCAAAGGCTATGGCAAAGTGAATCCGCTTGAAGATCAAAGCCCTCACCAACAGGAAAGTACCGCATCAAAACGCCGAATCCTCATCATCAGCGTTTCATCCATCCTCTTTTTTACTCTAATCCTCGGTCTAGCCCTTGCAGCATTGATCCATGAGTCAAATACCGAGCCAGACGAATTCCCATATCTCTCTTCATCAAACTCAGCTGAATCAATCAAAACAGTCTGTGACATGACTCTGTATCCATCCTCCTGCTTCACCAGTATATCCTCTCTTAACATTTCAACAAAACCTGACCCAGAAGTCATCTTCAAGCTCTCTCTCAAAGTCTCCATTACAGAGCTCAAATACCTCTCTTCTTTATTCACTAGTTCACATGATGTTAACTCTCAGGCTGCTATGAGAGATTGCGTGAGCCTTTTTGATGATTCCTTGGGTAAGCTCAACGATTCTTTGTTGGCAATGGAGGTTGGACCTGGAGAGAAGATGTTGACTTTGGAAAAAGCGAACGACATCCGGACGTGGATCAGTGCTGCCATGACAGATCAAGATACTTGCATAGACGGTTTGGAGGAGATGGAATCGGTGTTACCTGATGAGATCAAGGCCAAGGTGGAGAGGTCTAAGGATTTCTTGAGCATTAGCTTGGCTATCATTGCTAAGATGGAAGCTCTTCTTAAAAAATTTGATCTCGAAATGCATTGACTTTTTTTTCTGTGTTGTAATTAAATTTCGCGTTGAAATCATGTAATTGGAAGATGATATGCAAATAATAGCTTGGCTATCATTGCTAAGATGGAGCCCTTCTTTAAAAATTTGATCTCAAAATGCTTTGGCTTTTTTTTCCTGTGCGCTAATTAAATCTCGCATTGAAATCATGTAATTGAAAGATGATATGCAAATAATAGTAAAGATGTCAGTAACAATGGCAGCAAGCATCTTTATACACTCATAAAACAATTGATTACCCAAAATCTCCTACAAGAGAACTTCTATATTCAAGCTGCTCCACAATTTTCTTTACGCGGGCATGTGCGCGCGCGCAGCGCGGAGGGAGACCCTCAACACATTGAGGTCATCTTCCATCATTGTGATATCTGCATCAGAAAATGCATTGATGATGGGCAAATGACGTGGCAGGGGTGGGCTGGACCACTTTATTGATGTGTTGATGATCTGCATATCAGGTCAAGGTCTGGGTTATCAGGTGAAGAAGACAAAGCTCATGATAACAAGTGGCGCATGATAGAGCATGTGGCTCACTCCAAATTTTTTTCGCACATCATTTTCATCATTGTGTTCGTCTTGGTCTCTTCTTCACAGTGGTATATTCAAAACATGTTTTGACCACTTTAATTTCTGGGAAATTGATGAAAAACCCCATCTTAGGCTCTGATACAAGTTGTTTGGACCTGTGACCAATGCCTAGAGTTAAGAACACGCAATTTAACATAATTGGGCAAATTGCCTACATTCATATACTGCTGATTTTACTCACAAGAGAGAGAACTAAAAACTAAAAATTACACCAATGGAGGAAGAGGCTCTCTCAACTCAACTCACAAACACCCTGCAACTAAAAATTACACCAATGGAAGAGACTCTCTCAACTCACAACTCACACGCTCTGTAACTTTCACCTCACTTCTTTTTATCATTCAATGTTTTTTGTTGTATGTCTAATGCTTTTACAAACCCCTCTGTTTATAGTTGAAATGGAGAAGCGCATGCCATGATTCTTTCTCTTTAATTTGGTATACAAACCCTCAAATATCTTCCCTGAAAATTATCCATTCCTTTCCAGCTTGATCTGCACTGGTTATAAGCCTAATTTGTCTCCATTCATAACAACATGTTGATTTACCTTTCTTAGCAACTTAAATGAATGTCCATCTTTCAGGAATGTTATGCATGGCTATTGCTGGATGGAGGTCCTTCTCATGCATTTTCTGATGTTGGGTGTTGTGAATGGACGTGCATTTAATACACTCTTAAGCTGGCAATTTGCTCAGTCTATCCTCTATTTTGGGATGGATTATCCCCCGTTTGGTGGGATTAGATGGTTTAGTTCATTTTTAACTAGATTTTTCCTCAGTATGTTTGTTCTTCTCTTGTGGATTGTAGGTTAGTTTGTTTTAGGCTAGGCTAGCTGCTGGTTTTCCTTTTGTTTTGGTTATAGTTTTTATCCACTTTTAATCCTGTCTAGTACATACCCGTTCCTGTCAATTTCAGTTTAGGAGAGGCTGCCATGTTTTTTTTCTCATCATAGCAGCTCCACTTGCTGTATCTTTTTCAGTCATACATAATGACCAACCCTCCCAAAATAGTAAAATACCCCTCCAGCCTTCGTCACGGCCTGACACCACTCCAGCAAGCTCAGAAGCAGCTCCGTCTAGCTCTTTAATGCCCCCACCAACCACTCCAATAACTCCGACAGGCATCCCTCCTACTGTTGTCTGCTTTTTAGCATCTGTCTAGGCAACAAGCTCAGATTTTCAGTAGGATCTCGAGGGACCCAGCCTCACTGGAACAAGAAGAAGGCTTCATTTCCAGCCTGAGCTAGCGCAGCACGGGTTCAGGACAGTCTTCCCTTAACTCCCTCTGAAATTCTTTTCCAATTTTTTGGACTTTTCCTTGCTTTTTAACATTTTCCTTACCTGACCATTCATGCTCTAATTAAAAAAATATGTGTGTATCTGTAACAGCACATTGTATTTCTTCTCAACCCCGCATACTATTCCCTCTAACTTTCTTGTGCTTATCTTCCTTTTTTTCTAATAACTCAAGGGTCATTCAATTAAGAGAGAAAACTAGAGAAAACCCAACATCATTTTTTATCCTGACCTTTTACTACTTTCATGTGACAAGGTGAACTCAGAGCTGGAAGACATTGCACCTGCATGCCGCAGCACACTTAGATGACGAGCCTAGGTCATCGAGCTATAATGGGTCCCCCGCTCCGGCAAAGAAGATGCGTGCAACTATGTCATCCCCATAATAGGTGACTTTCTTTAACGTCTATATTCACGCTGCAACTACGTAAAATTCCTGCTTGCTTGATTGTTTTTCCTTTACTTTGCTTGAGCTACTTGTGCTAACTGTTTAGGCATTAGCTGACATGCGCTTACATTGCATTTTTTTTTCTCTGTGTTTTTTATTCTGATAAACATGTTTAGCCGGCTACTCAAACAAGATGGCGTGAATTACTTTCTTTTCTGAATAAGAACAAACCTGCATTGCTACAAGGATAACTGCAAAGTTGCCTTGCTTAGATGCTAGCCTTTTATGTGTGATTTCTCCCTTTCCTAACCTACCAATCTTCTTCGCATGCCCAATCTTTGTTGTAGAAGTTTGTCATTTTTTTTATATATTTTTTTAATTTCATTTATCGATGGTTAAGGTCATGTTTGTTGTGGCTAAAAAAAAGACCCGAAACGAAACACCAGCTTCGTTTTGTAAAAATAAAAAAAAGAAAACTTGTAGAATAGTGCGGTTTAAATAAACTCCAGTGCATAAGCTCGTTAATTAGCATGACAAGACGAGCCAATTCATCAGAGTATTTCCCAGTCGCAGTGGAGGATATAATCGGCGCTAAGAGTATCGAAACCGAGATTGGAGAGTGAATTTAGTAGGACTAGATGGGTTACAGCGCTATTTTAATCAAAATTAATGACGAAGAGAAACTCTAAAATAGCATATCTTCATGTTATACAGATTTTACTTTAGAAATATATTTATTTTATATTTGTATTTTTTTCAACCAAATAATGTTCTATCTCTTAAATAGATCCTTCGTAACAGCTTAGCTTCCAGCTACAATTGGTCTACTCTAAAATTGAGTATGCTTTAGATCAACACATACTATTAGAGCAAACAAACTAAATTTACGGATTATGATTTATGAAAGTATTAATAATAAGTTTTTCTTTTTGTACGAAGACAATATCAAATTCATATTTAAAACAATCTTTTATATATAAAGTAATAGGACCCGTAATCGTTACTAGGAAGACACAATGCAATTAAATCCTTCGAGAGAACTAGTTTTACCAGCATCTCACGTTCTCAGCATCTTTGTTCGACACTTGTTCATTCACGGAAGCTGGCGGCTGCTGAAACCAGGGTACGATTTCTGCCACTTAAAGCTCAAAATCTTGTAGCCCTGATCCCCTGGAGGCACAAATGGGAGGACTAGGTAGACGGGAACGGTGAGGCTAGACAGCCTGCTTGTAATTTGTAAACGTAAAGAAGCAACTAAAATTTGAAAAGAACGAGATTCTAAGCGTAAAATGGATGAATCGCTGCTCTTTTTCATTGGCAGCATGGACATTCATGGTGCTCCATTTTTATTCTCAAGAAAATGCCGAGAAGATTTAGCTTCAGAAAATGCGAATCCCATTTGGATTCGGAATCGGAGTCCTGTATGGGACCAAACTAGGCTTTATGTTCTTTCTTTATTTTTTACCAACTGCCCACGAGTCCACTCCTCTTGCTTTTTTTTCCTCGTTGCAGGTAACATTTAGCGGTGTCTCTTGTTTTGTCTGATCATGTGAATATTTTGCTTGCACCTTCCAGATAAAATAGCGTTACGACCAACCTGGATGTCTCCATTTTTGGAGAAAACACACAAGCAAGCAACAGAGTTCAGAAATATTCTGTTGAATTTATTCACTTCACAAATAACACATCTCGCACATTATGTTATTCAACCAGAACCCCGAAGCATTCTTAATGTTAACCCACACAGAAAATCCTGACAGACCAGAGTGTATGCAATCTGTCATATGTTTCTGCTATCTAGTTAGAGAAAATAAATAGACATAATTAGTATTCAAATGTATTGGGAAGCAACATTATACACATGCACATTCGCAAGCCAAACCAAGAACAGAAATTTGCCCACAGCCAACAGAACACCTACCACAGCAACAATAGCGAGAGCTCGTACTAGTCCAATGGCATGCTTGAGCTAGAACGGCATGACAAAGTCTACAGATTTATAAAGTATTTGCAATCCTTCTACACTTCCTCCCTGTCTTGGCTCGTGCTCTTCAAGATATTGTACTTGCAGAGAGGACAGGTAGCATTAATATATAGCCACTTATCTACACAGGTACAATGAAAATGGTGACCGCATGGAAGTTGCCTTAGCTCAGCCCCATCTTCATAAGCAGAGAGGCAGATGCAACACTCCTACAAGTTAGCATAAGCATCAGTTTAGTTATGCAGATTGACTGCCTTCCCACTCAAAGCCAAGCAAGTTTCCCCAGTCAAGCTTATCCACAACTATGTATTCTTAATTGCGACACAAGGTTATCTTTTACTCAACAGATGATAAATTGACTCGTGACAACCACAAAAGTATTAAGCATTTATAATTATCAAATGTTTCAGAAAGGCTACGCTAGATAAGAAAAGGATAAATTTCATATGCTTAAGACACCGCTTGAATTCAAGTGATCATCAAATATTCTTTTAATAAGGATGAGGAAAGCATCAAATAAGAAGGCAAGAGTTGAACTAGGTACCGCATCCTCTCCTGAAAGAACATGTTCCACAGGAGAATCTGTGCCGCATTCAGTCATTATTCCTCCAGAACATCCTTGGTCATCACCAGTGAGCTTGTCAATATCACCATCCCTTCGAAATTTGAATTTTGCGAGTTGGTCAATGTCTTCTTTGGATGCTCCTTCCTGCTTTAACAGGTTGAAAAGATCAAAGGGACACAATAAGAGAGAGCAGTTGAATAGAATTAGTTTACTTCCTGTACATGTATAATACTTTGTACGTTATAATTTATAAAACACTACAACATTTTAAGATGTCAACCCAATAATGTGACTAAAGCCCAAAAAGTAGCCCACCATGCCTTGACAGACTAAGGCTAATTCTCCCATCTCCAACAAAAACCATCCTTCCAAAACTTTATCCAATCCTTTCAAGCCTAAATGATTATATCAAAGAACTAAGAACTCTGACTCCATACTGTAGAGTTTACATGTTCAACCAGTAACTCTTGTATCCAATGCTGAACCCTCAAACTGCATTATGATGAGTCGGGTTGTTAGCCATGGATGCATCAGCCTTCTGATCTGTGGAGGAGTAATATTCCTATTCAAATAACAAAATATCTAACAACGCTAATTCGCACTATAATCACCTTTAATGCTCCGAGATATTCTTCTCAAGCGAATATCTATATGATTTTGAACCACAAACCTCTGAAGCCAAATTCAATTCACTATCAATCATGGAATCATGTAAGATATGACCACTCAGCAACCATAATATGGACAGACTATAGAGGCTCAAAGGGAAGAAAACCCAAACCATTTTCACAAAATTGGCATGATTTTGCTACAAGTCAAACTGCTTCTCATGCCTCGTTAAAACGTGGTGAAACTTTCAAAAGCACATGACTTGCACGATAATGCATTTTGTAAGCTAAACAGAACATGTAAAGCAAGCACACAAAAACAACTCTGGCATCATGCATTATTAAGCTTTTTTGCCCAACAAGCTATGGACATCAACTATACCGTCATCACAGATCATCCAGATCACTAAGTTATATTCCAGGACATCAAGTTGAGCAGAACTTAAACAGAAGGTACAAGATAACACCTTGTCCAATGGGATATAATATTTAAGCAATATGTGGTAAAACTGGATGAAGATAAACTTGTTACTTTGTTAGTTTACTTAACATGATAACTCGTTCGATTAATCAGAAATTGTTGAATAGTGCTCCCTTTAAGCTACAGGAAAAACTTTAGCAAAAACACCAACCAAGCAAATTTACTAAGGTTTCGATGTGCCTGCTTCATCTAACAAGTGAATATCATAGCATCACCATTAGAAATAATTCTCATTTGTGCCATCAAATCAACTCTACCTCAAAATAACCCAGCCTTTCGTTTTCATTTTCTAAATTCAATCAATGGGCCTAGATGAGTTAGCAGTGAAAGACACTACTTCATTAGGTCATTATTCTCTGGTTTCTACTTTCAGCTTACACACGATACACATGAACATAAAAGGGTGAGTGTAATAAACTCCAAAAGAAATGACACTGTTATAGCAATACAAAATCAAAGGATGGACATGACTGTAGATAAGTGGGTCTACCTGGTCAGTAACAGCATATAAGATTGCAATAATACATGGAAGACAGCAGCACACAGCAATGCCGATGACACATGCCAGGGCAACACAAAAAACAACGAAGAACACATCAAAACCGAGAAAAACTATACATAACCTGCAAAACAAAGGCAGGTTGGAGAAGGTAAGAGACTGTTAAAGCAACATTTTCTCAAGCCATATGAAAAAAGGAAGGGGAGAGAAGGAACAAACCAGTATAGCTGGGGAGAGCCTAGTGCCAAAGCTTGGCCACCAGTAGACACCCAGTAGAATCCAATGATCCACCAGATAAAAGAAAACATTGTGTTTGCAGATTCCAGATGCTTCGCAACACTGCTGATAGAGTTAAAATACAAAGAATGAACAAAAGACTCCAATTCCACAGATTTCATTTGCAGCACAAACACAGCATGAAAATCAACAAGTCCCAGTTCCTTAGTGGATTTACAAAATAATAACAAGCGATTCAAAGAAGAAAAAAAAGGTAATAAAGTGAGGTCAGTGCGTAAAAAATGAAGATGAAAAGGTAATAAATTGCATGCCAAATGATGATTAAAAACTCTTACTTTTAAATCAGAAAATGAAAACACATTCTGGTGAACCTATATAAGGCTTACTTAATCCTATCCTAAATCCATAATTAAATTTCATCTTTCATAACTGCATCATCACAACACCACCCTCAACCTCATGACAACCCACGCCAGCCTGCGGCAAATCAAATCAGGAACAATCAAATATGTAATATTTTTGAAAACCCTTCAAATAAAAGGCCAAATAAGTAACGCCAAACAGTTTTAAAATCATAAATTTCACATTACTTCATCAAAGACCCTAAAATCTCAAACATCTAGCAGCGGACACCACAAACATACCTAGTTCCATCATCTTCTAACTGGGCCAAACTGACATACTCCCCATAATCACCTCTCGAACCGGAACTCGAATTCCCATCACTCCCAATCCCACCATCTCCTCCTCCTCCTCCTCCTCCTCCTCCAAACCCAACTCTCCTCCTTCTCCTCCTCCTGTACTCCACACAAACACAAACCATATGCAACACGCATTGTAGCCCGTAACCTAAAATCCACAACCTCAAAGGCACACCCGGATTCTCCTTCCTACTCAAAACCAAAACCCCCGCCGCCACGGCCACGAACGCAAAATTCCAAATGATATCCAAAATCACCACAGGCTTCGAATACGCCCAATCACTCTGCCTCTCCTCCAGCTGCTCCGCCGCCGTCTCACGAACCAACATCGATGGCTCCCTCATCATACGGCGGCTACTTGCACGGCGTAGAAACCTGGCCGCGTCACGGAGGGATTGGCGGCGGATGGATCGGCGGCTTGAATTGGGATTGGGTTCATTTTGTTGACCAGGGGAAAGAAACGGCGTCGTGTCGATTATGTCATCGGATGATCCGGTTCGCGTCGGGGTTGTGGTGGTGGTGGAAATTGGTGTGGTTGTGGAGGACATTTTTGGGCTTTTGGTTGTTTCGGGATCTTGTTTTTCTTTCAAACAGTTGGGGGGGAGGGGTTTTTTCCTTTTCGATAGTTGAGATTGTTACAGGATTTTTGAGGATCGGAAGTTGTTTCGTTCTCTTATTGAGAGATTGTTTTTTGGGTTGTAGTTGGTTCTTTGCGGGGATTAAATAATTTTGGAGAGATTTATGTTCTGTAACAGAAATGGAAAATGGATTCTGTTTTTTCTTTTCTTTTCTTTTTTTACGGTAAAAGTTAAATATACTTGCGTTGTAATAATTACTTACTTCCGCGCCAACTTATGATTGGTTGGAAGAAATGTCAAAACCTCTAATGAACCCCTAACTGTTGACTGGTTATCAACTTCATCCCGAAAATAAAACTGTTATCAGCTGGGTCCCTGATTTTCTTAGCAAATAATTTTGATGTCATATTTAATTTTTAAATATAAAAATATATTTAAAAATAAATAAATGATTCTTCATCTTCAGAATTAAAGTGTTTGAAAATGAGGTTGCGGTTATTTTTTAAAGTGTTTTCACTTGAAAATATATCAAAATAATATTTTTTTTATTTTTAAAAAATTATTTTGACATCAACACATTAAAATGATATTAAAATACAAAAAAAATACTAATGTAACACAAAGAAAAAAATTAAAAAATTTTAAATTTTTTTAAAAGTATTTTTAAAATGTAAAAATAAATACATAATTTCTCGGTGAAATAAAAAAAATCATGCTAAGCTTAGATAACTCGTGTTGAATTTTTGTCGTCCATATTCATATTCATTTTCATTGTAATTAAATTTTTTTATTAGTTGTTCGAGAATGAAGTGTTAAAAGCTAATTACATTGTTAATTTATAATTTATGAAATCAAAAGATTAGCTTAGTAATTTGTGCGCGTGTGTTGTTTAAAACTATTAATCATAATCCACGTGTTGAATTTGTGCGCGTGTGAATGTGAACCATTAATCTTGAATTGATTATGTTCTTCTATTTTTTTAAAGATTCATTGATTCTGCAAAATTAAATGAATTATGAATAATTAATTCTTATTGAATCTTTTCAGATTCATTGATTTTTCAAATTTAATAAATTATTATAAATTAATTTTACATTCCTAACCTCTTGTGTAAATAGAGGTGAAGGGAGATAGAAGAATAAAAGAAAGAAAAACAAATAGAAAATCCATGCTATCTTTCTTTGCTTTATTTACTGTTGTACTCCTCTCCCTCCACCTTTAGATTATATCGTCACGGAGAGTGAATAAATTTTCTAGTTAATCCCAATATTGTTTAGTAGTGATTAAATTATATTTTTTTAAAAAGTAATAATTTTTTTAGTTTAAAATTAATATTTTTAGAGGTTTTTATTATTTTGATATATTAATATTAAAAATAAAATTAAAAAAAATATTACCCTAATATATTTCTGAATAAAAATCATAAAAAGCAACATCTCCCAAGCAATCTCTAAAAGGCATCTTTTTCAAGTATTATTGTTAAAATATATTTTATACTTATTTTCTATTTAATATATTTTATTCATTTTTTAATTACCGTATAAATATATTTAATTGGTTTAACTAAGCAACTTTCTCAATACGCCCATGGTCAACTTCCCAATGTAATATTAAAAGTTTGTTTGTCAGTATGGTTGTGGATGTTTTTTAAATAATTTTTTGTGTTAAAATATATGTAAATGATATTTTTTTTATTTTTTAAAAATTATTTTTGACGTCAACACATCAAAACGATCCAAAACATACAAATCATATTAAATTTTAACAACAAAAAAAATTCAAATTTTTTAAAAACGCAGCCGCAGCCGTGTTTCTAAACATGCTCTAAATAAATGGATGATGTCATCAAAACCGTGGGCCATATATCCGATCCATCGTTTCTCTTCCCACGCCTACGATTGCAAATCTTTCAAGCAAGAGACACAAGCTACATGATGAGCTTCGTATTGTCGAAAGACAGGTTCTGTGTTCTTAATTTTTACGAATAATTTGAATAATGCTCTTAAATTTGGTGCTGCCGTGCTGTTGTTCTCTGTGGGTTCTGTAGGGGTTGGACTTTATTGGTCATAGTGAATGACGGTGATTTACATCTAAATATATAGAACTTGCCTGAAATTTTGACTCTTTAAGCAACAAGTTGCCCTTGAAAGCTGTGGTATTACAGAAATATGGCTGGGAGGCTAGAGGATTGATACGTTTATTTTTTATTTCAAAAATACTTTAAATTTTTTTTCTTTGTTTTAAATATTTTTTTGTTTTGAGATTGTTTTAATTTAATGGTGTTTAAAATAAACTTTAAATAATAATATATATATATATATATAAAAAAAAACATTTTAAAAATATCTACAGGCACGTCCACAGACGAGCTGCTACAGTATTGTTGACGAACCCGCCTGTACGGATCTTCAATGGGTAAGCTCTACAGTCGACACATTTTGCATTAATTGTTGCTTTCTCGGCGTATTTGTTGATTTGATGTTTAAAGGTCAAGGTGCTCTTTTCCATGTTCTTTTCTTTATTTTTCTTTCTTTTAAGACTAATATTAATTTTTATTGTTCAAACTTTTGCTTGATTAATTTTATAAATTTTAAAATTAATAATTATACAAGTTTTTAAGACTCTAAGATTTACAAGACTCGAACTAATGACCTTTAGAGAACAAACCTAAAACTTGACCAGTTAAACTACACCCCTCATAATTATGTTTTTTACTGGATGATTATGAACGAGGTCTCTAGTTCTTTTCCCTTCCTGTATCTGGATATGGTTGGCGAGGATGTTCGTACCTGTAAATGTTTTGTTTATTTTTGTATTTAAAAATAAATAAATATTTTTATTTTATTTTTTAAAATTAATATTTTTTAGTATTTTTAAATTATTTTAATATACTGATATTAAAAATAATTTTTAAAAAATATATATATATTATTTTAATATATTTTTAAAAAATATTTTTAAAAACAACATAACTACGGTATACAATTATACAGGAACGAAAGTGGTTGTCACTGGAATACAAGTGGCTGCCATGCGCAAACTAAACTTGGTCATGGATCCAGCCAACGGCTTGAAACAACTGCAACGTTAACTTCATGCAAGGTAAACTGTTCATTAAGAGGGAGGGTAGCTAATTATAGAAAACACTAAAAGCTGTATTTTTATTTTTTTTACTATACACATGTATTGTTCATCTTCTTGTATTTTACTGTGAATTTACTGTTTTATTTATTTTTTTGGTTCTTCACTTCTTTTTTTTTTTTTTGCATGATTGCATGCTTTTTACGCTAAATTAAAGGACAAATAAGTCAGAATAATTGACTAACGACAAAAAGTGAAAAACAAGGGGCCAAAGTGGACAAGGAGCTATAAATAGATAATGGTTTTAAAGTTTCAAAAACAATTCATTTTAGCCCTCAAACTTCACTACTATACCCATTCGGTCCCTTGTTTTTTCAATTCAATTTTACTATAAAAGTTTATTTTTGTTATTATTAGTCTCTGATTTTAGAAAAAGATCATTGAATTCCAATGTTAGAGGAGAAAATGATGTTGGCATCAATTCCAAATATTAAAACGGTCGATTTTTATGTCAAATGATTCTATTTAACGAGGGGAGTTTAATTTAAGCATTTTTTTACCTTGAAAGTATGTAAAAAAAATATATATGAGCTCGAGAAAATTTTTTATTTTAAATTGATTTCAAGTTTTGAGATGTTTTTTATGCCATGATGGAGTTATCATGTTGCGCAAGGTGTTTTATAATTTTAAAAATTATTTGAATCCAATATATAAACTATAATTTCTAAAAAATCAAGGCTAAATAAAAAAAATGATTAAACTAATAATGGTCAGGGTAATTATCTCTTCTAATTTTTATTAATATTATGAATGTAAATTAATTTTGATTAGGTATGGGTAAAGTTTTGGATTGATGTAAAACTTTACCCTAAGAATAAATTTATGAATGTAAGTGAACTTTGTTTTTCACCAGCAATAACTGAACCCAACTATTCACAGTGGACTGGGTGCATATTCATTTGGATGAGATGAAATCATCATGGATTTCTAAGTTATTAGACAATGCTTGTGCTACGCTGTGGGTATATGTTATTTTTTTATAAGAAAATAATATTTGGGTGTTATAAGCACGGAGAAAACTTTATTACTCAAGTTATAGTTTGATCGGTCAAATAAATTAGTTCTATTTTAATTACATGATAAATAAATAAATAATTATAGCAAACAGAAAAGAAAATGATCATGAGAAATAAATATTTTTTTAATAATAAAAAAATAATATAATTCAATTTTCAGCCATTTAAATATGAAAAGCTGAAATTTTAAAAAAATAACAAAAAAAACTTAAGTTAACCTAAGTTAGTATAATACATATATAATTTGAGCAATAAAAATCGAGTCAGTTCAGATTAACTCGCCAAACCTACATCGTAAGTTATGGGATCTAGATAACCTGGTAAAAATAAAATAAAATAAACCACAAAGCTATTTTTTAAAAAGAATAGTAATGTTAAATGACAAAATTAAAAAAAAAAACACTCCAAAAAATAACATTAACTCCATTAACTTTTTAAATATGTAACTTGAGTCATTAGAATGAAAGCACCATGTATAAAAAAAAAATTGTAAAGCTCAATTGAAGTTTAAATATTAAAAAAAAACCAAATTATCATGTATTAATAGCCTTTTTCTGTGAAAAAAAATTAAATTTTCATTCATAAAATGATAACAAAAAAAAATTATAGTAAAAATACTAAAAAGTCCCTAAACACGTGTTTTAATATTTTTTGTTTGAAAAGTAAAATTATTATTTTATTGTGTCTGATAGTTTTAAAAATTTTGATTTTAAAGATAATTAAGTTTTTTTATTGTTAAAAAAATTATAAAAATACATATATCCTGATTATTTTTTTAATGACTAATAATACATGTAAAAAATACCCACAACACCCATGCATTTTATTTTTTTTAAGCACAAAATGGTAATTACACTGTGATTAATAATTTGAGTCTATGTAATTTTTCCTTCCTCCTTATTTATTTATTTATTTGAAAATTTGACTCGTTCTGCTTGCCCAAAAATATATTAAACGAAAAAGGAAAAATAAAATCCTCTCCCTCCGCTTCACTCTGGCAACTTCCCTCCAAGTCGAAAGACTGAAAGAGGTTCTATCTAATTCTAGGGATAGCGCAAGCAGCGAGAGAGAGCAGAGGGTTTCTTTCTTGTAACCAAAAAAAGGAAAATATAAAAATCAAATCAATCAACTCTCTAACCGATGGCATCATCGAGCAACAGCAGTAACTACGACATTCCATGGGTAGAGAAATACAGGCCCAACAAAGTCGCTGACATCGTGGGCAACCAAGACGCCGTCTCTCGCCTCCAAGTCATTGCTCGCGATGGAAACATGCCTAATCTCATTTTAGCCGTATGTTACGTTCCAATCTTTATTTTGCTTCTGCTTCCCTTCCTTCTTTTATTTATTCTCTGCTGTTGCAACAGTTCTAGATCGAATGTATTTTTTATGTGGTCGCGGGGTATTGATTATCAACATGATAATGTGATATTTATACTAATTTGGATGAATTGTTTACTGGGTTTGAGTGAAAATTTTGGTGATAAAGGAAATATTTAAGCTATAATGTGCATTGCAATGGATTTTGTGAAATATACCCATAGCGATGAATTTTGCATATTCCGGGTTTAAGGTGTTCTAATGAGTGGTTTTGCTATTCGTGGGATGAAGTCGAATCTAGAATTGAGATCACCAGGGACTGAGATTTTGGTCCAAAAGCATCTCCTATTGAGCCTCAAATTATCCAGTGGATAGATGCTTGGAAAAATGAAAATTTCAGGGATGGAATGGAGTTTTAAATCCATATTTGAACTATTACGAATATTCAGGCAAAAAATTAAAATTGCAAACACTGCGGTAGACTCTTGGTTATAGCTCACAACCCACTTTGGATTTCTAATTGGGTAAACTTTCATCTGCCAATTTACTTTAAAAAGGTTTAAATAGAAAAATCTTTTGAAAATTAAAAGGGTGGCTTCAATACCATAGTGAAGTTTTACGTGAAGATTTTTAGTTATGTGCTTTTCATTGTTGGTTAGTTGATACTAATATCCCTTCATATTTTCAGGGTCCTCCTGGAACTGGCAAAACTACAAGTATCTTGGCTCTTGCACATGAGCTTCTGGGACCAAATTCAAAGGAGGCTGTCTTGGAGCTAAATGCATCAGATGACAGGTTAGCATAGATGACATGCTTCAGGGTGCTAAAGACTTTCCAGTACTTTTCCTTGCTTGCCTTCTTGTCTCATTATCACCTCCTTATTGCTTTCCAGGGGTATAGATGTTGTGAGGAACAAAATTAAGATGTTTGCACAAAAGAAAGTGACACTGCCTCCTGGACAACACAAAATTGTAATTCTTGATGAAGCTGATAGGTATCCAATGATTATCTCTCATTTGGTTGATGGCCAAACTCTATATTATTGTTTTTTTTATCTTATTCAAGTGCTTTAGAATTTTACTTTCCTATTCCAGATGCATTTTGTTCCATCCAGCAACAAGCAGTTCCAGTTAACAAATTTATTTTTATACATTTTTTTCTGGTATTTATTCACTTTTCATCAACCCCTTTCCAGCATGACATCTGGAGCACAACAAGCCTTGAGACGAACCATGGAAATATATTCAAATTCCACTCGGTTTGCTCTTGCATGCAACACATCTTCTAAAATTATTGAGCCTATTCAAAGTAGATGTGCCATTGTTCGATTTTCAAGGTTATCTGATCAAGAGATACTTGGTCGTCTCATGGTTGTAGTTGGAGCAGAACAGGTGAAGGATTTTTAATTTTGCATGATACTGAACACATCAGTACCATTTAAAGCTTAATACTAGCAGCCGTTATTCTCATCTATGTTCTTTTCTTGTTTCTGAATTTAACTTGACTGTTAAGATTGGTAATTTCAATTTTCATCATCTGCCAGTTTTTTGTTTACTTTATCATGCCTGTTCTAAAAACTCCTCCCAGTTGTTCACTGCATCAGTGCCTTAAACCTAAAGTGATGGAGCCTGTGCTGCTATCAACAAACTTCTTTATCAATTAAACTACCTTTCTGGTGAGGGAACATGTAAATGAGCTCTTACTCCACAGAATGAGCATGCCTTGACTTTTGAAGGTAGTTCTAAGCTGTGAAAGTTGAAACAAGCGAGAATGAGGTGGAAAACTGACATTTACCTCCTTGCAAATTTTAATGGGTCAATCACCATTTAAATATGCAGGATATTTTATCCCTGAAAACATGGTAGATGAACTGGGTATGAAGCAACACTGTCTAATCCTATTTAATGACTTTTTTGTGAAACTAGGTTCAGATTCAAATACACATCTTGATTGGGAGATTACATGAGTGTATGACGTCTGAATTTTCTCATGAAATTTTATAAGTACAGTTAGACTTGATGGAGACTCTTTGGCATGGCTCCCCAAGATTAAAATCTCAATGAACCTTTGATAGTAGAGCGTGTTTATAAACCTGATGCAACCATCATTGACCTTTATTTGTCTCGATGAAGGTCCCTTACGTTCCTGAAGGTCTTGAAGCTATTATATTTACTGCTGATGGAGATATGAGGCAGGCCTTGAACAACTTGCAAGCTACACATAGTGGATTCCATTTTGTCAACCAGGACAATGTTTTCAAGGTGACAACCCAAAATTGGTGCATAACCTTGATATTTATTGTCGCTATGCATTTAGAGAATCTTAGGTTGTCAGTTGTTTTTCAGGTCTGTGATCAGCCTCATCCATTGCATGTGAAGAATATGGTGCGCCAGGTGCTTGAAGGAAAATTTGATGATGCTTGTTCTGGTCTGAAGCATCTCTATGATATGGGCTATTCCCCCACTGACATAATTACAACCCTTTTCCGAATCATAAAGAATTATGATATGGCTGAATATCTGAAATTGGAGTTCATGAAGGTAAAACATTATTGCTTGCATAGCATTTCCTTCCATCTATCTAATCTATTTATCACACTTCTCTATGACATTATGAGCTTTCAGGAAACTGGGTTTGCCCATATGAGAATCTGCGATGGTGTTGGTTCGTATCTTCAGCTCTGTGGCCTGTTGGCCAAGCTTGCCTTAGTTCGTGACACAGCTAGAGCAGCATAAGTAAATAGTAGCTCTATTCTGGTAATATAATGGGCTAGGTTGATGTGGAGATCATCTTTGTTTAAATTTTCCAGAAACATGTTTTGTTATGAGAAACTGAACTTAATGGTGGGAGCTATCTCTTCACACACAGTATCCTAAACCGTTCTCCTTTCAGCTGATGCCTGATGTCGCCGAATGATAAAAGTAGTATTGGCAGGATTGACGTTAGAAGCTATTATTGCTGCATGTCGATTTTTTATGTTTTTCCTCGATGGCTTATCAAAGCTTGTTTCTTGTTAATTTTTTAATCAATTATCGTCTCCGAAACCCTGCAATTACTGAGTCGTATTTAGAGTGAACTTAATAGCACAATTAATCAATCAAATGATCATCTGCTGTTTTGTTATGAAAGGATTATTTGGGTGGAAATGGGTCGCTGCCAGCAGGCGTGTCCCAAAACCCTACATTTTAGAAGCCCAACAATCGGGTCCCTAGCAAAATTAAGAGGAGGGACTTGTATTATTATTATTATTATTATTATTATTATAATTTTAGTTGATTTTGAGTTTTTCTTTGAGGTCATGATGTTTTTAGATTTAAAATAAGTTGAAAGTAAATTTTTAGATATAAAATATCTTTACCTTGACTTTTCAACAATCCTATAATTGCTAGAATTTGGGGCACCACGTAACGCCTTATCTTGGGGGGGGGGGGGGGGGGGGGGGCGGGCCCGAGGGTG
>Ga0325410_1002825_pt1 | contig 19484 bp, 14 predicted proteins | sample PopdelMetagenome_16_FD_206182 | JGI IMG/M metagenome (GOLD analysis project Ga0325410, IMG submission 206182) | Populus deltoides microbial communities from Bellville, Georgia, United States - Xylem-PdIQD-R3 | ecosystem: Host-associated > Plants > Phyllosphere > Stem > Wood/Secondary xylem... | reverse complement strand
TTGTTGTTTTATTAATTATAATTTATACAATTAACCTCTCTGTGGTTCGACCCCGGTCTTGCCGGGTTATTTATTACTATGACACTCCTGCACTTGGGATAAGACATCAACTCTTTGATCGTGTCACTAATCTCGCTTGAAACGGAGTTCTGTAACTCTAGATAAAGTAAAAAATCTGAGGAGAGGTCGGACAGTAACGGTTCAAAAACAAGACAGTAACAGTCCAAATGTTTGTTGATGATCAATTTTGACTGTCTTCGAGGCAGAACTAGGTTCTCCTTCCTTCAGAGAACTTTTAGCCTTATGTCTTAGATTTTCAACAAGACCAATCTAGCTAGAAACGAAGTTCTATAACTCTAGATATAGTTAAAAATCCAAGGAGAGGTCGGACAATAACAATTCCATGTCTAGACAATAATAGTTTGAGATTTAAACAGAAACAATTCAAATATAAAGAAAGGAATTACAACTATGGTTGGACAAAGAACAACAATATTAATGGGGGTAATAAGAAAAACATAAAATATTAAGAAATGACTGAATAAAAGACTTATTGGTTATTGATATGGTTATTATAAAACATATCCTTGAGTGAGGAAAATTTATAAGATAAACCTGTGATTTGCAGGAAGGACCACAGGTGTGGTGCAACAGTAGCAGCAGGGGAGCACAAGTAGAGCTTCTATTACAAGTAGGTGAATCACACCTATACTTTCTAGTTAAATTCCATGATTTAATATATTACCGATGTGAAATGTGAATTACTGAATATATGAATATATGTGTATTCAAGGAGAAAGGTTGTTATGTGAATTGCCAAGTGATGAAATTATCGCTGATAAAGGAAATATAAGAAGTATGATTTGGGGCGTGAACTAGCATACATTTAGTGTATGTTAGGATCCTGGGATCCCGGGTAAAGGGATCGCAATGTTTGGACTAACATACATTTAGTGTATGGTAAGATCTCGGATAAGGGTATCAAACATGTATTGGCTAGCATACATTTAGTGTATGTTAGGATCCCGGGTAAAGGGATCACCATGAATTGGCTAGCATACATTTAGTGTATGTTAGGATCCCGGTTAAGAGGATCACCATGTATTGGCTAGCATATATTTAGTATATGTTAGGATCCCGGGTAAGGGGATCGTCTTGAATCGACTCCTACGGGGAGGTGATGATGATACTAGTGAAATTGATATCGGTAATGCATTAAGCAGAAATAATCATGATTGATCTTATAAAATTTGAAATGGAAGTTGATTAGTACTTAAAAGTGCATTTTTATCAAGGTTTTATATCATCATTTTGCACTTGAAGTATCAATAACTCCTTAACTAGAGCATGCTTTATAATAACATGTCTAATAATATAAGATACCTTTAATTTATGGTAAATGTTCATTTTAAATGCAGGCCTATCACATAAATCAAAGGATTGATTGATGAGTTTAATTACTGAAATTGAGAAGACAAAGAGATGGCTAAGCTTAGAAAAGAGATGTTGGTTCAGTCCAAACTAGAACACCATTCGGTTATTGGATCATAACTGGAGTTGTAGAACTTGGATTTATGTCTGGTTTATAAGTATGGAAAGCTAAGACATAGGCCTAAAACTTTCATACAGAGTCCACGATTTAAAAGTGCCATTTTCAAGTTCAAATGGTAGCAACAACGGAGACGTCGGCATCTGTCCTGCAGCCCAGATACTGTTCAGCTTTCAGCCCATATCTCGAGTTCTAGAAGTCCAAATGAACCGATTCTTGTTTTGTTGGAAAGCTGAGACAATTTCCCAGAATGTTCATGATGACTATCTATTACAATTCTAATGTTAGCAATGGTGTTTTGTTCAGACAAGAAGATAAGGATTGTCACCAAGTCAAGATGTAGCCACCCACTCAACAATTAGTCACCAAATCAATAGTTTCAAATTTTAGCCTATAAAAGGAGGTATTTGCCATGCATTTAGCATCTTGATTTTCAGATCAAGATCATGCTCTTTATTTCTTTCTTTATATTTTTGTAATGTTTAAGTTTTATTTCATGTTATATTTTCCTTAATCTCTTGTTTATGCTTTTCATTTTCTTTACTATACTTATGTTCTTATGTTGTTTATTTATGTTTCTCTTCTTCATTATGTTTAGCTAAGTTTATTTGGTCAAAGTGAAAAAAGTTACACTAATGGTGTAAGAATAAATATAGTGTAAACTTAACATGGACTTTAATATTTGATACTAACATGTTTTGTATTTGTTATTTGACTCACTTTTAATACCTTGCTTGTTAAATGGTTAATCTAGATTTGTATTGTACAGCCCTTGGTACAACAAATACTTGGCACTTTCATAGGCAACTGTATGGTATAACCGACACTTGAGCTATAAAAGGAACTTGATTTGTTGTTAACATAAGTTATCACCATGAATACCTGATAATATTTACAAGTATTGGCACTACTCGAAAAAGATAATTAATGTAATCATGTTAACAATTTATAATCCGATTGGAACCTCGTTTGTGTGTGGTTTCCAGTCAAGTAATAAAAAGAGTTTATACTATACTTATTTGAAATACCATTAGTGGATCCTCTAACCTTGACAATTGTTTTATCCTTATTTAATCCTTACATCAATATCCCATAAAATTCTCATAAACTCTTTGTTTTATTAAATATATATATATATATATATTATTTGTAATTTATATAGTTGATTTTTCTATGGTTCGACCCCGGTCTTGTCGGGTTATTTATAACTTCGACACTCCTGCACTTGGGATAAGACATCAACTCTTTGATCGTGTCAAGTTTGGCGTCGTTGCCAGGGAGGTAAATTTCTGTACAAATTATAAATTTTGTTGTATTTTTTTTTTCTTTCACTCTTCTTTTATCTAACTTTTGTTTCTTTTCTTTTCTTTGTTTTTGTTTTTCTTTTCTTCATTTTATTCTCTTCTTACACGTGCATGAGATTTTGGTCACGTACATTAAGTGGTAGACTTTGTAGGGTATCCTCATCTTCTTTAGAAAATATGGCTGAAGAGGATAATCAGTTGCTTCATAATAAGAATAATCGAGTTAGAACACTAAGAGACCACATGAATCCTATAAGAACAAGTGCACCCTCATGTATAGTTTTCCCTCGTGATGCATTTCACTTCAATTTTAAGTCAGGCATTATTCAACTTTTACCTTCTTTTCATGGCTTAGAACTAGAAAATCCATATTTACATTTGAGAGAACTTGAAGAGGTTTGTAACACTTATAATGACTTAAATTGTAGCATGAACACCATTAGATTAAAGCTTTTTCCTTTTTCATTAAAAGATAAAGCTAAAACATGGGTACAAAATCTTAGGTCAGGATCCATTTGTGCTTGGGATGAAATGGAACAACAATTTTTAAAGAAATTTTCCCTTCTCATAGAACAAACTCTTTCAAAAGACAAATCACCACTTTCACTCAAAAACCAGGAGAAACATTTTACTAGTGTTGGGATAGGTATAAAGACTTGCTTAATACTTGTCCTCATCATGGTTTTGAAACATGGAAATTGGTTTCACATTTTTATGATGGGTTAACATCTAAAGATAGGCAAATGGTGGAATTGATGTGAAATGGAACTTTTGAAGATAAAGACCCTGATGAAGCAATGGAATACATGGACTTGTTAGTTAAAAATGCTCAGAATTGGGACATTACAGGTACTTATGAGCATAGTTATTAAACCTGGCCCGGCCCGGCGGGTTGACCGGGACCCGGTCGACCTGGTCCCGGTCAACCCGGTGGCTGGACCATCCAGGTTTGTTAAAAGACCGGCAGGTGCAACAACTCGGCAAAACTTGGGAAACCCGGCGGGTCGACCCATGACTCGGGCGACCCGGGAGAACCGGACGACACCTGGTGTTTTTTTTCTTCAAATATGGTTTCTGTCATTCAACTTCTCTTCTTATTTCTTCATCTTTTCTATAATGAGCTGCTGTTTGCAAATGCTCGAGTCATCCATGGAAGCTGGCCCGATAGGGACAAGCTGGCGGAGAAGTTTGTTGCCATGAGCGAGGCCAGTCTTGGAAAAGAAACACATAAATGAATGGTTTATGCTGTTTGATTTTCAGACCTTTAATGCTACTAGAAAATAAGAATAATGCAGAAAACAAGCAAATCACCATTGATAATTATTCTTGCTATTGTTAGTTAATTTTCTGTGGTGAGTTGCTGCTTCATCCTGAAGAGCTGGGTCTCTTGGTTTGGCCAATAGGTGGCTGGGGAAAAAAAGGGAGGGACTCTCTAGTTTTGGCCAAAAAGGCAAGGGGATGACTGAGAGAGGGATGAGGGAAATTGTGGCTGGGTCTCTGTGGCAGCTACTTTGGCCAAGTGAAAAGGAAAGCTTTGCTGGTTTTAGGAGAGAAAATCCAAAGCAAGGGCGACGGTGACTTGTTTTTATTTTTGGTAGAGATAGGGAAAATTTAGGGATGTCTGTGCCCTTCTTTTAAATTAAAAAAATAACATATTATTTTTTTAATGTGAAATAAAAAAAATTAAAACTTTATTATTTATAACATATATAGCTTATATTCACATGGATTTTTTTTAATTTTTTCTTATGAAATATTAAAACTTTAATATTTTTTTATTTTTTCGGGTTGACCCATAAAACCCAGGACCCGGCCCCTTAACCGGGTCAATCCCCGGGCCGGGTTTGATAACGATGCTTATGAGGCACAGGCTAAAACTCAACCTCATATATTTAGTGGAGGTATGTACAACCTTGGGGAAGATCATAACTTCCAAGCTAAATTTGCATCTTTAGCTATAAAAGTCAAGGCACTTGAATTTAAAAAGAGTGGTAAATTAAAATATGTTCAAGACATTGTGTGTCAAATCTGTGAAACGAATGAACATGCAACCAATGATTGTCCAACTTTGCCTTCTTTCAAGGAATGTCTCTATGAATAAGTTAATGCTTTAAACAGTTTCCAAAGGCCAAATCAGAATCCATACTCATAAACGTTATAATCCTGGTTGGAGAAATCATCCAAATTTCAGTTGGAAGAGTGGTAACAATAATGCACAAACTTCACAGCCACCATTTCAAGCACACCATAATTTTTAAAATTCTCATGGATTTGTACCTCCTTATGCTCCCCCTCCTAGAAGAAATCTGAGGAAACACTGCATGCATTCATTGAAAAGTAAGAGACAATCAACACTCAAAATGCTCAAACTATGGCAGATTTAAAAGATACTCTTGCAAAGTTCACATCTGCTCTCAGTTTTTAGGAGAAAGATAAGTTTCCATTTCAACCTCAGCAAAATCCCAAAGGGCAATACAATTCAAATGCAAGTAGCTCTGGAAGCCCACACATGGATCAAGTCAAATCAGTCACTACTCTCCGCAATGGTAAGGTTATTGAAAAACCCATTCTTGAACCTTGTGAAAAAGATGATGAGTTAATCTCTGAGGGTAAGGAAGGGGTTGAATCTGAACATTGCAAAGAAAAGACTGACTCCTCACAAGAACTTCCATTTCCTCATGCCATGACCAAACAAAGGAAAGTCAATCACAATTCTGAAATCCTTGAAACTTTCAAACAGGTAAGGATCAATATACCTTTGTTGGATGCTATTAAACAGGTACCTTCTTATGCTAAATTTTTGAAAGATTTGTGCACCGTAAAGAGAAAACTGAATGTGAAAAAGAAAGCCTTTTTAGCCGAACAAGTAAATGTCATTCTTCAAAACAATAATGCTTTGAAATATAAAGACCCTGGATATCCTATAATTTCATGCTTTATTGGAGAATATAAAATTAAAAAAGCTTTACTTGATCTTGGAGCTAGTGCGAATTTACTTCCATATTCAGTTTTTCAAAGTCTCAATCTAGGTGGGTTAAAACCAACTTCTGTAACTCTTTTACTTGCCGATAGATCCGTAAAAGTGCCTAGAGGAATAGTTGATGATGTGACAAGTCAATAAATTCATTTATCCTGTGGATTTTATTGTCTTAGACACAAAACCTGTTGAAGCATGTAATTCATTTCCTGTTATTTTAGGACGTTTGTTTCTTGCAACTTCTAATGCATTGATTAATTGTAGGAATAGACTGATGAAGCTATCATTTGGAAACATGATATTGGAGATGAATATTTTTAACATTTGCAAGCAACCTGGAGTTGATAATGATTCACAGGAAGTAGATGTTATTGAAGAATTAGTTCATGATCAATTTGAATCTACCGTGAGTAAAATAGAGTTTGATGAATATGCAGATTTGTAAATAATTTATTCTCAAGAAGAAATCGAGGACAAGAAATGCACTAAAAATGTTGATACGGATCTTTTATCAAGATTGACAATAGATTCGACATTCACACCAATCGATGATTACTTTCCTGATGAATCTTTACTTTCTCTTAGCTCAATGCCATGGTTTGCTAAAAATATCAATTTCATTGCTTCAGGATTTTTGCCAGCTCACTGGTGTACCGAAGACAAAGGAAATTTTTTGAACGAAGTGAAGAACTTTTATTGGGATGAACCTTATTTATTCAAATATTGTCCTTATCAAATATGTTGAAGATGCATTTCGGATAATGAGGTAAGTAGTGTCATTAAACTTTGTCATTCTAAGGCATGTGAGAGTCATTTGTTGTCAAAAAAGACGACTGCAAAAATCTTACGATATGAATTCTATTGGCCCATCATGTTCAAAAACACACATGTGTTCTACAAAGCTTGTGAACATTGTCAAAAGTCAGGATTTATTTCAAAACATAAGAAATCTTTAGATAATCTTCTATTGACTTTTGAGACGTATCCTGATGGAGATATGCATTGTCAAGTTCATGATTTATACCTAATTTTCATAAAGAACATGCTCGTCATAGTCTTGGGAATCTAACTAAAAAAGACCTTGTTTGCTAGTTTTTAAGAAAATTGGATGAGAAGTTTATCCTCGACCTATAGAGGGCGTTTAAGCCATTCTTGAACGTAAAACCAAAGGAAGATATGAGCCACAATCACAACTACCTGCTTTTCCAAACAAAAAAAAAGAGTCCAGCTGGTCTATAAATAGGTGGTATGATGCATTTTCAATTTCTCATCTATAAAATCTTCTCTTCATTCCCTTCATTTCTACTCAACCCATACATTCAACAGATATAGAAGTGTGTAGAAATGACAGGTTCCTCAGGTCATCAAATAAGAAATATTTGTGTTTTTTGTGGATCTAGTCCTAGGAAAGAAAAAGAGTTTTTAGAATCAGCAAATCATCTTGGTCAAGTACTAGCTGAGAGAAAGATTCATTTAGTGTATGGGGGAGATAGCCTTGGGTTAATAGGGGGTGTGTCAATAGCTGCATTTTAAGAGGCAATCAAGTTTTGAGCGTCGTCCCCAAAGTTTGAGCAAAAGGGGACATCATTAGAAAAATAATTAGAGAGGAACTACAGGTCTCCACAATGTGTGATCGAATGAATATAATGTTTAACCATGATGACGTCTTCATTGCCTTACCAGGTGGTCTGGGCACATTGAAAGAGATCTTTCATATTTCCTTTTGGGCTCAATTTCACATTCATCATAAACCTATAGGTTTGTTAAATGTTAACGGTTTTTATGATAATTTGTTGTCTTTTCTTGATCAAGTTATGGAACAGGAATTTGTAACATCTTCGGCACGACAAATCATAATCCCTGTTGCTACTGCTGAACAACTGTTTGATCAACTACAGTCTTTCATCCATGTAATTAACCCTCTATGAGTCGCATAAATTGGTCAACTATGGAAAGTCGTAAAAAGCTTAGATTGGATTTGAGCCTTCATTTGTGAAACTTTGTGTCTTTTGGTTTTATTAATAGCATATTATTTTGTTTTGTTATTTCTTATATTTGTTTAAGTGTGTTTTAGGTTTGTTAGTGTTTGCTGTTTCAGGTGATATCTTCTACACTCTATCTTTCTACCTTAGGACATTGAGGACAACGTCTCGTTTTGGTTGAGGGGGAGAGGGTAGTAGTTGATATTAAAAAAAATTAATTAACTAACTGCATTTTCTATTATTAAAACCATTTGCAAAACTGTTGTTACTAAGATTGCAGAGTAAAGGAGGAATTTTAGTGACTCTTGAGACGCATCTTAGTAAACATTCTTAACAAGGTCTATCAGAATACTTCTTAAAATATTCAGGTTTACAAACTCTCACATTATTATCACTTGATTCTGCTCATTTACTCATTTAACAAAAATTCTTAAATCTTCATTTTCACACACACATTTTAACATATGATTGTGGGTTGCACATTGGATTATTACATTATTTATGTTCTTTTATTAAAGATAACAACTAAGGGAAAGTGATAGGATATAATTTGCAAAAAAAAAAATTTGATAATATTGATGATAATAAAAACGTACATAAGTTTGGTTTCGTAGCCTCCCTACCATAAGCAATTAAGCCTGAAGGGGTGTTTTAACACCTAATACCTTAAAGTCAACTGATGTGGGAGCTATTGGCCCAGTGCTTGTTACATGGGTTAAGGACAAAATCTTAAGGGAATCAAACATTGCACTATCAACGTATCAATATTTGTAACCCGAGTTACTAAGCTCGTAGGGGTATCTCAACACCTAATGTCCTAAGACCAACTGGTCTGGGAATCATTAGCCGAAAGCTCGTTACATGGGTTAAAGATGCATTGTATTTTAAGTTATATATATAAAAGAGATAATAATCCCAACCCAAAAGAGTTAACCTTTGAAAAACATTAGAATAAAATATTGTTTTCTTCCAATAAAAGCCCCATCATCTATGTTCTTATACATTGAGCACATAAAAAAAAGGTTTATTAATATCTTGTTTCAACATTATGAAGCAGATATATAAATTTAATGAGAGTTTGTTTATTTGGATAGATTAATGGAAGTTGAATGATGAATGCCTTGCTTTGTGGAATTTGCAAATTGTTTTTCTATTTTAACGCTTTAATTACTAGGGACTAGTAATAAGCTGGTTGGGGGGTGTGATTAGTACTTAAAAGAGCATTTTTATCAAGGTTTTATATCATCATTTTGCACATGAAGTATCAATAACTCCTTAACTAGAACATGTTTTATAATAACATGCCTAATAATATAAGATACATTTAATTTATCATAAATGTTCATCTTAAATGCAGGCCTATCCCATAAATCAAAGGATTGATTGATGAGTTTTACTACTAAAATTGAGAAGACAAAGAGATGGCTAAGCTTAGAAAAGAGATGTTGGTTCAGTCCAAACTAGAACACCATTCGGTTATTGGATCATAACTGTAGCTGTAGAACTTGGATTCAGGTCTAGTTTATATGTATGAAAAGCTAAGACATAGGCCTAAAACTTATATGCAGAGTCCCAGATTTAAAAGTGTCATTTTCGAGTTCAAATAGTAACAACAACGAAGACATCAGAATCTGTCCTGCAACTCAAACATAGTTCAGTGTTCAGCCCATATCTCGAGTTCTAGAAGTCCAAATGTGCCGATTATTGTTTTGTTGGAAAGTTGAGATAATTTCCCAGAACATTCATGAAGACTATATGTTCAAATTCTAATGTTAGCAATGACGTTTTGTTATGGCAAGAAGATAAGGATTGTCACCAAGTCAAGATGTGGCCACCTACTCAATAATTAGTCATCAAATCAATAGTTTCGAATTTTAGCCAATACAAGCAGGCATTTGCCATGCATTTAGGCATCCTGGTTTTCAGATCTAGATCATGCTCTTTATTTCCTTCTTTATATTCTTGTAATGTTTAAGTTTTATTTCATGTTATATTTTTCTTAATCTTTTGTTTATGCTTTTCATTTCCTTTACTATACTTATGTTCTTATGTTATTTATTTATGTTTCTCTTCTTCATTATGTTTAGCTAAGTTTATTTTGTCAAGGTGAAAAGGTTACACTAATGGTGTAAGAATAAGTATAGTGTAAACTTAACATGGACTTTAATGTTTGAGACTAACATGTTTTGTATTTATTATCTTACTCACTTTTAATACCTTGCTTGTTAAATGGTTAATCTAGATTTGTGTTGTATAACCCTTGGTATAACAAATACTTGGCACTTTCATAGGCAACTGTATGGTATAACCGACACCTGAGCTATGAAAGGAACTTGATTTGTTGTTAACATAAGTTATCACTATGAATACCTGATAATATTTACAAGTATTAGCACTACTCGAAAAAGATAATTAATGTAATCATGTTAACAATTTATAATTCCATTGGAACCTCTTTTGTGTGTGGTTTCAGTCAAGTAATAAAAATAGTTTATACTATACTTATTTGAAATACCATTAGTGGATCCTCTAACCTTCATAATTTTTTTTATCCTTATTTAATCCTTACATCAATATCCCATAAAATTCTCATAAACTCTTTGTTTTATTAAATATGTATATTATTTGTAATTTATATAGTTTACCTCCCTGTGGTTCAACCCCAGGCTTGCCGGGTTATTTATCACTTCAACACTCCTGCACTTGGGATAAGACATCAACTCTTTGATCGTGTCAGAGGTTAATAATGGGAGAGGGAACGATTATTAATAGTAGAACAAGGAAGAGATTCTAATGAAATCCAGAAGGGAGAAGTGAACAAAATATGAATACATGTTACTCTTTTTAAATTGTTAGATATTCGTGTTGTTGTATTTATTGTGATATTCATGTTTTAATAATATGTGTTTTGTTTCAGGACCATCGCTTTCATGACAGGAGTAGATCCTAGCTTATGTTCCCTTCTTGTAATCTAAGTTCTAAGAAGTATACCCTTGTATTTTGTAAACATGAAAATGTTTGTATAACTTAATTTGTATAATTAATGTTTAAACTTGATTAAATGAACTTAGCTCTGTAGTTCATATAACCATATTTCATGTATGTGTATTTATATTTTTATCCATCCATAATGATATTCTATTATTTAATGTATATCATAAATATTGTGGTTGATAGGTGTGATAATATATGTGGGTTTGAAACCCAGGATGATTGGGTCGGGATTGAGTTAGGAGATGCGAGTTATTAGAAGTTGTAAACAGGTTACATGTCAATAACTTGGGACCTTCCGGTATAGGGGAGACTCCGTCGAAATTTTGGTAGATTTTAATACGAAGACCATGAATGAATATATATATATAATTTAATTACTCTGTTTTCGGTTGACATGAGATTGTTGTTTTTATCCCGGAAATAGGGGATGTTACATTTTTGTATCAGAGCTCAGGTTGCTATTCCGGGGACAGGAATAATTATATGATTTTGAAATGTGTTTCAGAATGGTGAGAACAAGGCAAGGAGCTAGGACTGATCCATCCTTAGTTCGGGGAAGTGATCAGAATTTTCGTAATGAAAGTGATCCAGACTAGGATCCCTTGACAGACACCTCCTCTCATATAATTGCAACATCAGTGTACTCTAAAAGGGGCGAGTCAGTGAGACTTCGAGATTATTCGTTGTCCTGTTAGGCAGATGTATCAATACCTAAGGTATCAGACAGACAGAGGGGAGATAATATACCCCCACCAGTGGCACCGGTAGCTGGATCAAACCCATTTTTGGATCCTGCTTTTATGGAACATATAGTGAGAGCTGTAGCAGCAGGAATGGTAGTGGGAGCCTCCAGTACAACTCTTAGATTAGGGGAGTAGTCACCATAGTGCAATTGGTGAAGGGTATGAGAGAGATGAGTTGTATGACTTACCATAGCAAAGAGGATGTTGAGGTTACTGGGCATTGGCTGAGGAAAGTGGAAAGAGTTATAAATCAGATGCAGGTGCCAGAGGAGCTACGGGTGGATTGCGTGATTCAGCTATTGGTTGAAAGTGTCCACTCTTGGTGGGAGACCTTTAGAGAGAGGAGATCAGGGGAGGTATTGAGATGGAGGGACTTTCATGAAGAGTTTGAGGAGAGGTACCATTCTTGGGAGCATATGAGGGAGAAAAAACAAGAGTTTTTGGATTTGAGGCAGGGAGATTTGACAGTTTTGGAGTATGAGAGGAGATTTCAGGACTTAACAGCTTTCGCCTCCACTTACCTTCCTACAAAGCGCCACAAGGTGGAGAGGTTCCGTGATGCACTGAGGCACGAACTAAGGATGATATTGATAGCCATGCAGTTTCAGTCTGTGCGAGAATTGGTATGGGCTACTCAAGGTATGGAGAGGGTAATAAGGGATACCCCAAAGCCAGTGGTCAAGCAGAGTCAGGCAATTAGAGCTAAGAGGAGAGATTTTGAGTTTTTGACTAGGAGACCTCTCCCAAAGAAAGCGAAAAGAGTGAGCAATCATCAGGACAGTTCCAGAGAAGAAGTGGGAGTTTCACCCTAGGAGGGAGCTCAAGAGTATCTAGACAGGTTAGTAGAAGAGGAGCTTGGAGAGGACAGGCTAGACAGGGAGTCAAAACTGTTTGAGGGTCTACAGAGCAGAAGGGATCAGTATATCTATTTTGTTAGAGGTGTGAGCAGCGACACCCTGAAGATTGCTCTGTGATTTCAGGGAGATGTTATATTTGTAGAGGAGAGGGGCATCAATGGAGAGAGTGCCTGCATGTAGGCAGAGGCTGTTACTATTATTGGGACACAAGTCATATGAAGAATGATTGTCCTCGTAAAACTACCGAGGGAGCCCATGGTAAGAGGATTGAGGTTCAGAGCCAGTAGTAATCAGTGACAGTCGATCGTTCTGTCAGGCCTACCGAGTCAGGGACAAGTGCTACTCGTGGGAGGCCCAGAAATCAAGAGGGGAGGACTTAGGGTTGGGTATATCACATGACCTACGAGGATGTGGGTATTGTACCTGATATGGCGGCAGGTACTTTACAGTTAGATACAATGCAAGTTTATGCTTTAATTGATCTTGGAGCTAGTCATTCCTTTGTATCTTATAAAATTGTGAATAACTTGCATGTGTTATCTTGTAACTTGGGTGTAGGAGTGACAGTTAGTACACATCTGGGAGAGAATAAACATATTGATGATATTTATAGAGGGGTAAAACTATATATTGAAGGTTTATAGTTGAGGGTAGATCTTATGTCGTTAGAGCTATATGATTTTGACTTGATTCTGAACATGGATTGGCTAAGTAAACATAAGGCACAAGTGGATTGTTTCACCAAGACGGTGACAATCCAAGGAATAGGTGATAAAAGAATATTGTTTAAAGGGGAAAGAAAAGTAATTCCAAGTTGTGTAATCTTAGTCTTGGTGGCTAGAAAATTACTGAGGAAGGGTTGTTCTGCTTAGTTAGCCCATGTAAGAGAGCTAGAAAAGGGTAGCATGGATTTGGCTAGTATTCTTGTTGTGAAGGAGTTTTGAGATGTATTCCTAGAAGAGTTGCCTAGATTACAAAATTGAAGTTTCCAGAGAAACTATTCCAGGAGTTTCTCTTATAGCCCAGTCTCCTTATAGGATGACACATATGGAATTGGCGTAACTGAAGGTCCAGCTTCAGGAATTGTTAGATAAAGGCTTCATCCGGCCTAGTAACTCACCCTGGGGAGCTCCAGTGTTGTTTATAAATAAGAAGGATGGCACCCTTCGTTTGTGCATTGATTTATCGTCAATTGAATAAAGTGACGGTGAAGAACAGGTATCCACTCCCACAAATAGATGACTTGTTTGATCAGTTAAAGGGTGCTAGGGTGTTCTCTAAGATAGATTTGAGATCTGGATACCACCAGTTGAGAATTAAGGAACAAGACATACAAAAGACTGCATTCCGAACCCGTTATGGGCATTACGAGTTTTTGGTGATGCCTTTTGGGTTAACCAATGCTCCGGCCATGTCTGTGGACTTGATGAATCGGGTGTTGCGGCCTTACCTGGACCAATATATGGTTGTATTTATTGACGATATCTTGGTGTATTCAAACTCTCACTTGGAGCATGAAGAATATCTAAGGGTTGTGCTACAGAATTTAAAGGAGAATCAATTATATGCAAAGCTGGATAAGTGTGAGTTTTGGCTCAAGGAAGTAGTATTTTTAGGCTATGTAATATCTGCAGAAGGAATATTTATGGATCCAAGAAAGGTTAAGGCCGTGTTAAAATGGAAAAGGCCTATCAACGTGATAGAAATCCAGAGTTTCTTAGGTCTTGCTGGATATTACCGGAGGTTTATTGAGGGGTTCTCCACCATAGCATCACCTTTAACTAAGTTGACCCGCAAGGAAGTTAGGTTTGTTCGGTTGGAAGAGTGTGAAGCGAGCTTTCGAGAACTAAAGGAGAGGCTCACTTCTGCTCCTGTGCTGGCCCTTCCATCGGGGACAGAAAGGTATGTGATATATAGTGATGCCTTAAAAAAGGGTTTGGGATATTTATTGATGCAACAAGAGCATGTGATTGCTTATGCATCAAAACAACTAAAGTTACATGAGGTGAATTACCCAGTTCATGACCTAGAACTTGCAGCGGTGGTGTTTGCCTTAAGAGTATGGAGACATTATTTGTATGGGACACAAGTTCAAATCTTTACAAGCCATAAAGTTTAAAGTATTTGATGTCACAGAAGGAGTTGAACATGCGACAAAGAAGATGGGTAGAGTTAATAAAAAATTATGATTCTATTATTGACTACCATCTTGGTAAGGCTAATGTAGTAGTCGATGCCTTGAGTAGGAAGGGAAAAACAGTGATGAATGATATGGAGATAAGGAACAGGAAAGTATAATGGAATTGAAGAAAATGAGTTTGTGGCTAAGTGTAAGGCCCGAGGGATCACTATTAGCTCAGTTAAAGATCCGATCTGTGCTTTGAGACAAGGTCTTGATAGCTCAACAGGCAGATGGGAAAGTAAAAGAGATCAAGGGAAGGGCAAACAAAGGTATAGAGACATCATTTCAAATGTTATCCGATGGGCTAATAGCTATGGGTAGGCAAATTTATTTGCATGAGGATAAGACTTTGAAAGATGAAGTATGATTAGTACTTAAAAGTGCATTTTTATCAAGGTTTTATATCATTATTTTGCACTTGAAGTATCAATAACTCCTTAACTAAAGCATGTTTTATAATAACATATCTAATAATATAAGATACCTTTAATTTATGGTAAGTGTTCATCTTAAATGCAGGCCTATCACATAAATGAAAGAATTGATTGATGAGTTGAAGTACTGAAATTGAAAGGACAAAGAGATGGCCAAACTTAGAAAAGAGACGTTGGTGCAGTCGAAACTGGAATATTGTTCGGTAAGCGGGTCATATCTGGAGCTGTAGATCTCGGATTTAGGTTTACTTTATATGGATGTAAAGGTAAGACATAGGCCTATAACTTTCATGAGGAGCCCAAGATTTAACAAGGCCGTTTTCAAGTCCAAATTGTAGCAATAACGAAGAAGTCCGAATCTGTCCTGAAGCCCAGACACCGTTCAGTGTTCAGCCCATATCTCGAGTTCTAAAATTCTAAATGATCTCAAATTTTTACCCTAGAAAGAGGAGACAATTTCCTAGAACTTTCATGATTGAAGTCCGTTCAAATTATGACGTTATCAATGATGTTTTTGGCAGACAAGAAGATAAGAATTGTCATCAAGTCAAGATGTGGCCACCCATTCATCAATTAGTCAACAAATCAATAGTTCCGATTTTTGGCCTATAAAAGGGGGCATTTGCCATGTATTTAGGCATCTTGGTGTTCAGATCAAGATGATGCTCTTGCTCTTTCTTTTGTAATACTTAAGTTTTGTTTATATTAATCTCTTGTTTATGCCTTTCATTTCCTTTTCTTTACTTAGTTAACTTCTTTCTCATTTATGTTCTTATCTTGTTTATTGATGTTTCTTTCTTTCATTATGTTTAGCTAAGTTAATTATGTCAAGGTGAAAAGGGTACACTAATGGTGTAAGAATAAGTATAATATAAACTTAACATGGACCTTAATGTTTAATACTAACATGCTTTATATTTGTTATCTCGTTCACTTTTAATACTTTACTTGTTAAATGGTTAATCTAGATTTATGTTATATAACACTCGGTACAACAAATACTTGGCACTTTCATAGCCCATACTATATGGTATAACGGATACCTGAGCTATGAAAGGAACTTGATTTGTTGTTAACATAAGTTATAATCATGAATGCCTGACAACATTTACAAGTATTAGCATTATTCGAATAAAATAACTAATATAATCATGTTAACAATTTATAATCTGATTGGAACCTCCTTGTGTGTGGTTTCCGATTGAATAATAAGAGTTTATACTATACTTGTTTGAAATATCATTAGTGGATCCTCTAACCTTGACATTTGTTGTTGTTTAATCCTTACGTTAATCTTCCATCTCAAAGTTCTCATCAACTTCTTCTTCATCATCTTTATTATTATCATTATTAATAGTATTATTGGTATTACTACTACTACTACTACTACTACTACCACCACTACTATTATTATTATTGTTATTATTATTGTTATTGTTGTTACTATTGTTGTATTATTATTATTGTTGTATTATTGTTGTTTATAATTTATACAATTGACCTCCATGTGGTTCGACCTCGGTCTTGCCAGATTATTTATTACTTCGACACTCCTGCACTTGAGAGAAGACATCAATCTTTTGGTCATGTCAAGTTTTTGGCGCCGTTGCCGAGGAGGTAAATTCTTGTACGAATTATAGTATTTATTTTATTTTCTCTTTTCATTATTCGTGTATCTAACTTTGTTTCTTTTTTTTTGTTTCCTTTTCTTTTACTTTCTTCTTCCTTTTATTCTCTTCCTACACGTGCATAAGAGTGTGGTCACGTACATTAAGTGGTAGACTTTGTAGGGTATCCTTATCATTTTCAGAAAATATGGCCGAAGAAGATAACCAATCGCTTCATAATGAGAATAATGAGAATATTCGGGTTAGAACACTTAGAGACCACATGAATCCCACAAGAACAAGTGCACCCTCATGCATAGTTTTTCCTCCTGATGCATCTCATTTTAATTTTAAGTCAGGCATTATTCAACTTTTACCTTCTTTTCATGGCTTAGATTTAGAAAATCCATACTTGCATTTAAGGGAATTTAAGGAGGTCTGTAACACCTATAATGACTCAAATTGTAGCATGAACACCATCAGGTTGAAGCTTTTTCCTTTTTCACTAAAAGATAAAGCTAAAACATGGCTACAAAATTTGAGACAAGGATCTATTCGTGCTTGGGATGAAATGCAACAAGAATTTTTAAAGAAGTTTTTTCCATCCCACAGAACAAACTCTTTCAAAAGACAAATAATCACTTTCACTCAAAAACCAGGAGAAACATTTTATCAATGTTGGGGCAGGTATCGAGACTTGCTTAATACTTGCCCTCATCATGGTTTTGAAACGTAGAACATAGCTGACATAAAAGGAATTAGTCCTTTGATTTGCACACACAGGATCTATTTGGAAGAAAATGCTAAACCCTCTAGAGAAATGCAACGAATGCTTAATCCTAATATGAAAGAAGTAGTGAAAAATGAAGTCATTAAGCTTCTAGATAATGGAATCATTTATCCTATTTCTGACAGCAAATGGGTAAGTCCTACCGAAGTTGTACCCAAGAAGTCTGGAGTCACTATGATAACAAATGAGAAAAATGAGTTAATTCCAACTAGGACTATTACTAGTTGGCGCATGTGCATTGACTATAGGAAACTAAATTCTATGACTAGAAAAGATCATTTTCCTTTACCTTTCATGGATCAAATCCTAGAAAGAGTTGCAGGTCATGAATTTTATTGTTTCCTAGATGGCTATTCAGGTTATAACCAAATTGAAATTGTATTGGAAGATCAAGAGAAGACTACTTTCACATGTCCATTTGGTACTTTTGCATATCGAAGGATGCCTTTTGGATTATGTAATGCACCAGCCACGTTTCAAAGATGCATGCTCAGTATATTTAGTGATATGGTTGAACGTTTTCTTGAAATTTTTATGGATGATTTTTCTATTTTTGGCGATTCATTTGATAATTGTTTGACTAACTTAGAAAAGGTTTTGAGCAGGTGTGAAGAGAAGAATCTTGTACTGAATTGGGAAAAATGTCACTTTATGGTAACAAACGGCATTGTACTTGGTCACATTGTTTCATCCAAAGAAATTGAGGTTGACAAATCTAAAATCGAGTTAATTGCTAACTTGCCAACACCGAAATCTTTTAAAGATGTTAGATCATTCTTAGGACATGCTGGTTTTTATAAAAGGTTCATCAAAGATTTTAGTGTGATATCTAAACCCTTGACTAACCTTCTAACAAAGGATAATATTTTTGAATGGACTAAACATTGTGAAGAAGCCTTTGTTAAACTTAAAAACCTGCTTACTTCCGCTCCTGTCATTCAACCTCCTGATTGGTCATTACCTTTTGAAATAATGTGTGATGCTAGTGATTATGCCGTGGGTGCTGTCTTGGGACAAAGAAAAGATAAGAAACCCTATGTGATTTACTATGCAAGTAAAACTTTGAATAGTGCTCAAATGAATTATACCACCACTGAAAAAGATTTACTTGCAGTAGTATTTGCATGTGAAAAATTCAGGTCTTATCTTGTTGGCTCACCTGTTGTTGTTTTTAGTGATTATGCAGCATTGAAATATCTTCTTTCTAAGAAAGATTCTAAGGCTAGATTGGTTCGATGGATTTTGTTACTTCAAGAATTTGATATCACAATCAAAGACAAGAAAGGCACCGAAAATGTTGTCGCAGATCACTTATCAAGATTGACAACAGATTCGAGATCTGACATCACACCAATTGATGACTACTTTCCTGATGAATCTTTATTTTTTGTCTCTACAATGCCTTGGTATGCTAATATTGTTAATTTTCTTGTTTCAAGACAATTGCCGGCTCATTGGAGTACCCAAGACAAAAGAAAGTTCTTGAACGAAGTAAAGAACTTTTCTTGGGATGACCCTTATTTATTCAAATATTGTCCTGATCAAATATTTCGAAGATGCATTCCTGACAATGAGGTAAGTAGTGTCATTAAATTTTGTCATTCTAAGGCATGTGGTGGTCATTTCTCATCAAGAAAGACCACTGCAAAAATCTTATAAAGTGGATTTTACTTGCCCACCATGTTCAAGGACTCACATGCATTCTGCAAGACTTGTGAAAATTGTCAAAAGTTGGGATCTATTTTAAAACGTCACATGATGCCCTTAAATCCTATTCTTGTCATTGAGATCTTTGACTGTTGGGGTATAGATTTCATGGGTCCATTTCCTCCATCATTTGGTTTCCTGTACATATTAGTCGCAGTAGATTATGTTTGAAAATGGATAGAGGCAATTCCAAGTCGAAATAATGACCACAAAACAGTAATAAAGTTCTTAAAAGAAAATATTTTGAGTCGATTTGGAATCCCTCGAGCCATGATAAGTGATGGTGGAACACATTTCTGCAACAAGCCATTTGAGTCTTTAATGAAGAAATATGGAATCACACACAAAGTTGCCACCC
>Ga0325410_1002823_pt1 | contig 19490 bp, 6 predicted proteins | sample PopdelMetagenome_16_FD_206182 | JGI IMG/M metagenome (GOLD analysis project Ga0325410, IMG submission 206182) | Populus deltoides microbial communities from Bellville, Georgia, United States - Xylem-PdIQD-R3 | ecosystem: Host-associated > Plants > Phyllosphere > Stem > Wood/Secondary xylem... | reverse complement strand
TCCTTAATACTAATAGTCATAAATTCTTGGCTTGAGTACACGTGGCCAAATGAGATCCACTTGCCTTGGCATTCCGTGATATTCTAGTGCATGATGGGCAGGTCCCATGCCTGTCATTGAAGGTGCTCATTTAAGACGATGTTAAATGATGCACGAGATCACTTGCGTTAATTAAATTTGTAATCTTTTGATGATCTTTTTTTTTTAACGATCTTTGAACTTGCTTTCTTAACATCACAGATCAGGTGGAAGTTTTTGTTATTAGATTTTCGTTATTTGGTAATGATTTAAATTTAATAACTCTTAAAAATATGGTGATGGTCATTTTTTTAGCATTTAAAAATAAAAAAATAATTAATTTTTAAAGTATTTTTAACTCAAAACTATATTAAAATAATATTTTATATATATATATATATAAAATTTACACCAGTATATCAAAACAACTCGAAAACATAAAAAAAAAATTAAACAAAAAAAACAGGTTGAATCATTCAGCCAAATACACTTTTAAAATATTTTTTACTCAAAAATATATCAAAATAATATTTTTTAAAAAAATTATAACCGCCGATACATCAAAAATAATTTAGAAACATAAAAATAAATTTAAAAAAAAATAAAATTTTTAAAGTTTCCAAGCTCTATCTAAATCTGATATGAAATAAAATAATAAATAATTTATCATTTGAAACATACATTAAATAATGTCTATTCAATTTAAATTAAATTATTTATATTTAATAAACATGATAAAATCAATATAATTAAAACCGAATTTAAAATAAGATAATAGGTTGTGATTCACCAATCTAATCATCATAAGTTACTGGATATATGTTTTACATATTTATTGTATTTTATATTTACATAATATGCCCGAACTAATTTATATGTATTTTAACTAATTTTATGAATTTTAAAATTAATAATCATGTAAGTTTCTAGTGGTTCTAAAAAATTATAAAAAAACTCAAATCATGATCATTAGAAGATAAATTTGAGGCCTGACTAGCTAAACTACCCTTCAATTTATATTTATTGTATTTTTGATGCACAAAAAGTCTGATGACATTTGATCAAATCAATTGTTGAACAATTCAATCGAAAAACTAGATTGGCTTAGTTGTGAAAATGAATATACGACTAATATCATTATCTTTGATATCTCAATTATATTTACACTTCTCAATTATATTTACATTTTCAGAATCTAAATGCTTCCAACTGGTTGGTCTGAATTAATTGTTGAGAAATTGATTTTGACTCCTCGATTTTCAGAACTAAACTCATGTGATGCAAGTTCATATTTTTTATAAAAGTAAAAAAAAATTTTATTAAAAAACAAAGTTAAATAGAATGATTAAAAGCAAAACTTTTTTTTTTATAAACTGACACACACGCTTTAATTTCAAAACAAAGCAGATATTAACTAAATATTACTTTTAAACAAAAAAATAATTAAAAACAACTGTGTTTTAAAAACATTCGGATACCAAACAAGTAATAGCTATTTTGGTAGAGGGCTATTTTGGTAGAGGGCTCAGCAATGCAGAACAAAATACCTGGTTAAGGAATGGATCTCTCAATCAATTGCTTACAATGGAGTTAACTTGGGATGAGGATTTAATTAATATTTTTTTCCTAACATTTGGTCATGAGAAATTGAATATAGTAATGATTTAATCTGTTAATGATTTAGTGCATGTTTGACACCGTAATAATTTTTATTTTTAAATTTTTATTTGTTATTTTAATAAACATTAAATTTATGTTTTTTTATATGTTTTTGATGAATTTCACATGCTGATAGGAAGAATTAAAAAAATAAAAAATAATAATTTTAATATATTTTAAATTAAAAAACTATCTTGAAAAGCATGCCACCAAACACATTTTATATATATATAACTTTAGGCTTTCGACAATCACAGATGCAAACAAAAATACTTTCACTTTAAGTTTCTTTTGTTCTTAACTTGCCAGTGGTAACCTTTCAAATTTACGCATGGTTGTTCTTTCCTTGATAAAGAGAACAAATCTTCCTTTCTCTTGCTCGACATTTTCTTTCTCGAGAACCACACAAGACACGAGTGATCACAAGACAAGGTAAGGGTGTCCAAAGCCCGAAGTTTCTTACACGTGATGTTCCAGCAGAATTTTTTTTCCTTCCAGAAGAAGGCTAGTACTGCTTCAAATCTTTTGGCAAGCGAGGTATCGAAATATAAATCGCAATTGATAAGCTGTAGTGTAATTGGCATCATATTGCAGGTATTTTGACCCGGTGAATTGCCCCGAGCAAGAATAAAAAGGATTGATAGTAGTTGGTTAACTTTAAACCAAAAAAAATCATTGAAATTATTTTGAAAAAAATCAAATCAAAATTAAATAACTTGATTCGCTTTGATTTTCTATTTAAAAAATCAAATTAGTTGATAAAATTTTTAGTTGAGCTTGTTTTTAACTGATTTTAATATAACATGTTTACGAGTTTTTGGTTTTTTATTATCTATTTTTTTCAGTTTTATCTATCTTTAACATTTATAAATAAAACCAAATTAAATTTATTTTTTAAAAATTTTCTAATAACTTTTTTTTTGTTTTAATATCCGGGATTAGTTTTTCAACTAATTCAATTATTCAATTAAAGATCTAAATTAAAAGTCCCAACTTCCTAAATCAAGCCTATTTCTTATATACAAAGCTAAATGGAGAAGAATGGTCGCAGCCCCATGAATCTATCCTCTCTTTCATACTTCTTTTTCTCCTTCTAAAACTAATTGCCCTGTTTTCTCAAAATAACAAGGAAAAATAAGAAGATTTTGTTGACTTTATGGCTCCTGTTTTCTCTTATCACAGCCTTATCACAGCCTTTATAGCATGTTTGACATTACGAGTTTAAGATCACATGGAGTGACGTTCTAGTTACAGCCTGTGGCCCGTCCATTTCAGAAAATCCCAAGTCTTTTTGTATAATACCACTAATGTTATCTGTAATCTGTTACGGTTAGAATTTTTTTTAAAAAAAAACAAATTATATATACAAGTTTTTTTATATATATTTCTATAATTTTAAGATATTTAAGTTGAAATTTTTTATATATACATATATGTAATCATAAGAACAATGTGTGAGAATAAATAAATAAAAAATTATTAACGATATCTAAAAATAAAACTTGAAAAATCAAGAAACAGATATAAATCAAGATAATTTAATATTAGAAAAAAGGACATTCATCTATTTGTGTTTGCTAAATTTATTTATTAAAATATTTTTTCTATTTGAACAAACGATAATAGAAATAAACACACAAATTAAACTGATCAAGTAAAATAAAAGGAGAAGAAACATTATGCAAGACTGCACATATTATAAATATTATCTGAAAATATTTTTTTATTTTTAAAAATAAAGTTTATTCATATAAAAAATAAAAAAATATATATATAGATGAATAAGAGAAACTCTTCAAATTTAAATGCATAACTACCAAAATAATCTTTATTTAAAAGAGGTTCAACAAACAAAAGGAAAGAAATAATGACTACTAATTTAAATATAAATTAAAAACATTTAGAGACAAAAAGGATTTTTTTTATATAGCTAGGGTGATTGGGCCCTTAATTTTTTTTTTTTTTTGTAATTTGGGTGAAAAACATGTTATTCTCCCTAATTTTTTTTTAAAAAAAATCAGCAACGTGTCGTTTGATTTTTCCATATTCCGGCTATTGTGGTGACTGTAAAACAAGGGATTAAGTTTTTCTTTACTCAAAAAACTGTTTTTCAACCTATATTTTGACCCAAAACAATTATAAAACACCATAAAAATCATGATAAACTTATATAAGACCTCAAAAAACTCAAAAGACCACCTCAATAAAACAAAATCAACACAAATCCAAAAACCAAATCAATCTCAAATATGTTTTTTTTTCACGAACTTTAAAGATAAAAAACACTTAACATGAACTCTTCTTGTCAGATGAAACCACTTGACACAAATATTATCCGTTTTGGTGGTCTAAATCGATATTAAGAACACTTTTCTCTCTACCACTAAAATTTAACGACCTCTCTCTCTTCTCTCTCAACCAGAGACTAAAAATAACAAAAATAAATTTTTGTACCAAAATTAAATTGGAAAAATATTGAGGTACTAAAATTGTATAAGTTGCGTAATTTTTAAAGTTTAAGAATCAAAGTGCATCTTTTGTAAGATTTATAACTGTCATCCATACTTGACATATTTTTTATTTTGGTCCCTCTTCTTTCAATTTCAACCTTTTATGATAAATCAAAATCAATTAGTTTTTAATTAGGACTAAATCGCTGGGAAAAAAGTTAGAGGATTAAATTAAAAAAATATAAAATTTTGCACAACCCACCTATAATAATATGTATATATAAAAAAAACAATGTAGCCTTGCACAAGAAACAAACTAACAAGAAAAGGCTATAAAATGCTTTTGAATTTGTGATCGGACTAAGAAATAAAAATTCAATATGTATTCTTGAAATTTTTATCTGTTTTTCTATTATCTTTTGACTATCAAATAAAAAAAGATTAAAATTGTAAAATATATTATCATTTAATCATATCAAACTTAAAAAGTAACAACCACGATTATGAGTGTGGAGGCGAGAAAAAAAAGAATATTATTTATACAAAAAAACCCATGTTACTTATATTGTGTTATACAGTTGGTTTAAGTTGAGCGCATTTTAAAATCCCAACTCATGATATCTACTAATTAGTTTTTTTATTCATTATTATCAGTAATATTTATATGTTATTCGATTTTAATGGGTTGAATTAAATTAAATGATACAAATATTACATTGGAACTGATTTTTTTAAACTCCCACGTACAAAAAAAACCATTGAGTATATCAATAGCAAAGAAGAAAATGACTGGTTAGGTGTAGTAGATCTACTAGGTGAATTAACTTGTTTCAATTTATATTTTTTAAATAAAACTTAAAAATAAAATTATTTTAATAAAATAATTGTGTTTTTTACTGACCAGGTTATTGTCAGACCTGTGCCAATGGATTATTGGGTTGTCTCATAGGAACGAAATATCAGTTTCAGCTAACTGGGCCGCATTGCCTTGCCTTGTCCTTAACTGGGCCGTCGTTTTTTCTTGTGCTTGTTCAGTTATGCTTCCTATCTTACTATTTGCCTCAAAGTTGATTACTGGGCCTCAGATACTAACCCAGTTACATTCCAAGCTACTCAACAGGAGAGTGTGAGTCAACAAAGAGAAATCAGGGATCCACCGGCTTCCTGACTAGGTGGTATTCTCGGTTAGATTTCTGTCTTAGAAACACCGATACCAAGTTTACCTTTCTTGATAATGTCGTCAAGTTATCATTTTATAAGCTGGATTCAATTTCTTTCTGGCAACTTCGGTACCTTGGCATGTTTATCAAGCTCCTGTAAGAATCCATGTGATGTCGAGCTTATCTAGCGCCTCATGTACTTAGTCCAATTGGGTTTAGTCTTCAGACTCCAGAAAGGCTTTCCTTCACCCACTGTGTCTGCTTCGTCTCTTATTGCCAATTCCGCAACCCTATCATGCACAGGTAGACATTTTACAGGAAAAGTAGCTGTAGATGACACATGATGACATATATGCGCCCTCCCTCAATTCCCCCTGTCATCTCTCTTTTATCGCTGCACATGTGGTTGCTTTCAAACTGAACGAAGTTCTCCGTGACTTTCTCGATCAATATACACTAAGGGTCCTCTCTTGTCTCCAATCACACCACTACAAGACCAAAAATATTTTCATTTCAATGGCCACCAAACTTGTCTTGCCTGAACACACTCGAGGGTGGTCACAGCAAGCACATGCTTGACATAGAAAGTGGCAGGTAACCATGTTGCTGTTGCCTTCAGTAGGGCAAGGGCGATGGTGAATTGCTACAGTAGTAACCAAAGCATTTCCCCTTTAACGTTGGGCCTAGCCAGATCAGTCCAAAGTACCCACCCAGCCTCCTCCATTTAAGGTCATGCAAAAATTGGTCATATACGTTTTCTAGTTAGTCCATGCACAAAGTTTTCACAATTAATCGACCGATGTTGCTTTCAAAGACCTTCAAGGAAGCAATTGAGCCCTCGATCTAAAGTAATCTGAGTCATTATCAAAAACAAACAAACAACACGAGAACAAACCAGAGCAAACAATCTCAATAATTATAGAAACATACATTGAGATGGACAAAGAGAATACTATTCGAGTCTCTTGTCCACCTATTTTATAAAGGGACTTTCTTTTCTACTCGACGACATGAAGCTAGTAAATGGTTAGCTTGAACCTGAGTCGCTTCAATGTCCCATCCAGCAACTAGTATTGCTTCGCTTTGTGTGGTATTTTTTTTTTTTGTTTTTATAACACAAAGACAGAACATCATCGGTTTAAAAGTATTTCTGGGTTCTTAATTTTCTTAATTTTTTGTTCCAAGATTTTGCGATTTATTATAGGTGCTCTTGGTTTCGAGTTGAATTCTTCATGCTATGTGAGTTTCATTGTCATTAGCCTCAGAAAGTTGAATACTCTAACTTAGGACCAAATCTAGCGAAGAAGATGATCATAGAGAACCTTGAAATTAATTTTACACCAGGTATAGTGTATCACTATGAAATAATTCTTTTATCACAAGATATTATTGAATGAATGAATAATTTATTCATTGTGTTTACCTCTTTCAATAGAAATTTTGTGATTATTACACTAACAGTTCGAGATTAATATAAAGTATATCATCTAATAATTTAAATTTAAATTTTTTTATTGAAAAATTTTTTAGTATAGTATCATAATTTTATTAACTAGATAATTATAAGTTTGAGTTACACCATTATCATTTTATTTAAATTTGATAAAATTAGATAAAGATAAGCTTTCATGTGAGGAATATAATAAAAAAATAATATAAATTATATCTCAACACCAATTAAAATACAAATTATTTAGCCTAGCAAACACTCTATAAACTATTAAAGAAAAAGTTAGGTGTTCATGTATTTTCGTTAACTATTTTTTTTTAGCGTGGATTTTATATTATTTTGTGTATTCGTTGCTCGAAGATGGAACATTTCTTTCGTACATGATTTAACTTATTGATAGAGCTAGCTTACTGAATATGAATTCATTTGGGTAGGAGCTTTGGTTGTAGGTTTTTCATAACAAAACAAGAGAATTGAGCTCTTATTACTACCAATCTCATCTAATCTTCACGTATTTTGTTTGGCAGTCTCCATTTTTCTTTTAATTTTGTTCTCTTGATCATTATTTCTTCTTTTTTTTCATTAAAACATTCAATGTGAGTCATGTTATAGACGGGAGAGAATCTGTGCTCTATAAACATTTTGAACTTGCTCGACTATATTTTTTTTCTTTCTATTCTGGGATTCAGTCTATACGTCTTCTACAAGGATTTCAAGAGAGGTCTATGTTAGCTACATGATCATGTGGGTTTGGGTTAACGAAAGACAAGAAAGAGGGAAATACTATTTCTAACTTATGTAAACGAAGTCTTCGATAAATTTGGCCTCACAAGCACTTAAAAGACATGTCATGGGGGAGAAAATCTAATCTTAATTCATTGATTATGAGTACTCGGAATGGTAGGCAGAAGTCTTGCGACCTCTTATTGTACTTCGAACTCTAATTATCTAGTCCGTTTGTTTAGTTTTAATTTTTACGATCGCAGTGTAAAAATTATAGTTAGGTATTTAATAATATATCAAATTATGTTTTATACTGTGAAGTTCATCAAAAAAATTATCTTGAAATGCAAAAAAAGTGCTTAGTAAAACTCTGTTTGTTTTTGCGTTTTAAAGATATTTATAAATTTTTTTTTCTTTACTTCAAATTAATTTTTTTATATTTTCAAATCATTTTGATGCACTGATATCAAAAATATTTTTTAAAAATAAAAAAATATTTTGATGTATTTCTAAGTAAAAAACACTTTTAAAAAGCAATTACAACCAAATATTTTATACATATATTTTACTGTATATAAATCTCAATTACAATTTTACTGCATATAAATCTCAATTATAATTTTACTAAACATGTATCTAAATCTAACTAATAATACCTAACTATATTTTTTTAAAATTTATTTTTTAAAAAATTATAATTATAAAAATTACTTAAAAAACAATCACAACTTAAGTGATGTACTCGGTGTGTACTCGGTGTGTTGAACATCTTGACATGATTTATGACGTTAGTTTTTATAACATTATCGCCCTCCATTATGTTCAATAAAAGACATGATGTGAAATGTCTCTGGTTATGTCATGAATCAACCAATAATGGTCCTTTATTGTTGGAAAATGGACATAATTTTCTCCAGAAATTCGACAAATTACATATTACATGGAGCATCATTACCAATATCTCCAACAATCTTCTTCTATCATTTTTATTTTTACATTTTAAAAATGTTTTTTAAAAAGATTTTAATTTTTTTATTTTATTTTGCTTCAAATTAATATTTTATTTTTTCAGATTTTTTTATTATATCAATATAAAAAATAATTTTTAAAAATAAAAAAACTTTATTTTTTATATATTTTTAAATAAAAATCATTTAAAAAAAAATTATTATCACATTTTCAACTTCGTGTACCGGCCCAAAGCCACTCAACCGATTCATGTATTAGGTCCCTCCATCCAGCATCCAGCACCCCATGCCGCCTCAACTCCCAACTCTACTTCCCAAGGCTCTCTCTAAAGAAAAGGCAGATGTCAACATTGAATGCAAAACTGCCAACATGCAAGCTTTTTTCTAGGCGAGATCGATATATAAGAGTAATATTTTGAGTCGCTTTTCCAACTATCTTCCAAAAAAAAACTTTTCTTTTTACTCGGGACAGAAAGCGAGTAAAAAGTTGGCCTGTCCCGTGAGTGCGGAGCTGAGTCGAAGAGCAGCAGAGCGTTGAGCCGCTTCTATGTTTCACTGACAACTTATATTGCTTCACGTAGTGGGGTAAAGAGGCAAAACTGTAGTTAAGAGTTTATATATATATATATATATATATATATATATATATATATATATATATATGTAATTTGGCTGTGACTTGGGATGAGATGGGTTGTTTTGATTTGTTGAAGAAGAAATAACGGATTATTTGATTATTTATGAAATAATTATAAGTTTTGAGACAATCTATTCTCTAGGGAAATGAAAAATAAATTAAATAAAATAAAAATTGATGTATGGGTTATAAAAAGGGTTATCATTTGGTGCTAGAAAATAATTTACAAACAAAAAAAATAACATTAAAACTTCATACAAATCCACGAGTCAAGTGATAAAATATGATAAATAATGAATTCAAAAAATAATAATTAATAGACTAAGCATAAAAAATCAATTGCCACAACACTTTGCATAAAAAAGTTTGTATGATTTATTTATTTACTTTATTCATGTAATTAACATTAATATTATAATTAAGTTTAATTGCCAAGTCGTTCTTCGAGGAATTTAAAATTTTAAAAATAAACACCAAGAAATATTGCTACGTTTTTTAAACTATGATTGTTAGTTGCTTGACACTGGATTAATTTATATATTGATATTCAAATATTTTCACAAATAATCAACCCTAAACCTTATAAACCAGATAAATGCAAAAACTTTATGTGCAAATACGTGATCAATTTCAGTGGTTTAACTTGAAAATCTTATCATAATGATAGATTAAAAACTTAATATATATTTAAAAAGAAAATTAACAACCATAATCCCAATATTAAAGAAAAACGGGGCAATACCGAATCATTAACAAAAACTTAAAAGAGATTGGTGCAATACTGTGCACCAAGATAAAAAATAATATAAAGATGTTTTTTCCCTCCTCAGTAAACTCAATGGCCTTATTATCGGGGTAATACAGTTTTTTTTTCCATGTGATTCATTGAATATTATTAAATTGATTAAGGTAAATTGATCTTTTTATATTTTTTAGCATCATCGAATTACTTAATTGTTCTTAAAAATTAAAAAATAGCATTTAAGAGCTTCTTAGTCTTTTTATTTTTTAAGCACAATAAAATAGCTTAATTACTTTTAAAATAAAAACTATTGATCTAGTGTTCATGAGTTTTTTTTGTATTTTCCATGTATTTTTTTTTATTATTATAGTTAAGTTGATAAAGAAGCAATTAGTTATTTTACTTAATATAAAATATTATTTTAAAAAATAGTTAGAGTATATGAATCACATGCCAGCACGTAGGAGGCGCTTACATCATTCAAACATTATGTGAAGTGTCATACGACAGCTGAATGATGACTTTTAGGATCACGTTTGAATAATCTCGGTGACCATGTAGGAGGTGCTCACATCATTCAAACGTTATGTGGCTAATGAGCTCCGGTTTGGTATCAACAACCTTTTTTATTTTCTATCTCCTCTTTGGTTTTCATACCTCACCTTCTATTTTTTCTAAGCAACCCGTCAATTTATTTTTTCTTAAGATTTGGTTCGTGTTTTTTTTATTATTATTTATTTTATTTGAAATAATTTATATATTTTTTTCAGTATAACTCTCTTTTTATTTTTTTTGTCTATAATATTTGGTCAGCATTCTTTTGATTGTTTTTTTTAATTTAATTCTTCAATATTTTATTATATTTTTTTCCAATTTGGTCTCTCATTATTTTATTTTATTTAATTTTTATATCAAATTTGATCTTCATTCTTTTAATTGCTATTTGTTTTGTTTTTAATTTTGGATGATTAAAAATTTTACTTCATGATTTTTTCAGGCTTGTCTTCTATGGGATAACATGGTCTCATGATTTAGATCATGAGTTTTGAAGATTAGCCTAATTTGATTTTATTTTTTTTTAAATAATTTTTTAAAAATATCATCCTTCACCATTAGGTATTGGGCTTTCAACATTGTAACTTTTGCCTATTTTCTATTTCTAGAGTTATTTCGATCCCATATCTTGGATTGCAGGTTAGTTGAGTTAACTCAGGTTGACTCGAGTTTTTTTTTCTATTTTTTTTAATTTCGCCTTTCATTATTTAGGACATGTTTGAAAGTATGATAAATGTTGTATTTCAAATAGTTTTTTGATTACAAATGCATTACAATAATGTTTTTTTTTAAATTTATTTTTGACATTGACATATTAAAATGATCTAAAAATACAAAAAATCAATTAATAGAAAAAAATTCAAAATTTTTTAGAAACACTGTTTGACCGCACTCCTAAACACACTTTTAGTTTACATGAGAGTTAACACCCATTATTTTATTTATTTTTTTTGCACGAGATTATCCTGACCTCATAACCAGGCCACAAATTTAACATGATGACTCAAATCAGGGTTTTTTTTTAAAATATTTTTTTAATTTATTTTACAACATTTAATTTACTGGTAATTAAACTTAGATTTTTTGCTTTATGAGATTATCTTGTCCTTATTTAATTTTTTTTGTTATCAAATAAAATCACTAAGACTTTTAAAAATATTTAAATAGTATTTTTTTTATAATATTAGCAATTTTTTTTTGAAGTCATTATTGTTTTTTTGTAATTGACTTTTTTTTTATAATTAAACTATTAAATTTATCAAACTTATTTAACTTATTTAAATCAATAATAAATTTTAGATCTTTCTTATTTAAAAAAAAACACTATTATCCTCTCATTTTTTTATATTAAAAAAATATTGATTCAGCCCCCGAGTTAACACCGGTCTATCTATCTGTTGTCTCCCAATTTTGGATAATCAAGATATTTTTCAGGCACAACACCACACTAATGGACTAAAATAGTCAGCAAGGCAACAAAACCTGGCCCTACTTTCTCTAAAAATTAACCAATCAACAGCTCACACCTCATATTTTTATGTCCAAACAGACGTTACCGACAGTGCCTGAATAACAAGTGGCTGAAACTTTCATTTTCAAGCCGTTGTCAAAATACATTAAGTCATTAAAAACATTAAACGTTAAAAGATTGGCCACAAGAATCAATTAATGCAAACTTTATTGCACTTACCTGATAAGACCAAGCTGCACTCTATGATCACTGATTTGTTTTTCCCCACTTAGAAAGATTTACTTATACTTCAACTACATTTCTCTTCTTCCCTTTTTACCACACTGGGTTTGATCTGCTAAGAGATGGGAATATTGAGTAGTATATTGGGATTTTGTGGTTTTGGAGTAGGAACGTCAATTGGGATTGTAATTGGTTACTACATGTTTATCTATTTTGAGCCAACTGATGTCAAGGTCAGTGTTTTTCTTCTTTCTTTTTTTGTTTTCTCTCATGTTTTTTCAGTTGTGTTGCATTTTCTTGGTTTTGTTTGGTCTGAATCTTGCCTTTTAAGATTCCATTTTGGACAACAATGTCTGTTCGCTATGTGCTAGTTGTGGAGACATGTAAACTATAGGAAAGAAAACTGCTAGGGCTATTTTAAGCTCTAGCAGGGATGAAAATATGGATAAGGCCATGTGTGCTTAATTACTCTGCAGTTTTATGGAACCAGTTTGGAATTTACCCTGCTTTACTGGGTTTTTTAGTATCTTCATGGTTTATTTTGCCAACATTTTCATTAAAGACGACTAGTGGCAAGTCCATTACAAGGTGGTCTTTTACAGGATTGTTTGTCTACTTGGATTGACTGTTGAGGGGTTCGATTTTTTTTTTAGAGTAGGAGTTTTGCATGTATGGGGCTCCGCATAGAAACAATTGCAGCAGTTTTTTGTACCATTTGGATCTTAGTACTGCTTTTTTGTATGCAGAATGTATGAGGTGTTGGGCTGTTACGGGGCATGGCAATTCATGAATTTGCACATGCCTATATGTTTTCATAGTGATTGTAAATAGAATATGAGTGAGAGTTTCATCACTTAATCTGAATTCAGATAGACAGATGGAGCAGTTAATGCAAATGTCACTCTATTTTAGACATTCAAAGATTCGCATTTCTGCATAATTGCTACTAAAATCATAGAATTGGAATCTTAGGCTGCTTTTGGTTATAAAAAACATATACATAAGGGATAAAAATATGTTTGGTTAGAAGATAATGATAAAGATATAAAAATAAATATTTATAACAGTTTTGTATTGAATTTTTGTTTTTGCAAAACAGATATAATATGAGGATGTATCTTTCTATCCTGACAATTTTTTTTTATATTCAAGACAGGAAATAAACGCACCTTAACTTGTGTTTTTTCTAGTTTCTTATCATTAAAGTCACGGATTAACAAGTACTCCAACCATCATATAATTTGATTAGTTGGTATGTTCATCATATTATTTGATTGATTAGTTCTGGCTGTTGGCTTATCCAGGATCCTGTAGTCCGTCCTTTGATTGAACAAGACTCGAAAACTTTACAACGTCTGCTTCCAGAAATACCCCAGTGGGTGAAAAATCCAGACTATGATCGGGTATGCAATTGCCTGCAGCTGTCTTTTGCTTTTCAATTACACTAGAGAAATGCTGATTCTAAAGCAATCTTCTCATAGATTTTAATAAATTTTCTTCTGTGAAGGTTGACTGGCTTAACAAATTGATCGAGAACATGTGGCCTTACCTAGATACGGTATGGATGCCTTGATGATTTTTGGATGGGTTATGCATGTCTTCATTTCTGTTTGTGGGCATATTCATTTGCTTTTATGTACTTTCTTGATGGTTTTTAGTTTTCTAGGCAATCTGCAAGACTGCAAAGAATATAGCGAAGCCCATTATTGCTGAGCAAATTCCAAAATACAAAATTGACTCTGTTGAATTCGAAACACTTACCTTGGGCTCCCTGCCACCAACTTTTCCAGGTTATATTGCCCTCCCTCTCTCCACACTTTTATAGGCTCCTGCGTGCACACTTCTTTGTCATAGTGATTTAAGATAACTTTGTTGTTGAAAGAACTATGTGGAAAGTGTCAACAAATTTCTCTGCATGTCTTTCAATCAACAGGTTTTAAGATTAGAGCTCTGCATTTCCCAGCACCCATTTTCCCTCTCAAGAGTAATCGTAAACTTTTCATTCTAAAGCTTAACAGATTGTAAATGATTTATTGTTGAATATGGAAAATACATTGCCTTCAATCCACTAAGCCAAGCAAAATGGAATCATCCCCTTGCTGTTTAACATCATGTTTTTGCCACCCAGTAAAACTATCATACTATAGCATCTGATGCATTGAGGGGACTCTTCTACCTCACACTAATGCGGCACATATATACAATACAAGGTTGCTTTGAGGTACACACAGCATGGTAGTAAAGTCTTGAACAGTGCTGAGTCTTGCTTTTACTGGATTCCAGGAATGAAAGTTTATGTCACTGGTGAGAAAGAGCTGATCATGGAACCGGTATTGAAGTGGGCTGGGAATCCAAATATTGTCATTGCAGTTAAAGCATTTGGTCTGAAAGCCACAGTTCAGGTATTTTGATTTGTGACCGCTAATAGACAGAAAGACATTTTTGTTTGCCAAAATGAAGTTATTGGTTTTACTTGAGTAGGCTATGACAACACTTGCACTTGCTCACACCCTCCTCTCTTTACAAGTGACATCATTGACCTCTTTGGACGATTCTCAGGTGGTTGATTTGCAAGTATTTGCCACTCCACGTATCACCCTAAAGCCTTTGGTTCCTTCATTTCCTTGTTTTGCCAATATTTATGTGTCTCTGCTACAGAAGGTTTGTGGTGTTACTATATCGATTGTTATGCAGAAGGATATTTTACTTGGCAGCAAGGAATCTGGCATCATTATACATTCTTTCTGATTTCGCAGCCACATGTTGACTTTGGATTGAAATTGCTTGGAGCTGATGCTATGTCCATTCCTGGCCTGTATAAATTTGTCCAGGTATTCTTCTTTTTATTTTTGTTTCTTTTTTGATGGTTGGATGGACTGGAGTGAGGTGGTTTCCTCTCATTATTAAGTCTCGAGAAATAATTCTCACGATCATCATTCCTAGGGATGCCTATTCCAACAAACAATATCTGCAACTGTTGATTATAAGTTGAGTTCCCCATTCATGATAATGTTATTTGTATGGTTGTTCGGAGGTTGAAGCGCATGTATTGAGGACAAATATTTGCCTTATAAAAGCATTGCAGCACAAGGACTGCAATTCCAAGGATCATGAAACTATCTATGTGGACCATAGGGATTAGGGGAAACTTTTTTTTATGAAGGTTTTCCGGTCCCTCATCTATTTTTCACCTCCTTTCCTTTTTTACCTGTTCAGGAGCTTATCAAAGATCAGGTTGCAAGTATGTATTTATGGCCAAAAACCCTAGTAGTGCCAATCGTGGATGCTTCAAAGTAAGTATCATATAACTCCTTTTCTCCATGTTATCATGCAATCTGTTTGCTAAGACCTGCTAAGTTTTCCTAAAAATTGTCAGAGCCATGAAGCGACCTGTTGGGATACTCACTGTGAAGGTTCTGAAGGCAACAGAGCTTAAAAAGAAAGATCTGTTAGGGGGATCAGACCCATATGTGAAATTAAAGCTTACTGAAGATGCGCTTCCTTCAAAGAAAACAACTGTTAAAAACAAAAACTTGAACCCCGAATGGAATGAGGAGTTTAATATCACCGTTAAGGACCCAGAATCTCAAGCCTTGGAGATTCTTGTCTACGATTGGGAACAGGTGTGTATCTTTGTGCATCTTCTTGAGATTAACCACGTGTGCTTCAGAAGTTTTTCCTACCATGAGTGGAAGTTCGATGGATGAGTGGTTTAAGATAGTCGATGACTGAACCATACAGGTCTCTTGCATGAGAAACTCTCTTTTGCTACATGGCTTATCGTTTCTGTCCTTTGGTTTCCCTGCATTAATGATTGAAGAGCTGCATGTTTCCTTTTCCTTAGGTTGGCAAACACGACAAGATGGGTATGAATGTCATTCCATTGAAAGATCTGACACCGGATGAGCAAAAGGTTATGACTCTTGATCTGCTAAAAAATATGGATCCAAATGATGTTCAAAATAAGAAATCACGTGGACAGATTGTAGTTGAAGTGGTATACAAACCTTTTAAGGACCTCGAGGCAGAAAAGGATATAGTTGATCCTAATGCAGTGGGAAAAGCTCCTGAAGGAACACCTGCTGGTGGTGGTCTGTTAGTAGTTATTGTACATGAAGCTCAAGATGTTGAAGGGAAGCACCACACAAATCCTTATGTTCGATTACTTTTCAAAGGGGAGGACAAAAGAACTAAGGTATGCCATAAACTAACATCATCTTACATGAGCATAATTACGCTGATTTTTGCCTTTCGAAGGTGAAGACCCAATTTCTATTTACGTACTGTATTTTTGTTATCAAGCTGCTTGATTCTCCAATTATGATATATTAATACAATTCTCTTTGTAAATTGGTATATATGTTCAGTGAAAGAGTTAATGTTTAACAACTAATGATGTATGTTTTGATATTGATACAGCAAGTGAAGAAAAATAGAGATCCAAGATGGGGGGAGGATTTTCAATTCACGCTGGACGAACCACCAACAAATGAAAGACTTCATGTGGAAGTTCTTAGTTCCTCAAAGATGTCTCTACTTCACTCTAAGGTATATTCATTGCGTTAGCTAAATGCCTTGATACCATCGTTAGCATGCCTGATCCAACAATCGAACATAAACAAGAAGTTAAAACCATTATGGTTCCTCTGGAAATTTTGAGAAAAAAGTCTGTTGAATTTTGATCATTGTCTAACTCGTTTATGTTCCTTCATTCTTCATAATTTCCAATCAGGAAAACCTGGGTTACGTGATTATAAACCTAGCAGATGTCGTGACAAACAGGAGAATCAACGAGAAGTACAATCTCATTGACTCCAGGAATGGTCAAATCCAAATTGAGCTGCAATGGAAAACATCTTAAGGGAACACTCATTTTGTTTTTTAGTAGGTATTTGGTCAAAACATAAGACATTTCCTTCTGCTTTTTGTTTGTAGTGATTTCAGTACGGAAGTGTGCACTCTAATAATTGACTCTGTAGATTACCGGAGCATGAACTCTGTAAATCTAAGCTTGCCGAAACATTTCCAGGTACTGTATAGTAAAAATCTGTAGCAATTTCCAGCCATGTTCTTGTGTTTGATGAGAGCTATTTTTTTTTCTTTGATGAACATGTATGTATTTTAAAGATATGATCAGCAAAACTTTACAGATAAGTAGCTTGTGAGGCTGTGACGAATATTGTAGCTTGAGTTACCATGTCCATCCCTTAAAGTTGGACACAAAAGGCTAGGCTGGAAGAACAGATTCAACGGGCCAGCAGCCCAAAGGCATCTGAACAAATAAATAAGTGAAGGCATACCCTCGAGCCCGTCAAACAACATATATATATATATAGACTAATAATATTCCCATTTAGAAGCTCAGGTTTGTGGTTCTGCTATCGATTTCTTGTGAATCTTTTCATGTCTCCATGGGTTTTGATCAGTTATGTCGGAGCAATGAGGCTTCTAACCGAAGTCCGCTGAGTTCTATGGCTTCCTATCGCACCAATTCTTTGAATAGAGCTTTAGCGTTCAATCATTTTAAAGTATTTATATTTGAAATATTTATTTTTCATGCCGGTCCATGATAAAATCTAATAAAAAATCAATTCGTTTTTTAAAATAAAAAAAATATTTAAAAAACAAGAATGTGTCCTATCAACTCTTGTCTTCTTCTTCTTGTGAATAAGAGTTTCGAACTTTACAATCAATCGGCGATCAGTTCTGCCCTGATATGATATCTTGCCAGCTAGTTGATTTGAAGAGTTGACGGAAAGGTCGGCGAATCTATCAGCGTAATAAATAATAGCATGGTTGAATAATTACAGAGCTGTGCCTTGAAAAGTGGGCTGATGGTCTATCAATCACTCCAAATTCGAAGAGCAGGCTTCTGGCATTCAGCAGAACAAGTAAAAGCGACCATCATTGCATAACAGTAGCTTTCTTATCGGCCCACAGCCTTCAAACTCTTATCATCCGAACAATTATGACACCATAAATAAAAAATGGTTTTCTTAGAACAAACATAGTTTATCCGGTATCATCTGTTCTCGACAGTGCTGATCATCAACATTTTACTTCTCCTTCTCGATCTTAGATTATAAATTTATCATGCTTCTTAAGTTGTTATTTGGTTTTAGTGTGTAAATTATTTTTTAATTAAATATATATTAAAATATTTTTTATTCTTTTACTTGAACATATTAAAATTATTTAAAAATATTAATTTTAATATTTTTTTGAGTGAACAAACTTTCAAAAAAATATCTAAAAGTAAAATTTACTGCAAATAAGAATCTAACTTATTTGAAAGTTCGGATTACATGCTAACCACATTAGCTTAAGTAAACCTTAATACAAAGTGTTGTTTATTTTTAAAAAAATTAAGATAATCTTTTTTAAAATAAAAATTAAAACTACACTATTTTAGATAAAAAAAATTGACCAAATTAGATTTTATCTAAATTTAATCAGGTGAATTGAATTATAAATTAACTTCCAAGTCAGTTGAATTTTATTATCTCATCATCTATCCTAATTAAAAAAAAAAAACCATTAAATCCAAGCTAAAATATGATGAGGGATTTCAAGTTAACAGATATTGTACCAATTTCTAAAATAACTGTGAAATTTGTAAGTTTATAAAGCAGTGGGAATTCCCTCATCATAGTGGACGGATCTGGACTTTAATAATATAATTAATTTAATCAATATAGAGTAGGACGATTCAACAGCATCTTTTTTAAAAAAAAATTCAATGGTCTTAATATTCTCAAGCCAAACTATGTAATAATATATAAATAAGGCACATTAATAATTTGTTGCTAGGAGCATCAAGTTCCTCGAGCGAGTTGGCTAGGAGTTTTGTAGGCATGGAACTTATTGGTTCATGCAAAAACGAATTTTACTTGTTTATTTTGAGATTTGACTCGGTTGAGGAAGACATCGTCTTGCTGGAAAGCATTGCTTGTGAACTTCAATGGACATCACCCAGACATTTCTAAAATTCGTTAAAGACTTTACACCCAGACAATAATTCATATCATATTTTTTTTTAAAAAAAAGCGACCATCATCACATGATCTATAATTATGATATAATTATCACACATAATCATGATCATCTCCGCAGCTCCATCAGACGACAAAAGTCCTCCAAGCACCCATCTCCATTCTTATCAACCAACGCCTGCAAGCCTCTGCTGCCCAACAATTTTGGGTTCGCCAACAAAATTACTAGATTCAATCGGGGGCAAAAGTGCAACCCCACAAGGTATGCCTCTGCTGCCTCTTGAAGTGCTGTCATTGCTAAGACAGTATAAAACCAACTCCACTTACTGTTCCTATATACACAAACACACTAACAACAAGTCACAACCAAAAGAATTGCCTAGCTGGTTAATTGCATGAACGAAGAATCCCCAGCTTATGAATGGAGAAGAAGGCGGGGGGGC
>Ga0325410_1002821_pt1 | contig 19497 bp, 6 predicted proteins | sample PopdelMetagenome_16_FD_206182 | JGI IMG/M metagenome (GOLD analysis project Ga0325410, IMG submission 206182) | Populus deltoides microbial communities from Bellville, Georgia, United States - Xylem-PdIQD-R3 | ecosystem: Host-associated > Plants > Phyllosphere > Stem > Wood/Secondary xylem... | reverse complement strand
ACAAGGTATTATACATATTATGGGTAATTTAAAAAACTTATTTTATAATATTTAAGGTTTTATATGATGCATAAATAATCGCGTAATAAAGCTTGACATTAGTCTCTCTCCTTTATCCTGGTATTTTTTAAAGATTTTTTTTGTTATAAGACAATGTTGGTGCCTTCACAAAAAGGTAACATCCCTTTTTATTTTTTATTTTTTTTTCACTTTCACCTTATGTAATTGATGATGTCTCAAAAATCCGAGTAGCCTGAGAATAGGTTTTCCAAGTTGGATAATCAATTAATCAATTGGTTTTAATAATCTCCTTCATTCTTCTTAGCTAAAGTAGTTGATAGGTTATACTTGGTCCTTGATAGAACAAAGCTGCTCATGGCTACTAGTACTTGCAAAAGGTTCCTTTTGGTAGAGGTGAGGACTCTTCAATGCTTAAATAAATATCTTTTTAGATAGAGAATATACAAGTATATTATAGAAAGATGCTTTGAAAAATATCAAAGTAGTAGAGAGTTGAAGATTGTGAACCTTTTTTTTTCATGAAGCTCTCATAGTATATTTATAGTCCAGAAAAGAAGGGCATGCAGGGTAATTACCTTGATAACATTGAATGAGAAGTAAATATTTCTTACCTGATAAGAATATGGTGGGTCCATTAAGGAATTTTATACAGTTAAAAAGTTGTAAGGATATTTAGAGTTTAAGACGTCAAATGTAGTTAAGCCTATAATGGCTGAATTCTTCTCCGAGGTTAAACTTAAGAGAGGTTGGTCACTCCCCTATACATGTCAAGAGAGGATTGTTATTTCTCTACACATGCCGTAGGAGGATGGTAATTATCTTGGACTTGGCTCCAAGTCCAAATGTTTTGGGTTTGGCATGTGTGTCATACCCAAGCTATCTTTGATTTGGCACACTATCAAGTCCAAACACATTAGACTTCGCTAACTGCCAAGTCCAAGCATATTGCATATCGTATGCATGTTAGACCCATGCTACCTTGGACTTGGCGCACTGCCAAGTCCAAGCATATTGGGTAAGGCATGTGTGCCAGACCCATGCCACTTTGAACTTGACGCACTGCCACATCCAAGCACCTTGGACTTGGCTGACTACCATGTCCAAGCATATTGGGTCTGGCATGCATGCCAGACCCATAACACCTTGGACCTCGCGTACTGCCATGTCCACCTTGGTCTTGGCATACTGCCACGTCCAAGCATATTGGATCTGGTATGTGTGTCAGACTCGCGCCACCTTAGACTTGGCGCACTACCAAGTACAAGTGTATTGGGTCTGACATGCGTGCCAGACCCACGCTATCTTGAACTTGGCATAATGTCAAGTCCAAGTGTATTAAGAGGGTGCTTTGCAGTGTGGTAGCGGTTACTTTTCAAATAACCTTTTGTGCCGAAATGCATGCCAATGATGTTTTTTTATTTTTAAAAAATTATTTTTGACATCAGTACATCAAAACGATCCAAAACGTACAAACCATATTAAATTTTAGCAGAAAAAATTTAAATTTTTTGGGAACGCGACAGTCTAACACACGTGCGAGACCCATACCAACTTAAATGTGGCATATTATAAAGTTCAAGCATATTGGGTCTGGCATACATGCCAGACTAACGCTACCTTGGACTTGGCATTCTACCAAGTCCAAATGTCTTAGGTTTGGCATGCGTGCCACACTTATGCCACCTTGGACCTAGCGTATTAGACTTGGCTAACTGTCAAGTCCAAGTGTATTGGATCTAACATGCGAGTCATGCCCATATATTTACAAAAATTAAATAAAAACTTAATAAAATTGACTCATTAATAATAATCTTATATCGTAATAAGAATTCAACCATAAACTCAAAAATCTAATGCATACTGGATGACATACCTTTGAAATATTAAGATGATGATGTATTAGATGATATATTATAAAAATATATTTTGTCAATATCATGAAAAGATCTCTATAATCTTACTTGATAACAAAGAAAAGATTAAATGAGATTTAATAGAATAATATATAAAATATATTTTTTAATTCATTTGAGAATTTAGAAAAAAAAGGAGACTAGCTAACAAAATATTAGAAGGTGGAACAAGAAAAAAAAAGGAGACTAGCTAACAAAATATTAGAAGGTGGAACAAGAAAAAAAAATTGATTTGAAAAAAAGGGAACAAGAAAATTACTCGAGTTAAATTACCAAATAAACAACCCAATGGATGAGAATGGGATAAACCAATAGAAAGAAAAACAAAAAAAAAATCCAAAGCTCAATTCCTTGCCCACCCAATATTGAAAGACTAAATTGAAAAAAAAATTAAAAAATTAAAAAAACAACTCGAGTCAACCCAAATTGGCCTACCAATCCCAGGATCTAGATTGTGAGATCAAGATAACTCCATGAAAATAGATTTAAAAAAAATTACAAAACCTAATTTCCAACCATCTTAATGTTGAAGAATAAAATAAAAAAAATCAATTAATAAAAAGGACCTAATAAAACCCTGACAACCCTGATTGAGCCCACTAACCCTCGCGACTTGGTTTATATGAACAAGATAGAATAATAGATGGAAAAAAACTATGAAATTCAATTCCTAAATTAACCTAATAGCAAATGACAAAACTAGAAAAAACAACTCAATTAAAAAAAATAACAAAAAAAACCCAAGCTAACTCTGGGTAACTTATTGAACCCGCAATACAGGTCATAAGATCAAGACAAAAACCTATAAAGAAAATCAAAAAAATTATAAAATTCAATTCCAAATCAGCCTAATGTTGAAAAATAAAACTAAAAAAATTAATTTTAAAAAATAGACATAAAAAAGATTGACTAAAGTTAACCTGTGTTAAACTTCCAAACTCATGATCTAAGGCATGAGGCTAGGATTGCCCTAAAAAATCACTAAACTTAATTTCCAATAAACTCAATGTTGAAGGAAAAATTGAAAAACAATTCAAAAAAGAGCTCAAAACAAGACAAATGTCAATCAAAAGAATAAGGATCAAGTTTGATATAAAAATAAAATGACAAGACTCCTTGCAATTTTGGCTAAATCATCGTGAAATCCGAGAAGAAGATAAAGAAATGAGGGAGGATAAGAAAGAAAAGGTTGTTTAAGCCTCATCATCACTCGTCTATCAACACATGTCGCCTCCTATAAAAGACCTTGCCGAGCTGCTTTCTACATCACCAACGATAGTGGTGTTCTGACATAAGAGGAAACTGCAAGCTATGTCAAAGCAAGGCAACTTCCCTCACACACTGATGTGTGGGTTGCATATGCCTGCTAGTTTGACATTGTTTGTTCACTCTAGCCCTGCACACTTGTTTCATTTTCAAATGTGGTCCCTTAACCGCTAGTCTTGATTATTTTAGATAAATAAAATTTTATTTTATTTTGACAAACCAACCATTCACCGAGCGCCCAATTTTTTCTCTTGATATTATAAGATCCCATATCTAGAAAACTAAAAAGAAACAATTAAGTCTAATCCCAAATAAGAGAAAGGATTAAATGAGAAAACATTTGAGCGACAAAAAAAAAGCTGAACTTTTCCCTTGTATGTACAATCCAGTCCATAATTCTAGCAAGAAAAGGGCCCAAATGTTTTTCTAATGTTCAAATTCGGTCCCAAAAGCTTTGATTCTTTTAAATCAATACAATTTCATTTAACTTAAACAAACCAACCATCAATTGAACGATAAAATCTTTTCTCAATACCACGCAATTCGCTAACCTAGGAATCTAAAACAAACCACCAAGCTTAATCCCAAATAAACCCAAGGTCAAAGAATCAAATTGAAAAAAAAAAGGACCAAAGGAATAAAATAATAATATAAGAAAAGAAAAGAAAACTCAGTGGAACAATATTACAATTCACAATGTTTTCTCTCTTGAGAATAGTAAAAATGCCTTATCCTGTATTTTTTTTTTTGTAATTGTAACTGTAATTGGTCATCCAAGACTCATCAATGTTCTTTGTTTCAATACAAAACTAACTTTTGTTTTTTTTTCTTAAATTTCTTTATTGTTAACTCCAACTCGTTTTTACAAAATATCAATAAAAAAAAAGACTCACTTTTATCCAACCACTGGATTTAGTAAAATTGTTTTTTGTAAATGAATAAAAAAGACAATTAATGAGATAAAAACATCAATTTGATTTTTCAAAAATTTATGATTAAAAATTTTAACGACCTACAAGAATGACATGAATACTAGTTTTTATATATTTGAATTAAATATAACATAGTTTCTTGTTTATAAAATAAATTAATTAATCTTTCCATTATAAAAAGAATAATAATAAATAGGGAAGATAAAAAGATCAATGAAAAGAGTAATTTTTAAAATAAAATACTACTTAATTCTAGTAAGTATAATCAACACAAACACTAAAATGAACTGTAAAAGTATTTTAAATTTATAAATAGGTATAAAAACAAAAATAATTAAATATATAGTTTTTGAAACTACAAGCCCAATTAATTAAAGTTCCTTTTTTAACCAAAGGGTGAAATCAACAATGAATAACATTGTAACAACTAACTAACTATTAACTTACTATTATAAGAATTTGCTTTTTTCATTAAGCTCATTAGTTATTTGCAAATTATTTGGAAACAACTTTGTCTTTTATATTGTTTTTTTAAATTCAAATTACTAGATTAACCTTGGAAAGAAAAAAATCATCAGTTATTGTAAAAGGGTTTTTTTTTTGTCTTTTTAATCTGGTTAGCACAGTAAAATGATGGTACTGCCCTTAAAAAGCAAAAAAATGATAAGATGTCATTTAAGGCTTATTTTTTCTTTTAAATTTGTTTTTTTGTTATATTTATATTGATTTAGGAGCAATTTAGTCTTGTAATTAATATAAAATATTTAAAAAAGGTTGACATGTGTGTAGCATGCACAACGTGCCAGACACTCCACCTCCTTCGAGCAGCGTATGTAGAGTATACCAATGATAAACAAAGGGATTTTTGGTACGGTTGGATTCCTTTTGACGACCCCTCCATTACACAGTAGTTCATGTGCCATTCTGACCCCTAGTTTGAGGTCAATAGGCTTTTCGATCCTTTTGTATAATTTTTTTTGATGATTTTATCTTTAAATATTTGATTGGTTGGGGGTTGGGTTTTGCAATTTTTCTATGTATGGTGCTTCTAATTTAATAACTCGGATCACTGGTTTGAAAAGTTAACATGAATTGACATTGTTTATCCCTTTTTAATTGGCTAAAAAATTGAAATACATTGTTTTTTTTCCTTTCTGAAATTTTTTTTCCTAAGCTATCATGATCGTTTTTTTTTTAATTTTGATCTATTTATTATCGTTTCCTATTTTTTTATCATCTAATTAAAATAAAACCAACTTATTTGACTCAATCATGTTTATAACCAAAGTCATATATTTTTTTTCTTTTTTTAAAACTCGCTTGCAATACTTAAACATCATATTTTATGAAAACAAAATAATAGGACACCACGATGTAGTGCAAGCCCATATCTAGTAAGATACTCTAATTGGTGTGGGTATTTCACTATAGCAATCCATAATAAAATACCCAATTTGCCTTTCCATAACAAAACCACGAAACTTATTGTGGAGAATTTAATAATTTTGCTGGGGTCCATTTGTCATTGTCAAATTTAAAGGAGAAAATTTAGTAAATTCATATTTAAATTGCACAACAAAATGGCTTTTCTACCCATAGATTCATAATTTTTTAAAGCTTGTGTACAAGGGCATTTTTGTATTTTAATTTTTTTAAGAACAATAAAATAATTTAAATGCCCTTAAAATGGAATTTTCTTTAGCTTTCTTCAAGGTCTTTTTTGTATTTCCATTCTTGCTTTATTGTTACTATAAGGTTGGTTTAGGGGAAATTTTGTAATTTAATAAATATAAACATTATTAAAAAAACAAGTGATTGAGGCACGCATTGCACACATCAATGCGTGGGCCCCCTCACACCCTTCGAGCATCGTATAAAAGGTTCATCTATTAACCAAGCATCGCCTTCCACAACGACGTTTGAATCTTCATGGCATCCCCTTAGTGATGAGGCATTGTGTGTGGCTAATGATCATCCAATTTGGCACCAACGACTTTTTCTCCCCTTTCTTCTCTCTCTTCCTTGATTTTCACACATGTCCCTTCAAAAATTCAAAGCACCCCTTTACTTCAATTTGGTATTCCTTCGGATTTGGTCATGTTCTTTGGATTACTATTTGTTTTATTTAGAATAATTTATAAAATTAGATTTTATTTTTCAATTTCCCCCCTTTAATTTTTTCATCTTTCAAATTTGGTCCTTTTTTTTATTGATACATGTTTTAATTGAGATAATTTTTTAGATTGATTGTTTTACAATTTAATCCTTTTTGGGTTTTTTTTTCCTATCAAATTTGATTCTTATTATTTTTTATTGCTATTTTTTTCACATTGGTAATTTTTAATTTTTTTTTATTTCGTCCTTCAATATGAGCTTCTTGATTTAGCTCGAGTTTAGGATTTCATAAGTCGCGAGTTTTAGAGATGAACCCAAATTTAGAAGGTTCACATAGGTGTGCTTGGTTTTTTTAAGCTCATGTTTTGGACTTTAACAATTATTCAATTAGAGAATGGACTTTGTTATAGAATTTTTAAATTGATATTCTTTTTTGATTTCATCCTTCAACATTAGATTGGTTGATAATTTTTTTTTTAATTTCATCCTTCAAGGTTGAAAGTTTTTTTATATTGGGTTACATGATTTTCTTCAATTTCCTTTCTATTTGTTAATCTCAATCCCATCTTTTAGACTGCAGGTTTAGCGAGTTAGCCTGAGTTGATTCAGATTTTTTTTAGGATTTTTTTAAGTTTAATATTTGTTATGCTCCATTCGTCAGCGTTAAGTTGTTCTAGAATAGAGCTTCACAATATTTTCTAGCTTGTATTTTATTGAGTTATCTCATTTGCATGATCTAGGTCGCAGAGTTTGGTTAGCTTGCCCAGTTTGCCGATTATTTTTTATCCTTTTTTTAAATGATTTTTTTTCAATTTCATCCATCTACATTTGATTTGTTTGGAACTACTAGACTTGAACTTTTTTTAATTTGCTTTCTATTATCTTATCCCGATCTCATGACATAACTTGCATATTTGGCATGTTTACTTATGTTGGCTCAGGTCAGTTTTTTTTTTTTCATTTGATTGGTTAAAATCTTAGCTTCGTTGCCTTTTTCATTTGATTGGTTAAAAAATATTTATTTTTAGATAATATTTATTTTTCCCATTTGATTTTACTAAATAAAATGTATGTGTATCTATTTCTATTATCATTTGGTTAAAAAAAAAAATGATTTTAATAGACAGAGTTATTGAACACAATTATGTAAATGACTTATGTTGCTATATCAAATATCTTGATTTACATTTGTCTCTTAAATTTTCAAGTTATGTCTTTAGTTATCAATGTCATAACCCTATTTGGGTTTCCCTCAAAATTATCCTTTTCTTTAAATAAAAACAAAAACAAATTTCAAAAATAAAACAATAAAAAAATGAAAAAAAAAGAATGGCAACTTGGCAAGAACCGGTTGAGAAGGGTTTTAAACGCATGGAAGAACTAAACTGAGATTTTTAACAAAATCAAGAACCCAATTGTACCCAAGATTGAAAGACAATACATATTCAATGCTCAATTAAATGATTATCAAATGAATTTGCATAAAAATTAAGTTTGAAGACTTAATTAGATTTTTAATAGGCTAATTCGATTTAAATACACGCCTAATTCAAAGTTTAATTAAGTTTAAGAATTAATTTGGGTTAAATTGAAAGAATTGATAAAGTGCAAGGAATTAATTAGACTTTTAATAGATAAAATTGATTTTTTTGAGGAATTATTGATAAAAAAAAATTAAATTTGGAAGCCTAAATCGGGCTCAATTGAGAATATTAGATTTTTAAAGGATCAAATTTAATTTTTATAAAGTCAATTGGATGAAATCAGGGGTTAAAATGCAAGAAAATTAAAGTTTGGGGTCAATTAAGGTTTAAATTAAAGAAATTCAAGACTACGGATTTTTTTTGCAAAAAGTGTGCAAATTCAGGGACCCAATTCGATTAAGAATATAGGTGAAATAAAAGAAATTAGAAGTTTGAAGGTCAATTGAGGAAGAAATTGAAATATCCAAAATCAAGGACCAAGTTGAGAAACGTGATAAATTCAGAGGATCATTTAAAAACTTTACAGGGATAAAATTGAATTGATTTTTAAAACCAAAATCCAATTAATGACCTAAGTGAACAATTTGAAAGATTAAGGGTTGAAATTAAAAGATATTTATGATAATTAAGGTCAAAACACCAAAACATTATCGTTATATTTAAATGAAATCATGCGTGTTGGCTATGTTTTAACCAAAACGACCTCGTTTTGGTCAATGCCTAGTAAAAACAATATAATAAAGCTAGATAATATGTCGTTTGACATTGTTTATTGTCTTCTTCCTTTGCTCTTGAAAAAGTTGATTGAGAGACCTTTTTTCATATTCATTTAATGCATCACTCATGCCACAAATGAGAGAACAAACACACCCTTTGGTAGCCCTGAACTTGTACTACACCCTCAGTTTTATTCCCATCAATTTTCCACCTAAAGAATCGTTGAAAAGTCCACCTAAATGGGTTAACTCGATCAGCTTTAACAACCTCATATTGCCAGTACCAGACCGTTGTTTTCCAACCAAAGGTTGGGATCCTTTTTATGCGAATCAAGGGACAAGATTCATGCCTAGATGGGACCTCGTGTCCCTCTTTCATTGCCTATAAATAGGAGTGAAATTTATGAAGAAATAAGGAAGAAAGCTGAGGGAGAAGCGAGGGAAAAAACCAGGAAAAAAGAAAAAAAAAGACTACCCTCTTATATCAAACCAATAAAATCAAAACCAAAACTTGTCCTTACAAAAACCTACCTCTACTAGTTCAACTAAGAACCAAAACGAAGAGGCTTGTGAGAGAGACTAGAGAGAGATGCTCTCCTTAAAAGAGTGTCTCCTCATGTCTGCGTTCTGCTACTGTCGATCTCGAGCTCCTATCTTTATGTCATCCATGGATGACTTTTTATCCTTCCCTCCTCAGGTACAACAGCTTCTGCTGGTGAAGCCTTTGATCCAAACCATCATTGTACTCTTGGTTACACCTCCTTCCACCCAGACTCTTACCATCTAGAACCCAATCAAGCAGCAACAGAGAGCACGATGCGTGTCTTCCCCAAAGCCCTAATTGGTGTTTTGGTTGTTGTCTTCCTTGATGTACAGGATTTTGATAAAGATCTGGTGTTTTGTAGCCTATCAAGGGATGATTTTGATAGAGGTTTGTTCTTCTACCCTTTTCTGGCATGGAATCGAACTTTGCTTCCCCTGTTAGTGTTAATTGTCCTTTATTTACCGGTACCGAATCCCTCGGTTGGGATTTGTGCTAGCGTAAACACCACTGAAACATCAGATGGCTGAATAACCATCTGACAAACCATGAGACTGTCCTCATGATATCTGGTTGGTTTGCTTTGTGTTTTTGAGTTTCTCTGCAAGTCCTGCTTGCTATGTTTTGTCTGCTGCTAAGGCTCTTCTCCTAACTTTGTTGGATTTATCTCTACTCTTCCTAGAGGGCTTTGCTGTGGATTTGTTTCTGTTGTGTACTGTTTGGTTTGCTGAGCTTCCTAAAGCTTACCGTTAGCCTTTCCGGTTTCTGCTCTATATGATTTTGATTGGCTGGGGTGGTTAAGGTTCCATAGACTCACTCAATAGTTTTTGTTTTGTGGAAGGTTTGATGTAAAGCATCATCTTTTTTCTACTTGGTTATGCTGGCTGATACAATTCTATGTGTCTCCATGTGGTTTGCTAGAGTTGTTCCCTCTTTAGCATTATGTTACTGCTTTTTGTAGGGTTGTCAGTGGCTGCTGTTGTTCTCTTCAACTGCATGGATGGTTGGAGGACGTTAAGTTACTACTATATGCAGCTTGGTTTTCCTAAGACTATTGAGGCTGACTACTGGACTCTTTGTCTGCTGCGCTGGTATGGTGGAGTTCCAAGCTTGTTTGCTCTTGCTTTTTGTTATGAGCTGTGTTTGCTATGGAAGGCTCTCCTAACTCAGGGTTGTCTTTGTCTGGCTGCTGCTTAACGTAATGTTGGTATGCTGGAGTCGATGAGATTCCAAGCTTTGTTACTGTTGGCTTGTTTTATTACAGGTATAATGTGGGCTGTTTGGTTGCTGCTGAAGGTTCTCTTGGGATTACCACAGGTTGGTGACACATCACACTTCATCACCCTTGCAGGATGCTACTGATGTTGACTGCTAGGGTTGGTTTGTTAGAGTTGCTCTTTACTCTAGCGTTTATGTTATTGTTGAATGGTTTATGCTACTTGTATTGTCGGCCTTTTGTTTGCTAATTAAAGGCTATCTTGGGTTTGCCTTTGGCTATTGTGGTTTGTTAAAGTTGGCTTCCCTCTCTGATCTTTGTGTTGCTGTTGTTTGCATGTTGGTTTGTTGGAGTTGATTGCTAGCTTATTTGAGTCACTTTTACTCTTGTCATGTTTGTTATGTTGATGTCTTCTCTGTTGGTTGCCCTCTGTAAGCAATATACAGAGAAATGTGTGGTCTGCTACTACTATGTGCCTGCTCATTAATGTTGGTATTGTGCTTTGCTTCTACTTATCCTACTCTCCTACATGATGTAATTTGGCATCTTGGTGTTGTTTCTATTGTTCTTTTTTGTGCTGCTTTGGCGGTTGTGTTCTCAATCTTCACCTCTGTTGGGCTTGAAAAAGCTCACTGCTATCTGTGGGTCTCTAATGGCTATGCATATTGTTGTTGGCTGCTTTAATGTTGGCTATGCTATCTGGTTGTTCATGTTTTGAGTTAGTTGTGTTTTAATATAAGACAATCATATTGTCAAATGGTCATGTTTTGATGGCTATAATGTTCCTTTTGATTGTTTAATGGAGCATGTTCCTTTAGCCTCTGTATGTACATGCCTGTATATTCTGACTTACTGGTCTCCAGATTAGTTTTGTTTTGATCTATAAAATTTCTTACATTCGATAAAAAAAAACCAAAAAAAAAAAAACCCTCATCGGCCATTACCTCAACCACACTATGAGCCACTATTGTTTTTGCTCCTCCACTATTATTACTTGTAAAGCAATATCTCCAGGTCAGGTAAAATCTTTCCTCTTCTTCCCCTGGTTTCTTTGATGTTAGTTTATGTATAACAATATAATGTAGTGTGTGTCTGCGCGTGCACGTGTTGGTGGTAAGAGTATAAAATGCATGAAATCATGAAACATGTGCAATGGTTTATGGACGGTGTAACTTGATTTTTGGCAATCGATTTACCGTAAAATTTCCACCACTAGGTTGGACCGATGGTGGAAAAAGAAGGGGTTGGCCTCTCATTGTAGCCCAACCCATGTGGGTGGGCTGGGTTTTATAAAAATGGCCTTTAGGTTGCCTGCCAGCCAAACAAAATGGGTTTAGGCCTTAAGCCTAGCTCATGTAGCCCAACCCAAACCTAAAAACATGTTTCCCCATTTTTTCTAAGAAAAATATGTCTTGATTGGGTTTTTAAGACGTGTTTGCCAAACACTTCCTTAAAGCATTTTTAATGTCTCTAATTTTAGGCTAAAAGAGTGTTTAACAAATACGTCTTACTTTCTTTTAGCTTTAGTTTGTCTTTATTTTAGTATTTAGTCAAATAGGCTTTAAAATAGTTCAAAAAATCCAGTGACTATTTAAATTATTTGTAGGTCCCTATATGCCTTTTCAACAATTTTATCTAATATCATGCTGTAGACTTACATGATAAAATAATGACCCGATATTAAAAATATCTGGTTTTTCTTCAAAGTTTCAAAAAAAAATCAAAACATTTAACAAAATACAAAAAATATGTTTTGTTTACGCGCATACGACCAAATTCTAAAAGTCTTTCACATATATTTTCTAAAAACCAAAAACTATTTTTTTATCATGTTTTAAAAAATATAAAATGGATATTGTAACTAGTTTATGATTATCCATTAGGATTTGTCCAAAATTTCAAAAATATCATAAAAAATTTGTTTAATTAATATTTAGGGTATGAATGTTACAACGTAATGAGTATACAATGGCAAGACAAATGTAACGATTTGGATACTTCTAGTTGACTATGGAAAAAGATTGTGTTGACTATATACAAAAATGTCATAAGTGTTAGATATATAGGGATAAATTAAATGCACCTCTGGCACCCCTATTCAATATGACCTTGCTTTGGCCTTTTAATATGTGGAGATTAGATGTCATATGACCAATCAACCCCTATTCATAGGCCAACTATAGGCATAAACTTATCTTGATGGCCATCAACTACTTCACTAAATAGGTAAAAGCCAACTCTTACGTGCATATGACATAGAAGGTGGTCAATAGATTCATTGAGAAGAATTTGATTTATCGTTATGGCTTGCTAGCAAAATTGATAAGTAACAATGCTTAGAATTTTAATGGGAAGCTAATTGTCGAACTTTACACCAAGTGGAAGATTAAGCACTTTCATTCTTCTCCTTACAGATCCAATATGAATGGTGTTGTTAAGATAACCAATAAAAATCTCAAGAAGATCATCCAAAAGATCATAGTCACCTATAAGGATTGGCATGAGATGTTTGCGTACAAACTTCACGATTACCGCACCACAGCTAAAACTTCTATGGGTGCAACCCCTTATTCTTTGAAGTGGGAATGCCTTTATAAGTAGAAATTTCATCATTAAAAGTTCTTATAGATGTAGAATTAGAAGAATCAGAATGGATAAAACTGAAATTTGAGCAATTGAAACTGATCAGTGAAAAGAGACTAGCAGTCATTTGTCATCATCAATTGTAACAAAGCAGAATGGCCAAGGCATATAATAAGAAGGTCACACTAAGGGTTTTAAAAAAAAAGACCTGATATTGAAAAAGATCTTGCCAACATCAGGAGAAGATTAGAGCAAATGGATGTCGAACTATAAAGGACCATATATGGTGTAAAAAACCTTTTCCGAAGGAGCCCTGATTTTGTCGAAAATAGATGAAGATGATTTACCTAAGCCTATAAACTCGAATGTTGTAAAGAAGTACTATGCTTGATGTATTATGTCAATAAATCAATAAAAATCAAAGTTTGGTAAAAAATTCTTTGGTGTACTTTTCTTTTTTAAGAACTTTGAAAAAAAATCCACATGATCTCATAGGCTTAAGAAAACCTCATTTTTGTGTCTTCATAAAATATCAAAAAGTTTTTGGGAAATCAAAGTTATTAGTACAAATGCAAATGTCAAATTGGTGTTTATTTTTAACAAGCGAGTTTTGAGAATTCAAGTGATTTCCTAGTAAGGTGATAAAATGCTTAAAATTAAAAAATGAACCAGAAACCACTTAAATAACTTTGAAAGTAAGTTTTAGTTTGATTAATAATGATTCATAATTTAATTATAATGAAAATAATTTTGCATGACCAACCAATCATAATGAAAAAAAGCAAAGCTTACCAATCCTAAATGCATGCATTTAAAATTAGGAAAGACCATCTTTGATAATACCTTCACAATACTCAAAAATATCATTTGCAGTCCATGTTTGAGCCTAGCAAGTCTTTATTGCAAATCAACTTTGACTAGGATCATACCTCATGCTAGTATGAGGATTTGAAAAGCAATATGACCGCATGAATATACAAAATAATCCTCAATGATTAAAGATGCCTAAACAAAGCTAGGGGCATGAAGAAATTCAAAGATTAAAAAAGGTTAAGCATGTCATACAAAATAAAAACAATGAGTATGATGATGACATTCAAGGCCAAATAGTCCAAACATTTGGGGCATGTCATACCATTTTGTAAAGCCAGTTCTAAAGTTTAGGAGGTCATCAACCAAAATGAAGGATTAAGAATGAGATATAGTGATTCTTAGTCATGAAATCTCTTAAACACCTTTTAAGCTTATAAATATCCTTTTGGTTATTAGCCAAGAGCCAAAGCTTACATTTAGTGCTTGATGAAGTCCTTTCTAATAAAAAGCAAGCAATTTGGGTTGGTAAGCAATGTTATCTCGTGCAAAATGAGATCTTCAAAAGATTATGGTTATGCTTCATTATTCATACAAGTAAAATGAATGTTTCAAAGATTTTTCTTTTATCTAAAACTCTCGAGTTGAAACTCGAGTCCTTTGACCAACAAATCATGAAAATAAAAGGTCACCTCATATTTTTACAAAGAGAAAAACTTACACCAAAATCTAAAATTCAACCTTCATAAAACTTTGTCCATTGGAGTTGCTTGAATTTTTCAAAACATATTTGCTTTAAACTTGCATCAAAATGGTTTCTGCATTTGGAAATAACTTTAAAATTCTAAAGATTTTTCTTTAACATCAATATTTTGTAAGAACCAAATATCTTCTGCATAACATCATCTCTAAGAAAACCCTATCAAACAAAGCAAGATAAAATACTTAGAGGCATGATTAGACAAGGGGCAATTCAAGAAACCCAATAGGGCTTTCTCCATAATTCCTCTTCCAGGGAAGTATGAATGGGAAACAAGATGCTTAGATCCTCCAATGTCTTTTGAGGAAAGTAATCATGAAACAATCAACCGTTGAAGTAAAGGTCCCTACATACTCGTCAAATGAGTCTCTCTTTCCCAAAGATTAAGTCTACAAGTCTTGGCTTGAGTAGGCAAAAGTGAAAAAGCCATGAAAACTTGCTACGAGGATTAAAGTTTTGAGAAACAAAGTCCATGAAAAATAGGGACCTATATTTCTCAGGTAAAAAAAAACATGCATAATGACCCCAAAGCATTACATTTTGCAGGGAGTCCAATGAAAGAATTCTCGACGAGTTCAAATTCTTTCAACGAAGAAAAACTATCGAAGGCTTAATCCATGTCAATGAAAAGGGAAAACAACCCCAATTTTCAAGATATGAGATCAGGAGAGACCTTGAAGGTTATGTGCATATAACTCTGAAGCATATCATTTCGAGTGTGCTTGTAAACCACTTACCTTTTTATAACATCTTTTAAACTATTTTCTTTTTAATGCATCTTTGAGCTCTCATTTCCTAAATAGCACTCTTTTAAGCCATGTTTTTCTCATTTTGAGTGCAACTTTGAGTCCTCACCTTTTAGATAGTGTGCATTTAAACCATAACTCTTTCCTTCTAAGTGTGTCTTTGAGCTCTTATCTCCTAAATAGTATGCCTTTGAGCCCTTTTATTTTTCTTTTTTAGTGCATATTTAAGCCCCCACCTTCTAGATAGCGTGTCATTGAGCCCTATCTCTTTTAAATGGTCCTTTTGGCACCATTTCCTTCTAAATGTGCTGCCATACCCTTACTTTTCGGATAGCACGTCACTGAGCCCTATCTCTTTTACATAGTACTTTTAGCATTATTTTCTTATGAGTGTGTTGTCATGCCCTCAACTTTCAGATAGTACGTCATTGAGCACTGTCTCTTTTTCATAGTGCTTTTGATACTATTTCCTTTTGAGTACGTTGTTATGCCCTCACCTTCTAGATAATACGTTGTCAAGCCCTATCTCTTTTACACAGTGCTTTCGGCACCATTTCCCTCTATCTGTGTCATCAATCTCTCACCTTTTAGATAGCATGTTGTTGAGAACTGTCTCTTTTTCATAGTGCTTTTGATACTATTTCCTTCCGAGTACGCGCGCCTTTGAGCCCTATTTTTTTTATATATTGTTTTTTACATTATTTTCTTCTAAGAGAGCTTTTAAGCTCTTTTTTCTAACATTTTTGTTAGATCTATCATTCTTAGAGATATCTTTGAATATCCCACCATTTTGAAAAGGATTAACCACTTCTTCATTTGACAAATCCACATCTTTTTCTTCCTTTTTTCTTTACAAGCTTGCAATCTAAAGTTATGAGACTTTATGTTCTAAGCATTATAAAGAGAAGACAATTGTCATAACTCAATTTTGGGTTTTCCCTAAAATTTTCCTTTTAAAATAAAAAACAAAAAATAAAAACAACAAAAAACTTGAAAAAAATGAATAGCAACTTGGCAAAAACAGGCTAAAAAGGGTTTTAAACGCATGAAGGAATCAAACTGAGATTTTGAACAAAACCAGGAACCTAATTCTACGCAAGATTGAAATACAATGCATAATCAATATGAAATTACATGATTATCATATGAATTTGCATAAAAATCAAGTTTGAAGACTTAATTAGATTTTTAATAAGCTAATTTGATTTCAATTACAGACCTAATTAAATGTTTAATTAAGTTTAAGAATTAATTTGGGTTAAATTAAAAGAATTGATTAAGTGTAAGAACTTAATTAGACTTTGAAAATATCAAATTAATTTTATTAGGGACTTAATTGGTAAAATATTAAATTTGCCTAACGCAGGCTCACTTGAGAAGATTGAAATTTTAGAGGACTAGATTTAATTTTTACAAACTCAATTGGATGAAATTAGAGGTAAAATCACAAGAAAATCAAAGTTTGAGGGTCAATTAAGGGTTAAATTGAAGAAATCGAAGATCAAGGACCTTTTTACAATAGACACATTAATTTGAGGACCCAACTTGGTTGAAAATAGGGGTGTAATCAAAGAAATTAGAAGTTTGAAGGTCAATTAAGCATGAAATTGAAATATTTAAGACCAAGGACCAAGTTGACAAACACGATACACTCATAGGGTCATTTTAAAACATTACAAAGGTAAAATTGAATTGATTCTTAAAATAAAAATTCAATCAAGGACTTAAGTGAACAATTTAAAAGATCGAGGGCTGAAATTAAGGATTTATAACTTAATTTAGATAAAAAAAAAATACAAAAGGACATCGTTTCATTTAAATGAAACGATGCTTTTTGGCCACATCTTAAATTTGAAAGCCTGACTCGGGCTCAATTAAAAAGATTTGAATTTTAGAGGACTAGGTTTAATTTTTACAAACTCAATTGGATTAAATCAGGGGTAAAATTGCAAGAAAATCAAAGTTTAGAGGTCAATTCAGGGTTAAATTAAAAAAAATCCAAGACCAATAACCTTTTGCAATAGGCAAGTGAATTTGGGACCTAATTCGGTTGAAAATGAAAGTAAAATTAAAAAAATTAGAAGTTTTAAAAAATATCTAAGACCAATGATCAAGTTGAAAAACATGCTAAACTTAGGTCCTTTTAAAACTTTGCAGGGGGTAAATTTAATTGATTCTTAACATCAAAATTCTATTAAGGACCTAAGTGAATAATTTGAAAGATTAAGGGCTGAAATTAAATGAGGGGTTAATGACTTAATTTAGGCCAAAACAACATAATTTTGGCCAAAACGACGTGTTTTTAAAATGGTATTGTTTCGATCAATGCCCAATAAAAAAAATATAACCAAATGACATGTCATCTTTTCATTTGGTCCTAAAAAAGTTGACAATAAGACCTTTTTCATAGTTATTTAATGCAACACTAACGCTCTAAATAAGATAACAAATACATTCTCTAATAACCCTGAACTTGTACTACACCTTCAGCCTTATTCCTGTTGATTTTCCATTTAAAGAACCATTGAAAAGTCACCCTAAATAGGCTGACTTGATCAGCTATGACAACCTAGTATTAGCATTACCTGACTATTATTTTCCAACCAATGGTCAGGATTCTTTCCAAGCGAATCAAGGGCTAAGATTCATGTCTAGAAGGAAACTCATATTCCTTTTTTATCCCTTATAAATAAAAGTGAAATTCATGAAGAAACAAGGAAGAAAATTAAGGGAGAAGGGAGGGAAAAAACCAGGAAGAGAGAGAGAGAGAGAGAGAGAGAGAGAGAGAGAGAGAGAGAGAGAGAGAGAGAGAGAGAGAGATGACCACCCTCTTGCATCAACCAATAAAACTAAAACCAAACCTTCCAATTACATATAACTACTCCCACCAGTTCAACTAAGAAGCAAAAAAAAAAAAAAAAACCCTCACCCACCATTCCCTCAACCATATCGTGAGCCACTATTGATTTTACCCCCCCTCTCTCACTATTATTACTTGGAAAGCAATATCCCCGGGCCAAATAACATCTTTCCTCTTTTCCCCTGATTTCTTTAATGTATGTTTATGTGTGAGAATATAATGTAGTATGTGTGTGTGTTGGAGTTAAAAAGATAAAATGCATGAAATCATGAAACATGTGCAGTGGTTTATGCATGGTGTAACTTGATTTCTGGCAATCAATTTGCCAAAAAAATTCCACCACTGGGTCAGGACGGTGGTGGAAAAAGAAAGGGTTGGCCCCCATTTCAACTCAGCCCATGTGGATGGGCTGCTTCATAAAAAAAGGCTTTTTGGTTGTCTATTGGCCCAACAAAATGGGTTTGGGCCTCAAGCCTAATAAGCCCAGCTCATGTAGCTGGGTTAAGCTCAAGCTAGACCTAAAAATATGTTTGGCACACCCTATTTTTGCTAAGGAAAAAGTGGCAGTATGTGGCAAACACACTCTATTATCTTTTTTTTAGTTTTAATTTGTTCTTATTTTAGTATTTAGCCAAGTAAACCCTAAATTAGTTCTCTTTAAAAAAAATCATGATACTAGAATGATGACTTCTTTAAAATTTTAGTGGAGTGCACTGAGGGTGATGTGTTTTTTTCTTGCACAACTAGTCCCCTTACCTAGATTCTCGCAGATTAATAGGTTTTCCAGGAACAATAATGTTAGATGACGACTTATTCACAATTATAATTTTATGATTAATCTCAAAACCCTTTCAATTCAAGAGAAAAACCTGTCATTTGATGTCCTGCACGCTGTTATAATCATTAATAATTTTTTATTTATTAATATAAATAATTCTTAATTTATTTAATTAAATATATACATATTTTATTTACATTTAAGATTTTTTTTATAAAAAAATATGTATATTCAATTTTCTTTTAAAAAAATGATGCGGAGCGCAATTGAAATAATTAGTAATAAACTTAAAAAAGTTGAAACAAAGAAGAAAGTTTTTAGATTATCAACAGGATAATGAGACCAGAGGAAGTCGAGCTGTAAATCTGCCACGTACTCAAATTCTATTCCAACTTCCAAGTCGTCAACAAGGGAGTGGTCTCTCCTTCTCCCTCTCCCACGTCGTCAACGTCAACAACAAAAAGTCAATCAAATATCAATTTCCTCACCCACACACAGAATGGATCAATCATAACCAAAATCTCCTCTATCAATAATCCTTAACGAAAAATAATAGCAGTAATTAATCTCTTTCTTTCTTTGCAATTTAATCCAAACCCAAATCCAATCTTATGTCTAAATTATTCTACCATCCAACGATTAAATTGCTGAAAATTTTAATTCTATTATTATTATTTTTAGGAGGAGATTTTGGTTCGAACAATAATAATAATTATTATTATGTTGAGGCTTTCAAGGTACCTTTTAGGGTTAAGG